>OCTX012271139.1_pt1 | contig 12167 bp, 7 predicted proteins | sample 1539691 | NCBI WGS metagenome assembly OCTX01 (sample SAMN02144231, study PRJEB22623) | gut metagenome | biome: sheep rumen | host: Ovis aries | place: New Zealand
GGTCGGAGACGACCATTACGGCGTGTGGGAGGACGGACGCTCCTACGTCGTGATCGGGCTTCTCCCTTCGCGCGCCGACTTCTCCCGTCTTGCTCCCTACGCAACGGCAATCATTCGCTCCACGAGAGTCGACTGGAAGTACGACGAGAAGACGGCCGAACTTACCACGACCTGGAACGTCATGACCGAAGACCTGACGGGGAAGGCGAAGAATCCCATTGCGCTTCAGGGCTTTCAGCCGCACCATCTCCACAGGACGAAGCCGCAGTTCAAGACGATTGACGGAATCTCGTGGCTCACGCCGCGCGGTGAGCAGCGCATCGCAGCCGGCAACTCGCTCTCAATAGTCTACGACTTTCCCGGACTGCTGCCATGCTGGGCCGCGCCGCGCGAGGGGGACTCCGCGGCCTCTCCGTACCGCGCCGATCTCTTTCGCCGTCTGCTCGCCGACTACGCGGCGCGCGGCAATTTCGGCGGCGACACGTACTGGGGCGGGAAGGGGCTTTTCCAGATGGCCGGCGCGATGATGGCCGCGCGCGAAATCGGCGATGCGGCGACTTTCGCGAAGGCGCGCGAAAGGCTCCGCGCCCAGTTCGAGGATTGGCTCACGTGGACTCCCGGGGAGGACAAGTTCTACTTCTCCTACATCCCCCGCTGGGGCGGACTCGTTGGTGAGAACACGAGCTACGACTCCGACGCTTTCAACGACCACCATTTCCACTATGGCTACTTCACGTGGTCCGGCGCGCTGCTCTGCCTTGTCGACGAAGACTTCAAGGCCCGCTTCGGCGGGATGCTTAAGCTCATCGCGAAGGACTATGCGAACTGGGACCGCACAGACAAGCGCTTTCCGCTCTTTCGCACGTTCGACCCTTGGGCGGGCCATTCGTTCGCCGGCGGGATCGGCGACGGCGCGGGCAATGGACAGGAATCCTCGAGCGAGGCAATGCAGGGCTGGGGCGGGCTCTACCTACTCGGGCTCGCCCTTGGAGACGACGATATGCGCGACGCCGGCATCTTCGGCTACGTAAGCGAGGCGCGCGGTACGGCGGAATACTGGTTCGACCGCGACAGGAAGAACATCGACTACACGAAGTACACGAAGCCCTACAACTCCAACCTCACTTGCCACGGCGTCGGCTGGTGGACTTACTTCAGCGGCGACCCCGTGTGGATGCATTCGATACAGTGGCTTCCAAACTCGCCTGCACTCGACTACCTGAGCGAAGACCTCAAGTTCGCGAAATGGGACTACGACACGATGTGGGGATCGAAGCACGTGTCCGGCTGGGACGGAGAGCTCGGCAACGCCTCTCTCGGGAACGTTGTGCTCAGCTATCTCCAGCGCAGCGATCCCGAGCAGGCCGCGGCGATATTCGACAAGCTCGAGCGCGAAGGGCGCGGCGTCGTGAAGAACGCCGACACCGGACATCTCACCTACTGGGCTACGCACAGCCACCTCTCGTGGGGCGAGCTCGACTTCTCCGTTCGCGCCGACTTCCCGGCGGCGCGCGCGTTCGTGAAGGACGGCAAGCGCACGTACATGGCGTGGAACGCCGGGAAGGCGCCGCGCAAGGTCAGGTTCTTCGACGGGAAGGGCGCAACGCTCTTCACCCTTGACGCCGCGCCGGGAGTTCTTTCCGTAAGCGGACGCGCACGCCAGGCGGTGCCGACGCTCCCGGCGTGGGACGCGGCAGCCGTTCCGAAGAAGAACGTGCCCGCTCCTGCGTCCGAGGAGAAGCTTGAGGTCGTGTCGTTCTCTATAGGCCCCAAGGCGGTGGAGCTCGCCGTCGGGCGCAGTTTCAAGCTGACTCCGTCCGCAAAGGACCAGTTCGGCGGGGCGATGTCGGTGAAGGGCGTGAAACTCGTTCGCAAGCCCGCGTTCTGCTCGCTCAAGAAGGGCGGTCTTCTTGTCGCCGATTCCGCCGGCGAGGGCGAGCTTACGATTTCGCTTGGCGGCAAGGAGGCGACTATGCGTGTTTCCGCAAAGCCTCTGTCCGAAATCGATCTCGCGCGGGGCCGCGCCGCAAGGGCGTCCTCTCAGGAGAACGCGGGGCTTGGCGCGGAAAACGCAGTCGACGGAGACCCCAAGACGCGCTGGGGAAGCGCGCACAAGGACGGCGAGTGGATCGAGGTAGATCTCGGCGATGTCTACACGGTGACGCGTGCGGTTCTCGTATGGGAGAACGCCCGTGCAACTGACTACGACATAGCGGTGAGTGCGAACGGCGAAACGTGGACGACGGCCGCAAGTGTGCGCGGAGGGAAGGGCGGAACCGAGAAAGTCGACCTGAAACCAACCGCAGCGAAGAAGCTGCGCGTCAAGGGACTTCGCCGCAACACGGGCTACGGCATTTCCCTCTTTTCCCTTTCCGTATACGGCTCGCAAAGCAAACCTGACAAAAAATGACAACCGCCATGCTGCTTTTTTCCGCCGCGCTCGCGGCAACTCCATCGCAGGCCTCCGCACTGGGGCCAAATGTGCACGTCTTCACTCCTGACGACGACATGAAGAAAGTCGCCGAGACGGTCGAGAAGGTCTTCAAGCGGCAGCATCACCGCCAGTTCGGGCCTGAGCGACAGGCGTTCCTCTTCCTTCCCGGCGACTACACGAAGGCGGGCACGCTCAACGTCGGCTACTATACGCAGATACTCGGCCTCGGCCGCTCTCCGCGCGACGTGAAGCTCTCTAACGTGAAGACGCCCGCAGCGCTCGACAAGAACAACGCGACATGCAATTTCTGGGTCGGAATCGAAAACGTCGAGATCGTCGACACCGACAACAACGCCGATCCATTCTTCAACTTCCAGTGGGCCGTCTCGCAGGCGGCTCCCGCGCGGCGCCTCTACGTCTCGCGCAAAGCCGTATTTGACTGGTTCTACGGCTGGGCGTCGGGCGGTTTCGTCGCGGACTGCGTGTTCGAAAAGCAGGTCGGCTCCTATTCGCAGCAGCAGTACTTCTACCGCAACGACTCCTTCAATGCCGGGATATACGGAATCAACTGGAACCAGGTCGTCGTCGGATGCGCGGGTGATTTCGCCTCGCGCAGCAAGGACGGCGCGAAGATGCTTTCCGAGTGCGCGCCGACTGGCGCGGAAGGCGTTTCCTCGAACTGGCGCGCCGGTGGCTGCACGACTGTCGTGGGCGAAACGCCGGTTGTTCGCGAAAAGCCGTTTCTCTTCGTGGACGGCGACGCGTTCAAGGTGTTCGTGCCGGCAATTCGCCGAGGCTCGAAGGGCGTGAGCTGGGGCGAAGGCAAGGCGAATGGTGGAATGGGCGAGGGAAAAATACTCGACCTTGCGAGCGACTTCTACGTTGCGAAGGAGAAGAAGGACAACGCGAAGTCCATCAATGCCGCGCTCGCCGCTGGTAAGAACATCCTCTTCACGCCGGGAATCTACCATGTCGACGAGCCGATAAAAGTGACGAAGCCAGGCACCATTGTCCTCGGCATTGGCGAGGCGACGATCGTTCCCGAGAACGGCGACTCGGCGCTTCGGTGCGCGGATGTCGACGGACTCATAGTCGCAGGGCTTATCTTCGACGCGGAGCGTGCGTCGAAGAGGTTTGTCGTCGTAGGCGACGGAAAGACGAAAGTTCGCCACGCCAAGGCCCCCGCGTTCCTCATCGATCTCGTCTATCGCGTCGGTGGAACCGGCAAGCCGGGCAAGACAGAGGTCTGCCTTGAGATCAACTCTAACGACGTCATCGTCGACCATACGTGGATATGGCGCGCGGACCATGGCGACCATACTGGCTGGACCGCCAACAAGTCGAAAAACGGAATCGTCGTAAACGGCGACGGTGTGACGTGCTACGGACTTTTTGTCGAACATTTCCAGGAGCATGACGTCCTCTGGAACGGCGAGGACGGCAAAGTTTTCTTCCTCCAGAACGAGAAGTGCTACGATCCCCCGGGCAACGCGACGTGGATGTCGCACGGCGGGAAGAAGAAGGGGTATGCCGCCTACAAGGTCGCAGATGGCGTCAAGCGTCACTACGCGGTTGGGCTTGGCGTGTACGATGTCTTCATCAACACTAACGGGAATAGCGTCTTCCTCGATGACGCGATCGAGGTGCCCGACGCGCCTGGCGTAGTCATCGAGAATGCCTGCACCGTCGAGATCGCGAACGGAGACGGTCCGCTCGTCGGCATCAACGCAATCGTCAACGGCCAGGGCCATGCCATCAAGACTGGCAAGGGCTCTGGTGGCGGCTACGCCATCCAGCGCGTCTACCGCTACTCTGCCGGCAAGGCCGACATCGCCCCGGACTACTACCACCGGTAGCAGTCCGCCGCATTCGGCGGCGTATTTGCCGCGGCTTCTCCGATTTCGCCGCCCATTCAGCGGCGGAATGTGGTATAATCTTCTCTCAAATGCCAATGTACATGTACAACAGCAAAGAAGGAGACTAACCATGCCTATCGAGCCCATTCTGATCGCCGCCGGCGTTCTTTTGTTTGTCATTCTCATCGTAATTTCCTACGTCAAGGCACCGCCGGACATGGCGTACATCATCTCCGGCCTCAAGCGCCGCACCGTAATCGGCGGGGCGAACTTCCGCATTCCCTTCCTCGAACGGCTCGACAAGGTGACGCTTGAGCTGATCCAGGTCGATGTGAAGACTTCCGAACCGGTTCCCAACGCCGACTTCATCAACGTCAACGTCGATGCAGTCGTGAACATCAAGGTCGGCCGCGATCCCGAGAAGATCGACCTCGCCGCGATGAACTTCCTCAATGCCGCGCCGAACTACATCGCCGGCGTCGCGAAGGAGGTGCTCGAGGGCAACATGCGCGAGATCGTCGGCCAGATGCACACGAAGGAGATGGTGCTAGACCGCCAGAAGTTCGCGGACATGGTGAAGACGAACGCCGATCCCGATCTCGCCCGCATGGGCCTCGAGATCATCTCGTTCAACGTCCAGAACTTCTCGGACAACGACAAGGCGATCGAGAACCTCGGTATCGACAACATCGCGCAGATATCGAAGGACGCGGCGATCGCCCGCGCGAACGCGGAGCGCGACGTCGCAGTGGCGCGCGCACAGGCTGCGAAGGAGGCGAACGACGCCGATGTCGAGTCCCAGACGGAGATCGCCAAGAAGCAGAACGAGCTTGAGATCAAGAAGGCCGAGCTCAAGAAGGCGGCCGACACCCAGCTCGCGATCGCAGAGGCCGCGAAGGGCATCATGGCCGAAGAGCAGCGCAAGGTCAAGGAAGTCAAGTTCGGCGACGCGAACATCGCGCGCCAGGAGAAGGAGATCGAGCTGAAGGAACGCGCGGTCGCCATCAAGGAGAAGGAACTCGACGCGAACGTGCGCAAGGAGGCGGACGCCAAGAAGTACGCGATTGAGCAGGACGCGCAGGCGGCGCTCTTCCAGCAGTCCAAGCTTGCCGAAGCCGATCTCTACCGTCGCACGAAGGAGGCCGAGGCGCGTCTTGCCGAGGCGGAACGCGAGGCGGACGCGAAGAAGGCGCTCGCCGAGGCGGAGCGCGTCAAGGGCGAGAACGAGGCGGCGGTCATCGCCGCCAAGGGCCAGGCCGAGGCCGAAGCGATCAAGCTCAAGGCGCTTGCCGAGGCGGAGGGTCTCGAGAAGAAGGCTGAGGCGATGGCGAAGTACGGCGAGGCCGCGAAGATGGACCTCCAGCTCCAGGTCGCCAAGGTCTACTGCGAGCAGCTGCCCGACATCGCGAAGGGCATTGCCGAGGCGTACACGAAGGTCGGCAACATCACGATGTACGGCGACCAGTCCGGTGCAATCGCCGCCGGGGTGATCGACAAGTCCGTCCAGCTTTCCGACGGGCTCTCGAAGGGTCTCGGCATCGACCTCAAGTCGCTTCTCGCCGGTGCGTTCGGCGTGAAGATTCTCGATGCCGCAGGCAAGGGCGGCGACAAGCAGGGTTCGTAAAAGGGCGTGTCTCGAAAGGAGGCGAGTCGACATGAAGGCAATTTGTAGTCGCGTGGGTGCGCTGGCAGCATGTGCAGTGCTGTCCTTGGCAGCCGGCTGCGGGCCGTTCTGGGTGAATCCCTACATCACAGTCGAGCAGAGCAACCTCAACTGGATGGAGATACACTACTACAACACGAACCGCAAGCCGGTGCACCGCGTGTCGCTGTCGCTCGCGGGCTCGGGGCATGTCGAGATCAAGAAGGGGACTAGTCCGCAGATTTCCGACGACTTCGCCAAGAAGTACAAGGAGGACGAGTGGGCTGATATCCATACACAGCGCATGGACATTGACCCCGACCACATCAACGACATCTTTCAGGATCTTGTGAATCGCGGCGTCCTCGATCGCGAGAAGTGGGGCAAGTCCGAGAAAAACAAGAAGGAATACAAGCGCTTTATAGCCGTGAAGGCGAACATCAACAACATCACGTATTCCGAGAGAGACAACATCTTTGAGGTTGATCCCGATCTTGCCGAGTATCTCCTCGACACAATCAGACAATTCGACAGGCCAACGCGCAGATGAACGTACACGACACTATTCTTGAAATGGCGACGAAGGCCCGCGCGGCCGCCGCCGGACTTGCGAAGAAGACGACGGACGAAAAGAACGCTGCGCTTCTCGCCATAGCAGATTCCCTTGAGAAGAACCGCGCGGCAATCGTCGCCGCGAACGGCATCGACTTGGCGCATGCGAAGGAGGCGGGAATCTCCCCCTCGATGCTCGACCGTCTGACGCTCACGCCCGCGCGCTTCGACGCGATGGTCGCGGGTGTAAGGCATGTCGCGACATTGCCCGATCCCGTGGGAGAAACGATCTGGACGCGCGAGCGCCCGAGCGGAATAAATATCCGCAAGGTGCGCGTGCCGCTCGGCGTGATTGCAGTCGTCTTCGAGTCTCGCCCGAATGTCTTCATCGACACGGCCGCGCTTTGCCTCAAGACTGGCAACGCCGTGATCCTGCGCGGTGGCAAGGAGGCGATAGAGTCGAACAAGGCTCTCGCCGCAGCTGTCCGCGATGCTGGCGTTGGCGATGCCGTGCAGCTTGTCGAGACGCTTGACCATGCGGCGGTAACCGAGCTTGTCCGCGCCGTGGGGCTTATAGACGTAGCGATTCCGCGCGGCGGCGAACGTCTCATTCGCGCGATGTGCGAGGCGGCGCTTGTTCCCGTCCTCAAGCACTACAAGGGCGTGTGCCACATCTACGTCGACGACAAGGCCGACCTTTCGATGGCGCTTTCGATCCTTGACAACGCGAAGACCCAGCGTCCTGGCGTCTGCAATGCCGCGGAGTGCCTTCTTGTCCACGAGAAGCTCGCGCCGCTCTTCATGCCGATGGTCGAGGCGTGGGCAAAGGACAAAGGTGTGACGCTCCACGAAAACGAGGCGGGTACGGAATATCTTTCGCTCGACATCAACGTCGCGAAGGTGGCCGACTATCGCGCGGCAATCGACTTCATAAACGAACACTCCTCGCACCACTCCGACTGCATCGTGACGAACGACGAGGCGCGCGCGGCAGAGTTCCTGCGCGATGTCGATTCTGCCGCGGTATACCACAATGTCTCGACGCGCTTCACCGACGGCGGTGAATTTGGAATGGGCGCCGAAATTGGCATCTCCACCGACAAGCTCCATGCGCGCGGTCCGATGGGCCTTGAAGAACTTACGACCTACAAGTACACGGTGACTGGCGATGGAGTGATTAGGGGTTAAGAGTTGGAGTTCAGAGTTGGAGTTGGAGAGTGGTGATGGAGATTTTAGTTGGAGTTCAGAGTTGGAGTTGGAGAGTGGTGATGGAGATTTTAGTTGGAGTTCAGAGTTGGAGTTGGAGAGCGGAAAAGTTAGGGGTCAGGAGTCAGGGGTCAGTAATTAGGAGTCAGGGGTTAGTGTGAAAGTTGAGGACATACCTGAAGTCGACCGTGCGCTGAAGAAGGAATTCAAGGCGCATTCTGCGCCGATCATTGAGTTGATCGAAGCGCAGACTCACGATCCTTTCTGTGTCCTCGTCGGAACAATCCTCTCTGCTCGCACGAAGGACGCCTGCACTGCAGGCGCGGTGCGACGGCTCTTCGCAAAGGCGAAGGGCTCTTGCTTTGCACCAGAAGACCTTGAGCGACTGACTACGAAGGAAATCGAAAAGCTGATCTTCCCCGTCGGCTTCTACCACGACAAGGCAAAGCACCTGAAGGCGCTGCCAAAGGTCCTGAAGGAGAAGTTCAATGGCGTGCTGCCGAACACGGTTGAGGAGCTGTGCGAACTTCCCGGCGTCGGGCGCAAGACGGCGAACCTGACGGTCGCCGTTGGTTTTGACCTTCCTGCGATTTGCGTTGATGTCCATGTGCATCGCATCTGCAATCGGCTTGGGCTTATCAAGACAAATACGCCGTTCGATACGGAAATGGCTCTTAGGAAAATCCTTCCCGTAAAGTATTGGAAGACATGGAACAGCCATCTCGTTTCATTCGGCCAGACGCGTTGCGCGCCTGTGCGCCCGAAGTGCGACGGCTGCCCGATATTTTCCTTCTGCACAGTGCCGAGCAAGTGCGAGCCGAAGGGTGCGGAAGTGACGGTTGACGGTCGGCTCCCGAAGTCGATAGGGCTCACGAAAGCGCAAATCAAGCGTGCAGCAGAATTTTTCTCGGCGCAGTCTTCCGCTCGTGTCGGCATTCCGTTTCGCTCCGTCGCGATAGTCCTTCAGGACGATGCGTCGTCCGCCGAAGTGCATCTCGCCGTCAACGGCGCGAGAGGACCGACGGATGCGATTACTCAGGGCTACGATCCGATGCCCGGCGAGGAGAAGGGCGTGTACGGTGAAGTCTATGTGAATTGCGACCGTGCGCTGAAGGTGGCGCCAAAGCGCGCCGGCTGGTCGCCCGCGAAGGAACTTCTTCTTTATATTGCCCACGGAATCGACCATCTTTCGGGCGCTGACGACTTCTCGCCAAAGGACTATCAGGCGATGCGCCGCCGTGAGCTTTCGTGGATCTCCGCACTCGATTGCATGTGACATGGATACGACATCGGGTATGGAGGCAGTGCGCGAAGTCGCGCAGATCGTGAAGGCGGCGGGTGGCCGCGCGCTTCTCGTCGGCGGCTGCGTTCGCGACTCCATTCTCGGCGGAGACCCAAAGGACTTTGACGTCGAGTGTTTTGGAATCGCGCCTGCCGACCTCAAGGCCGCTCTCGCAAAAAAGTTCGACCTCGATCTCGTCGGTGCGAGCTTCGGCGTCATAAAGCTCGCGCATCTCGATGTCGACGTTGCAATCCCTCGTCGCGAGACAAAGCTCGGCCTCGGTCATCGCGCCTTCGAGATGGAGTACGATCCGACGCTGACGGTTCGCGATGCTTCTGCCAGGCGCGATTTCACCGTCAACGCCATCTACAGCGATCCGCTCACTGGCGAAATCGTCGATCCGTGGAACGGACGAGCCGACCTCGAAAAGCGCATCCTCCGCCATGTTTCCGACCATTTTTGCGAAGACCCTCTGCGCGTCCTTCGCGGCATGCAGTTCGTCGCCCGCTTCGATCTCGATCCCGCCCCAGAGACGATTGAGGTGTGCAAGGCGATGACTCCAGAAGGGCTTGCGAGCGAACGGCTTTTAGGCGAGTGGTCGAAGCTTATTCTGAAGGGCGTCAAGATTTCTAAAGGTCTTGAATTCCTTCGCGCCGTCGGCTGGACGAAGTACTATCCGGAACTCGAGCGTCTCATCGGCTGCAAACAGGATCCGCATTGGCATCCCGAGGGCGATGTATGGAACCACACGCTCTGCTGCCTTGATGCCTTTGCCGCGTCTCGTATCGGCGACGATGCAGAGGATTTGCTTGTAGGGCTCGCCGTTCTCTGCCATGACTTCGGCAAACCCGATTGCACATTCTATGATCCAGTGAAGAAGCGCATCCGTTCGCTCGGTCACGACGAACGCGGTGTTGAGCCGACGCTGTCGTTTTTGAATCGCCTAACGAATGAGGAGCGGCTTCTCAAGGAGATACCGCCGCTTGTGCGGCTTCACATGCGGCCTTTTGCGATGTGGCAAGCCAAGTCGTCGGATGGCGCGATAAGGCGTCTTGCCGCTAAAGTCATCCGCATTGACCGGCTCTTGCGCGTCGCCGCGGCAGACGATGCCGGCAGGCCGCCTTTCCCGTCGGAGCCAGAGCCCCTGAAGTGGCTTGCGGAGCAGGCGAAGCGGCTCGAGGTCGAGGATTCCGCCCCGAAGCCGATAGTGAGGGGGCGTGACTTGATCGCGCAAGGCATGAAGCCAGGACCAGAGATGGGCAAGATTCTCGCCGCGCTCTACGACGCGCAGCTCGACGGCGCCTTTTCCGACCTCGAATCAGGATTGGAATACGCAAAACTTAAATTCCTTTCTCCAACTCCAACTCTGAACTCCAACTAAAATCTCTCTAACCACTCTCCAACTCCAACTCTGAACTCCAACTAAACCCTAACCCCTGACCCCTAAAAACCATGCAGCGCCCAAAACCCTATATTCTCTGGGATTGGAACGGAACGCTCCTTGACGATACCGAGGCGGCGCTTGCGACGCTCAACGAGATGATAGCGGTGCGCGGCGGTCAGCCGATAGGGATGGAGTTCTACCGCGACCACTTTGCGTTTCCCGTGAGGCCGTTCTACGACAAGATAGGAATTGTTGCGCACGACGAGGACGAGTGGAACGGAATCGCGCGCGAATACCACGAAGTGTACGGGCGGCAGCCGAAGGCGCTGAACCGCGGCGCATTTGCCGCGCTCGACATGGCGAAGGCGGCGGGATGCCGCCAGTCGATACTCTCCGCGCTCAGGCAGGACCTCCTCGACGAACAGACGCGGGAATACGGCATCGACGGATACTTCGAGCGCATCTGCGGCTCAAACAACCTGCACGGCGCGTCAAAGGTCGTCCGCGCTCGCGAGTTCCTCGCCGAGCTGCGCGCGCGCGACGCGGGGGAGGCGTTCGTCATGATCGGAGACGCGGTGCACGACAAGGAGGTTGCGGACGCGATTGGGATTCCGTGCGTCCTGTGCGCCGTCGGGAGCCACGCCGGATGGCGGCTGAGGGAGATCGCGCCCACGGCGGACACCCTGTGCGGCGCCGTGGAGACCGCCCTTGGCCTCGCCCGTCAGATTGACTGCGGAGAATCGTGAAACCGCGGCTGATTATTTGGTATAATATCCGCAAATGTCAGCTTGCAGAACAGTGAAGGGCGGAGTCTGCTCCGCAAAGGGGTTCCGCGCGGCGGGAGTCGCGGCGGAGGTGAAGTACAAGGGACGCAACGACGTCGCGCTCATAGTGGCCGACGAGCCTTGCGCCGCCGCGGCTCTTTTCACGACGAACAAGGTCGCCGCGGCGCCGGTGGTGTACGACCGCTCGGTGATAAAGGGCGGACGCATCCAGGCGATCCTCGCGAACTCGGGGTGCGCTAACGCGTGCACGGGCGAACAGGGCCTTGCGGACGCGCGCCTCTCCGCGCTTGTGACGGCGGGGGAGCTCGGGATCGATCCGCACCACGTGCTGGTCGCCTCGACGGGCGTAATCGGAAGGCGTCTCCCGATGGATCGTCTCCTCGCGGGGATGAAGCTCGCGAAGAAGGCGCTCGGACGCACCGCGGCGCACGGACTTGACGCGGAGAAGGCGATCATGACGACGGATACGCGTCCGAAGCAGGCCTGCGCCACTACGACGGTCGGAGGAAAGAAGGTCGTCGTCGGGGGGATGTCCAAGGGATCCGGGATGATCGAGCCCAACATGGCGACGATGCTCGGCTTCGTGACGACAGACGCGGCGGTTTCGCCGCGGATGCTCAGGCGCGCGCTGCAGCTCGCGGTCGGGAAGAGCTTCAATCGGCTCGTGGTGGACGGAGACGAGTCGACGAACGACTCCGTCTTTCTCCTCGCCTCCGGCAAGGCCGGCAACCGCGAGATCGACAAGCCCGGGAAGGACTTCGACGCGTTCCTCGAGGCGCTCGAGGCGGTGTGCGTGTCGCTCGCGAGGCAGATGGCGACGGACGGCGAGGGCGCGACGAAGTTCGTGACCGTGACCGTTAAGGGGGCGAAGACTGAACGCGACGCAGAGCGCGCCGCGAGGGCCGTCGCGAAGAGTCCGCTCGCAAAGACCAGCTGGTTCGGCAAGGACCCCAACTGGGGACGCGTGCTCGCGGCCGTCGGATACTCCGGCGCGGAGGTGTCGGACATGCAGGCGGAGGTCTTCTA
>OCTX012207298.1_pt1 | contig 12165 bp, 17 predicted proteins | sample 1539691 | NCBI WGS metagenome assembly OCTX01 (sample SAMN02144231, study PRJEB22623) | gut metagenome | biome: sheep rumen | host: Ovis aries | place: New Zealand
TGAAAGAGCAGAAAGTCGTGGCAAACCTTACGGTAAACCAGAGACACCTCCAGAAATACCGGGAAATGCTACTACGACTGGTCAGCGATAATTTGATACACGGAATCGGAATATCGCTGACCGACTCGACTAACGAGACTGACAAGGCTATAATCGACGAGCTCGGTAAGAACGTTGTAATCCATGTCATTGCCGGTATTTTCGCACCGGAAGACGTACCGTTCGTGAAGAACCGCAAGATGCTTGTGCTCGGCTACAAGGACTTGCGACGCGGTCACAGCCTTCTTGAACACCGTAGCGACTCCATCAAGGCTAACATCCAGTGGCTCAAGGAGTACTTGCCTACGCTCAAGAAGGAAACCAAGCTCATCTCGTTCGACTGTCTCGGCATCGAGCAGATCGACCCAAAGACCGTACTAGATATATCCGACGAGCGTTTCAACATGCTATTCCAGGGAAGCGATACCGACGTTTTCGACGCTGAAGGCAGAATCACGTGTTCGACCATGTATATCGACGTTCCGAACATGAAGGTAGCTCGAATGAGCACCGCCGCTCTAGACAAGCGGTATGACTTTACCGGAAGCGAGAACATATCGGACTTGCTTAAGATGACAACGCAGGGATGGTGATATGGAATCTTTAAGAAAATGTACATTCGAGACTAATTCTTCGTCGTGCCACAGCATCACGTTTGAAGATGACGAAGCTGAAGACCAGGACGAACTCTATTTCAAGGTTCTAGGCGAAGGTGACTTCGGATGGACGGAGGAATATCTTACCGAACCGCTGACGAAGATGAACTACGCCCTTATCGCATACAGCTACATGTGCGAAAGCCCTGAAGAGCGCAAGTCCGTATTTGATGAAATCAAGCGGGTCTTTTCGAACCACGGCGTAACGGTGGACTTCAACGAGGACGCATGGACTGAGAAGCCGGCTATCTACTTCGAGAAGGATCCGTGGGAGGAACGTGCAACCGCTCATACAGTCGGCTACATTGACCACCAGAGCGTCAAGAGAGACGACGTACAGCGTCTTGCATTGATGTTTAAGGAAGACCCAGATTCGCTATACCACTTCGTGTTTGGTAAATCCGTAATTCACACTGACAACGACAACCACTAATGAGGTTCACATGGAATCTTTAAGACTAGGAGCATTCGAGACTAATTCCAGCTCGATGCACGCGATGGCGTTGATGTCCGCCGACGCTTACGAAAAGTTCAACGCTGGACTATACTACTGGAATAACAACAAGGACGTTATAGTCACGACCCAGGAAATGTACGACCTGTACAAAAAACAGCAGGGCGAGACCAATGCCGAACTCATCATGGCTGGGCATGAAGACCGTGTTCGTGAGATCATGAGTGTCGAACAGTTCGTGAGCTGTCTCGAGTTCATCAGCGAGAACCATCCAACGTCGGACGAAACGCTGCTAAAAAACACTAGCTATGTCAGAGAATTCCTCAGTCGCAACGACTTTATCACGGTCGAGGACATCGAGCGTAACTACGAGACCGATATCAGCAGAGGTTATTTCGGTGGCGAGGAAGTGGTCGCATTCGCTTACTATGGGTATAATGGCTGATGGAAACCGTACGTCATTCTACATTCGAGACAAATTCCTCGTCGTGCCACTGCATGGTGGTAGCCAACGACGAGGATTACCAGAAGTTCGTCAACGGCGAGCTGTTTGCCGACCAGGCTTCATACAAGTGTCCTTATCAGGCTACTTTGATTACGCTTGATGAAGTCGTTGCTCGTTTCAACAAGTACGTTGACGAGGAACGCGAATACGCCGTCGCACATAAATACAATACCGACATCGAGTACATCGAGCCAGAACTGGTGAAATGGATGTTGCTGCATCCAGAATACATTGATAACGATTATAAATGGCGAGAAACTTATATCAATGAACACCGGGACGGTCTTAGCGATGATCTATTTACCAAGCTTTTGAATACCAATGGCTTTGGCGACCATTTCATTAATTGGATTGACTTTGATTATACGCCGTATTCATTTGCCATGCTTGAATACTATACTGACAATTTCACGTATAAGTACGATGACTGGGATGTCGTGTATGAGTCTTATCGTGGTAAGGATATCGAGTTGAAGGACGGAACTAAGCTAAAGGAAATGAACGCCGTCTGGTATTATTGATTGAGTCTAGAACACATATCTTATATATTTAAAGTCATGAAAGCTATAAGATATGACATACCTGATGAAATGAAAGGTCAGAAAATGACCGGACAGCTAGTCGGCGCGAGCTACGACAGCTATACAAAGCAAGTGTTCTTCACGGTCGATTTCGACCTCGGCGATTCTGTTGCACGCCTAAACAGCCATATAAAGCTCGGCAAGGGATATTCCGAAGACTGGAAGACTACCAAGAGCATGGAAGAGTGGTCGAACGTGCTCGGAATACCGTGTCTCGCACAGACGTTCCGGCACATCGACGGTGCTCTCGACTTGGAGAACAATGGATATGAAATAACCGCAACGATCGGAAAGGGTACTGTTATTTCATATTTCAACGTGATTTCCGCGAAAAGGATAGACGGAGAGCCGTCGGTAGAGTCGCTGAAGCGAACAATAGCGGAACTTCGCGGCATCGTGCAGGGTTACCGCGAGCTCAACGGCGTCAAGAAGCCGAAGTGCGAGGAAGAAGTCCACGCCTAGACATCTCTTCCTTGACGTGCTTCGACATGTTCTTGAAGAAGGTGTCTGGGTTGTTTGTCCAGATGTAACGGTCGTTTTCCGGCTTGACATTGCCGAAACTGTCTACAAACGTGGAATCGCAGTGGAGACTGTCGATGTCTATGTCCATTTCTACGGAAAACAGGTGGAGACTCTTCTTCGACTGGTAGTGACGGCGACCGATCTCGTGGATTTCGACATCGTTCGGTATTACAATACCAGTTTCTTCCTTCAGCTCTCTTTTAGCGGCGTCGAGCGGTGTCTCGCCTTTCTCGATGTGACCCTTCGGGATGTCCATAGAGTTGATACCGCCGTGATGTCCGGTCGGGTGGCAACCGAGAACCATGTCGGTGCCTTTCTTGAAAATTATAAATCCACAGCTTAATTCCATGACATAAATATAGTTCTTTATCCACTATATAAACGGCTTCATAAGAAGAATTTTCGGAGATTTTATGAATCCGTGTATGGCTATCAGCGTCAATGGCGGCGGTGCACTCGGCATCGGTCCGCTAGCTTTCATGTGCAGACTAGAACAGGACACCGGCAAGAAGCTCGGCGACCTCGCCGTCGCCTTTGCAGGAACTTCCACCGGTTCGATTATCGCGGCCGGTCTAGACGAAGGTCTTTCGGCTCACGAACTGTTCGACCTCTACTACAACAACCTCGGGAAAATCTTTACCAAGTATTCCTGGTACAAGCGTCTCTCGCCGTCTTGCCCGACCTACGACAACTCCTATCTTAAGAAGATCCTGGGGCAGACTTTCAAGGGAAAGATGTCCGACTTCAAGAAGCCGATTTTCATCCCGACGACACACACGAACGGAAAGAGCGTCGAAAAGGTCTGGGACTTGGGTGATAAGACAGTCGATAAGGATTTCGCTATTCTTACAAGTTGCTCTGCTCCAACGTATTTTGATGTAATTACGAAGGATGGTCAGTCCTACATGGATGGTGGTTGTTGGGCGAACTCATCAATTGCTGTGCTGAATGCTGGTTTGAAACGGTCGGAATATGTTGGTAAGCTTCGTATATTGTCTTTTAATACTGGTATGGACACTCCAAATACGCTATATGGCAACCAAACCCTTGTCGGATGGGGTAAGTTCTTTATGACCGATTGGATAGGTCGTGCTGGCAAGAGCAATGAATACGAGGTTATTGCCGACCTTGGCAAGGAAAACGTAGCGGTTGCGTCCCCGTATAACGACCACAAGATCGCTATGGACAAGACTGACAAGGCAACTCTCGACAAGGTAGCCGGAATATGGACTGACTACTACAATGCGAACCGGGATTACTTCCTCAAGTTTGTTCGTGGTTAAGCGATTCGGCTGGCAAATGCCAGCCGTTTGCATTTAAATTACTTGGTTGCTATATTTCCGGACATGAACGACAAGAACGAATATATCACCGTAACACAGATGCTCGAGTACATGCAGAGTCATCCGAAGTCTCTCAACATGTACAACGACATGACCATACACCGTCAGACATTGCTCGACCCGGTACAGCACAGCAAGATTTTCATCGGCAGATTCCTATGCGAGTTTGAGCCGTTGACCGGAGAAAACTTCGCGATTACTTGCAAGGCGTTGAGAATTTTCCACATGCCGTTGACTAAGAAGACTGTCGACTTGATGTCCAGCCGTTACGAACGCCGTATCCTTCCTGACCGGTGTGACCTTCCGGCTGGTACAAACCTCAGTTACCTTTACTTCGGCGGTGCTACAGAACCGATCGGGTACTGGTATTTCGACGAGCGCACTGGTCTCCGCCGTGCATATCTGTACCATGTGTCATCTGACAAGTCGTTCATCCTCAAGTTCGATTGCGACTTCAAGTTCCTTATTGACGACTACGGTTTAGAGCATTGCGTAAGCGAAGCCTATGTAGCCAAGAAGATTGCAGAACTTACGGCTCCTCCTAAACAGGAAGCCGAAAAGAAGCCGGGAATCGTATACCGAATTGTCCAGAAACTCAAGGATTTTGCTTCAAAAGAAAGGAAACCGTAACAATGTGTAACCCAGCAGAAGAGAAAAAACCTCTGAAAATCACCGTCCAGTACCTTGACGATACCGTCAAGCGTCTTTCCATTGAGAAGAAGGGCAACTGGATTGACCTTTATGCCGCGGAGACTCTGATTATTCCGAAGGGCGAGTGGAAACTCGTGCACCTCGGAGTAGCCATCAAGCTTCCGGAAGGCTACGAGGCACACCTCGCACCGCGTTCATCGACGTTCAAGAACTGGCATGTCATCCAGACGAACTCTGTCGGAGTCATCGACAACTCCTATTGTGGACCGAATGACTGGTGGAAGATGCCGGTGTATGCTATGGAAGACACCAAAATCGAGAAGGGTCAGAAGATTGCCCAGTTCCGTATCATGGAAATCCAGCCGGAAGTAGTGCTTGAAGAAGGCAAGATGGAAGGTGAAGACCGTGGCGGTTTCGGTTCGACCGGTAAGGTCTAATCAGGTTTCGTTATACCTTGGAGGTCGTGCTTCGGCACGGCCTTTTTCAATAAACTCAGGCATATGAGAGAGCTTCTTCACTTCCTCGCACCGTACTTGGGTGCATTCGGTTCGTTCCTGTTTGCTGTAGTCAACGTTCCGATTATTGTTAAGATATGGTGTCAGAAGTCGACCGAGGGGTCGTCGCTTCTGTTCGTCATTATGTCATTCGTTGCGAATATCTGCTGTGGACTGTTCGTACTTGACAACAACTTGACTACCGGCGTATGGCAATACGCACTTTATGCGAACTACGGGTTCGCATTTGTTTGTTGCTGTGTTCTCTTATACTTGTTCTGGAAGTTCCGAAAAAAGTAGAATGACATAATTTCCTTAGTGCAAAAACTAACCAAGGAAACTTGCATGTCATTTTCACCCAATATTCCGCCGAGAAGTACATTCGGACTTTCCAAGTCCTTTGCAAACATCTCATTCAGCAACAATTTCACGCCGGACGACACCACCAGAATCACGTTCAGCAACTTGCCGACGATTGACCAGTCCAAGCCGAATCCGGCACCAGAAGTTGATGACGACTGCCTCAATCTCCACCCAAATAGTCCTTTACAGACTGGCGGTACAACAATGCCGAACCCGTCAGAACGCAATCGGAATGAGTTCAAGAAATGGACGGCTCCGCAAGCTCCTAGCTGTGCCGACATCATCCGTGCAAGCAATGCCAATCACAACCTTGAAGAAAACGACAAGCTTCTTGACACGATCAGACACGATGGCGACCTTGATGACGTTGCCGTCAATGATGATTTGAAAATAAAGCCGTTGGAAACGCGTTCCCAGATGGCTGAAGAGCACGACGTGACCGACGAGGAACTCGAAGATACCGTAAAAGCAAATGCCGAAGCCGTGTCCGAGAACTCCGACGAAATCTGGATTTCGACTGTTCTCGCAGACGGCCTGTTGAGCAATCTTGAAAATATCAAGGAAATAGCCAAGAATTTCTCCAACTTGATCAATTCCGAGACTGAGTGCTATAACAACCGTGACAAGGTCAAGACCGACAACCGTGGCGAAACACGCCTTGCGGTAAATGCAACCCAGTTCAAGAAGTTTGTCGACATGTACAAGTCTTACTGCCAGCTTGCGACTGCTGCCATGAACGATATCCTCAGCTGTGTACCAGAAAAGCCGGTGGAAGTTCCTATCCACCCGAACCGTACGGCGACATCAGAAGCTAATCAAACTCCGGATGGTACGATGAGATATCGTGATAAGAATACGCCGACTGGTGAGGATATCGACAAGCAGTTTGCCGAAGAAAAGAAGGATTATTCCTATCCCGGATTTCCGTTCACTCCTGATGGAGTCGCCTCGGTTACCTCCGGTCCATGTCCGGCTTACGGTACATACCGTCTCGGTGCCGCATTCAATATGGATGATTTGAGCAAGTTGCCGGCTATAACCCCGGCTCAGTACAAGGCAACTCTGGATGAAATAGACAAGTCAAACAAGTCTTCACACATTTACCCAATGCCACCGCATGTACAGCCGTTTGACCCGCATAATCCCCAAAATAACTATCCGAACCAGTTCGCGGCCATACATAACAAAAATAGCCATGACCCGTCATGCTCCCATCTCAAGTATCAACCGGGAGTTCCGCCGTTCGGCAGTGAACATCACGACAACTTTGATGCCATGAGCGGTACTCTTCAGCCGTTCAATGTAATGCCTACGCTGAAAAAGCCGAACATGGGCGACTTGCCGAAGGAACTTGTCCAGATGATTACGAAGCTACCGCGTGATTTCTGGAAATACGAAATCAAGCAGGAGGACTACGGTACTGACGTACAGCTTACCTATGACGTCCAGGAACGCCATCTCCAAATTTCCTTGCTAGCCAACAACACCGTGTTCATTACCAGCAAGAAGAAATTCCACGGCGATTACACGACCAATTTCAAGTGGAACGACTGCGTGATTGGCTCGAACCGAAAGCTGTTCATCAGCTGGCTCACCAGCTGGATCCATTCGCTCTTCGATTAATCCGGTGATAAATATTCAAAAGGGATGCCGAACTAGGCATCCTTTTTGCGTTTTGTAGGAAAATTGCTATAATTATGAAAAAGAGGTTACAATGTCTATAAACGCAAACAACTATATTGAATTGGCTCATACGTCCGATTCGTTCTATGTACTATCCAACGGCAACGGCATGTACTTCGTGAGAGACTTTGACAAGCCCAGTCTCGAACATCCCATGTTCTGCTCTAACAATGTCCGAGAAGCGACCCGCTATGACTCGCTGGATAAGGCTAATGAAGCACACTCAGCTATCATGTCATGGCATTGCAGTGGACCGGAAGACGTCAATCGTCTGGCACAAAAATTCCTCGCCGATTGCAAACCGCAGCAAGTTTTCCACACGGAACGGTTTGAAATTCCGAAGGAAGTCATGATTAGAAGCGCAAAAATGGGTCAGGCTGTCGCAGATTTCGTCGACATATTTAAGGGGTAAAGAATGGTAGCACACAAACAAATCAAGTCCGGTGTAGCCGACGTCGACAAATGGCTAAACAAGCACGAGATTCCTCTTGCTAATGTCCAGATTGCCGTCGGTATGTCCAAGTGCAGTTCGTTCTACATGGTGTTCTACAATACCGACGACGACAAGCATCCAGACATGGATTAAGCGATGAACTGGGCGAGCGAACGACCGATTTGAGACACTATTCCGGTTACGAGGGCGTTTCCCATGAGGAACGCCCTTTTTGTATTTGTGACGCCTTCCGTATGGTTGTCAGGGAACATGTTCAATCGTTCCAGTTCGACCGGCATGAGCCTACGGTAGCGACCTGAAGGAGTCTTTACGACATGCTTGAACCGTGACGGAGCCGTCCCGCCCTCTCCGGTAATGATGGTCCGGGACGGCTTCTCTGGGCTGTCAGGGAATGCCATCGGTCCTTCAGTATAGTTGTACTCGAAACCTTCCGAAGTCACACGTTTCTCGCTCTTGCCGCCCTTGAGATATTCCCATCTGGGCAAGTCCTTCTCAGAAATGAAGAACTCCTCCGGCACATCCTTCTCGTCCACGAGAACGTCGCCGAGCGTTATGCGGTAGCCGTCATACTGTGGCTCGACGTCAACTGTAGTGACCTCTCTTCCGCGTAGTACGCCAGCCGTGAAGAACGGAGATGTCTTTTTGCCCTTGTTGAACTCGTCGGAAACCTTTACCAAGTCTTCGTCAAGGGTGAACGTGTTCAGCTTTCCCTTCTTCGACTGTACAGCCTTGAACGCGGCTCCAATGACACCGGCGTAGATGACTGTCTCAGAAGACTGGGAACGTATCTTTGTAGCCAGTTCCTCGTCGTTGCGGTATGCGACCATGTAGGTACGTCGTCTGCGCTGTGGCATGCCGTAGTCGGCTGCGTTTATCACACGCCATTCCACGTCGTAGCCGAGGTTGGCGAGAGATGCGAGGATAATCGCGAAGTCGCGTCCACGCTGCTTTGCCGGGGATTTGAGAAGTCTATCTACATTCTCGAAAATGCAGTAGCTTGGCTTGTGCTCGCTGTCCTTGAGGATTCGGTAGATTTCCCACCAGAGCACGCCCTTCTTTCCCTCGATACCGCCGGAGCGGTTGAGTGTGGAAGCAACTGAGTAGTCTTGGCACGGAAACCCTCCCACGACCATGTCAGCTTTAGGAATCTGGTCTACGCCGACCGTGCAGACGTTCTCGTTGGAATGACCGTCAGAGCCGAAACGCTTCACGTAGATTTCAGATGCGTCTTGCTTCTTGGTAGCCGGTTCCCACTGGCTGCTCCATACAGTCTTGAACTGGTCAGAAGCACGTTCAAGACCGATGCGGAATCCGCCTACACCGGCGAATAGCTCGATGACTTTAATTTCCTGGTTCAGCACTACAGAGTACTGTTCTTGCTCATTGATATACTTGTCGACAGCTTTGCAATAGGAAGACATAGAGTTCCTTGTTTTTGCCTCAATATAGCAGATCGGACTTTTAAACTCAAATCATGCGAAGACCGACACGGTGAACCCTTTTCCCGCACCATTGCAGCCAAGCGCCAAACAAGAACTCACTGAGGTAACCACAAATGCGTGGCTGTAGCGGACGGTGAGCCTTGGCTTCGGACGCGATGTATAGTTGCATAGCCTTGAAAAGATAGTCGCAGTATGCGTCTGCGAGAGGTTTCTTGGCTATGAACATGTTGCCTAGTACGTGCGTGTCGCCGTTGATGTAGTTGAGGCAGTGGTCTGAATAAGCCTTGCCGTGGATTGCGCCGAGAACGGTTATGAACCTCAGCGTCGGTTCCGACTTGCCGTTGGCAATCAGGTATTTCTTTACCGGAGTGCGGTAAGGGTATGTCACCGTCGTACACAGCACGTCGGAACTTTCTAGAAGCTGTCTTGCAGTCGCTTCCGGAATAGGGTTATGACCGTCGGCGGAAAGATAGCGTCTGTAATGCTCCAGACCGACTATGTCGTCCGTACAGTGTTTCCACATGTAGTACAAGCCGGTCAGCTCGCACATGAATCCGTTGAGGAAGTCTAGGTTTTCACCCTCGTGCTTCTGGTCTACAAGGAACTTGGTCCGGTAGCTGTCGAGGGGGAGGAAGTTATTCTTGGATGAACCAACTACGTAAATGCTCATAGTCGCAGTTTATGGTTTGTGTGAACCGGAAACTTCCATGAAGTGCATCTCGACCTTTATGGCGTCATACACCTTGAGCTTCTGCTGTCTTACCCAGAGACCGAAGATGTGTTCGGCGAGGTAGCCGTCGATTCTTAGGTTCCGCTCGTCGATGCCGATGTACTTGTCGAACAGGGCGAGCTTCGGGAACAGCCATTCGCAATAGTTGCACATGATTTCGCGTCTCGCGATGAACATGTTGCACTGTCGCAAAGACCGTTCGCACGTGTAAGCCTTGAACTGGGTTCCGAGAGGGAAGAACTTCTCGTCGAGAAGGTCTATGAACTGGTCGAGGTCGTCAATCTTCCCGGCACGCTGGAAGTACTTGTAAGCACAGAAGTCCGGCTCGTGACGGTAGTTGCATAGGATGATGTCGTGGTCTTGTAGAATTTCCTCGGCTTCCTTGATTGTCATTCGAGACTTGTTCTTCTTGGGAGAAGCGAAGAACCGTCTGTAGTGTTCTAGACCGACGTATTTCGCGGTCGAGTGTTTCCACATGTAGTAAAGACCGGTGAGCTCGCAATACCACGGGTTGAGATTGTCGATGTTGTCGCCGCTATGCGGCACGTCTACGAGAAACTTCTCTCTGCCTTCGTCAAGTTCCGGGAATATGTTCTTGGTCGAGCCAATAACGTAAATGCTCATAGTGCTCCTATCTGAAATTCTGATTTAGTTTTCCCGCAATCCAGTTTATGTCCAGCATGAGCGACGCGAAATCCACCGTCGTCGGGTCGCTGAACCAGAGCGGTTCGATGTGTTTCTTGAGTGATGTCGTCGTGCGGTTGTCCATGTAGTAGATAGTGCTGTAGTACATGAGGAGTACTCGTACGAGAGGAATCGACTCCGAGTCGGTATTCAGAACCAGAACTCGGTTTGTCAGTGCCGACTTGTTGTTCAGCACGCTGCATGAGTGTGCTCCACGGAATATCTGGTGGTAGTCGGTCGTCGGTATGCACTGGGCTCCGCCGAAAAGGCATTCCATGTCGGCTCCGTGGAGTTCGTTGCCGGTGAATAGCGACTTGCAGCTGATTATGCACGGCTTGCCCGCCGTGTAGTAGGAAAGGTCGTGCTTACCGTCTTGGCTGTGGTAGTCGACGCGTCTGAAGTGTTCCGAAGACCATCTCATACCCATCGTGGTGAGCATCAGCGGTGCGGCTTGTGTACATGCGAACCGTGTCGTCCAGTGATGCTCGTTCTGCGGATAGTCGTTATAGAGCGGTGCTCCCTCGAATACGTAGAAATGACTTCCGTCGGTAGGACGCTTCAGTTCGGGCTTGTTGAATACGTTTACGACAAAATTGTATATCATATCCCAGAAATTACTTTTTGTCGGAAAAATGTTGCACGCAAACTAAAAAATGCTATAATTTACAATGTGGGTGGCAATGTTGCCTACCCCTTTGCAAAGGAAACACTAACATGGGTATTTGGAAACTCATTAAAAAGATTTTCCACCTCGGCGCAATCAAGGTGGAAAACGGTCTCAACCAGTTGCTTGACGCTGAAAGCAGACTTCAGATTCTCGAGCACGACACCAAGGCTGACTTGGAAAAGCAGAAGGACATCGCTGAAAAGCTCAAAGTGTCCAAGAAGAAGTTCGATGAACAGCTTGAAAAGGCTAAGAACGAACTGACCAGCTGCAAGACTCGTTGCCAAGTTGCCAAGAACAAGCTTGTTGAAGCTGGTAAGGACCCGAAGACGGACGACGACTTCCGTTTCAAGGTTCTCGCCCTCAGCGAACAGCAGAAGCTTGTCGACGAAATGCAGAAGCAGAAGGACGAAAACGACAAGATGATGGAAAAGGTTGACAAGAATCTCAAGCATCTCAACCTCAACATCAAGACTATCGAACTCCGCGCCAACATGCTCCGCCAGAAGATTCAGCTCTATCAGAGCCGCGTGTCCATCGACGAAGCCGGTATGGTCGATATCAACGCTACATTCAGCGAAGTCGACGAAATGGTTCGCAACATGCAGTACGAGCAGGAAGCACACCAGGAAGTCAATGATATCGTCAACGGACGCGAAGACGCTGTCACTGTCAAGTCTATGGAAGTCGACAACCTCATCGACAGCCTTTAATAGACTTTTAGGTAAGGATTGGGGAACTGGCACGGTCATTCGACCGTGCCTTTTTTAATAAATTCAAAAATTTTTGTGGCTATGTATTGACAAGTCTGTTGCACATTGCTATAATTCGTTACAGCGACCGCGTTGGTCACTAAAACTATATGGAAACAAAAACTATGAACAAAACTGGTTTAACTTC
>OCTX012221252.1_pt1 | contig 12165 bp, 9 predicted proteins | sample 1539691 | NCBI WGS metagenome assembly OCTX01 (sample SAMN02144231, study PRJEB22623) | gut metagenome | biome: sheep rumen | host: Ovis aries | place: New Zealand
TGTAAAAACTGTACAAAAATACGGATTTTTCGTCGGATTATCGTAATTTTGCAGTAGAAAATCGTTTTTAGTTAAAGAAAATGTCCTGTATCCTTCATATTGACACCTCTACAGAGGTATGTTCGGTTGCAGTGAGTGAAAACGGGTCGGTGATTTTCCATGAGGAAGATTTCGCTGGTCCGTCGCATTCAACACGTCTGGCCGGAATGGTGGACTCGGCCATGTCGTTCACCGACAACCATGCCATCCCGTTTGATGCAGTGGCCGTGAGCAGCGGGCCTGGTTCATACACCGGTCTGCGAATCGGCGTGTCCACTGCCAAAGGCATTTGCTATGGCAGAAGTCTGAAACTGATATCCATCCCCACTTTGGAATTGCTGTGCGTACCGGTGCTCCTGGGCAACTACGACCTCCCCGACGACGCACTCCTATGTCCTATGCTCGACGCCAGACGGATGGAAGTGTACACGCGCGTGTATACGCGGGCGCTGAAGCCGATGGAAGAGACGAGCGCCAAGGTGATTGACGCTGACAGCTTTAAAGAATATCTCGACTCACGCCCCGTCTATTTCTTCGGCAACGGGTCGGACAAATGCAAAGACGTGCTGCAACATCCGAACGCGCACTTCATCGACGGCATCAAGCCTCTGGCAAAATACATGTGTCCGCTGGCTGAGAAAGCCAACGTGACGGAGAACTTTGCCGACGTGGCCTATTTCGAGCCTTTCTATCTGAAGGAATTTATAGCAGGAAAGAAAAAGAAGGAAAAATTATGATAAACGAACCCATCAATTTAGACAACGGCCGCGAGCTGCTGGACTACAACACTGACCGGCCACCGTTGATCCTACCCGAATATGGACGCAGCATCCAGAACATGGTGGACTACTGCATGACACTGGACGACCGCAAGGAGCGCAACCGTTGCGCACGCACAATCGTACAGATCATGTCGAGCCTGCGTCCGCACAGCGGCGACGAGACGGAATACCAAAAGAAGCTCTGGAACCACCTGGCAGCCATATCCCGCTATGAGCTGGACGTGGACTATCCCTACGAAATCGAGAAGATGAGCGACCAGAGCAATGAGCGCGAACGCATCGAATATCCTCAGCAAAACATATCCAAACGCCACTACGGCGCCATCATCGAATCGCTGCTGAAAAAACTTCCCGAAATCAGCGACAAGAAAGAGCGGGAGGCTCTGATCCGCATGGTGGCTAACCAGATGAAGCGAAGCCTCGGACGGTGGAACAAAGATGCGATGACGGAGGAGAAGGTGCTCGACGACCTGGCACGCATGACCGACGGAGCGGCAAGCTATCTGCCGGGCGAGCTCCATCTACTGAGCGACAACGAGATATTAACGGATGTTCAGCAGATGCGTCCATCCAAGAAGAAAAAGAAGAAATAAGCGTATGGCATCATTTGTAATTGAAGGGGGCCATAAGCTTCACGGAGAAATCACACCGCAAGGGGCAAAAAATGAGGCCCTGGAAGTGATCAGTGCCGTGCTGCTGACCGACGAGCCCGTGCTCATGCACAACATCCCCGACATTCTCGACGTGAACAACCTCATCGGCATATTGAGCAGGATGGGGGTTCGATGCGAAAACCATGGAGGAGGGACATGGGAATTCCGTGCCAACTCTCTCGACATGGACTACCTGTCAAGCCAGGAGTTCGTGCAGCGTTGCGCACGACTTCGGGGCAGCGTGCTGCTGCTTGGTCCGCTCTTGGGTAAATACCATCGTGCCCGCATCGCCAAGCCGGGCGGCGACAAGATTGGGCGGCGACGCCTCGACACGCATTTCTACGGCGTGAAACTGATGGGGGCGAAGTTTGACTTCGACGACGAGAGCGGACGGTTTGAGATCGACGCTTCCGAACTCCACGGAGCAGACATCCTGCTGGACGAAGCATCCGTCACCGGTACGGCCAACATCATCATGGCCAGCGTGCTGACCCCTGGAAAGACGACGATATACAATGCGGCCTGCGAGCCTTACATACAGCAGCTATGCAAAATGCTGAACCGGATGGGGGCGAAAATCGAAGGCATCGCGTCCAACTACCTGAAGATAGAGGGTGTGGAGCGGCTTCATGGCACTGAGCACCGAATCCTGCCCGACATGATTGAGGTGGGCAGCTTCATCGGCATGGCAGCCATGACGGGCAGCGACTTGATTATCAAGAACGTGTCCTACGACAACCTGGGCATCATTCCCGAGATGTTCAAGCGTCTGGGCATAGAGATGCAGCGTGAAGGCGACGACATCCACATCCCTCAGCAGGACGGCTACACCGTCAGCAAATTCATCGACGGCAGCATCATGACGATGGCCGACGCACCATGGCCGGGACTGACCCCCGACCTGCTGAGTGTGCTGCTCGTGGTGGCAACGCAGGCCGACGGAAGCGTCCTCTTCCATCAGAAGATGTTCGAGAGCAGGCTCTTCTTCGTCGACAAACTAATTGACATGGGAGCGCAGATCATACTCTGCGACCCGCACCGAGCAGTCGTGATTGGACACAACCACCGATTCCAGCTGCGCGGCGCCAAGATGTCGTCTCCCGACATACGTGCCGGCATCGCACTGCTGATTGCCGCGTTGAGCGCGAAAGGCACAAGCGTGATCAGCAACATCGAGCAGATAGACCGAGGCTATGAGGACATAGAGAAACGCCTGACAGCCATCGGCGCACACATCACACGTCTGGACACGAAAACACAGACCGAAAACGACCAGGAAAAGAACAGTCAGAAATGATAAGCGAAGACTCCGTATACAAGATTGGCTATATCAGCAAGACACATGGACTGAAAGGTGAGGTGAACTTCCACTTCACCGACGACATCTTCGACACGACCGAATCGCCATATCTGCTGATTAGGGTCGACGGCATTATTGTGCCTTTCTTCATAGAGTCAATCCGTTTCCGCTCCGACACAACCGCCATCGTGAAATTCGAACAGATCAACAGCAGCGAACAGGCACAGATGCTGCTTGGCAACGACGTGCTCTTCGAGCGCAGCAAAGCCAGCGCGAACGAGTCTGAAGAACTGACACTGCAATATTTCATCGGATTCTCCGTCGTGGATGAAGAGGGCGAAACGAAAGGCGTGATTACCGACGTGGACGACCAGACGGAGAACTGGCTGTTTCAGCTGGAAGCACCCGACGGCACCGTTCACTATATACCGGCTCACGAGGAGTTTATCGTAAGCATGGACCACGACGAGAAACGGATGGTCATGAATCTTCCAGAAGGTATATGGGAGTTGTGACAGAAGAGGAAGTAAAAAGCAGAAGTAGAAGAAGGAAGAAGGGAGTAGGAAAAGGAAGTAAAAAACAAAAGGCAAAAAAAATCCATGAGAAAAATCGCCATATTAGGTTCAACAGGTTCGATAGGAACACAGGCGCTGGATGTGATATCGTCGCATCCCGACCTGTTTGAGGCCTACGCCTTGACTGCCAACAACAATGTGAGTCTGCTCATCGAGCAAGCACGCCATTTTCAGCCGGAGATGGTGGTGATTGCCAACGAGCAGCATTACGACAAGCTGAAACGAGCCCTGTCCGACCTGCCAATCAAGGTGTATGCCGGAGCACAGGCGCTATGCGACATCGTGGAGGACACGAATATCGACATCGTGCTGGCCTCTATGGTTGGCTTTGCCGGGCTGAAACCCACAATCAGCGCCATCAAGGCAAAGAAAGCCATCGCACTGGCGAACAAAGAGACGCTGGTCGTTGCAGGAGACCTGATCACGCGTCTGTGCAAGCAGTACGAAGTGCCATTGTTGCCGGTGGACTCTGAGCACTCAGCCATTTTCCAGTGTCTGGAGCCGGGCAACAAGATAGAGAAAATCCTTTTGACTGCATCGGGAGGACCGTTCCGGCGCTTCAGCGACGAAGAGCTGAAGAAAGCCAGCCCATCGCAGGCACTCTCCCACCCCACATGGCATATGGGGGCTAAAATCACCATTGACTCTGCCTCGATGATGAACAAGGGGTTCGAGGTAATTGAGGCGCATTGGCTGTTCGGCGTGCCATCAGAAAAAATTGAGGTGGTGGTACACCCGCAGTCGGTGATTCACTCCATGGTGCAGTTCCACGACGGAGCGGTGAAGGCCCAGTTGGGAACACCCGACATGCGTCTCCCCATCCAGTATGCATTCAGCTATCCCAGAAGGATTCAGAACGACTACGGACGGCTGGATTTCCCAGGACTGCAGCAGCTGACCTTCGAAAAGCCGGACTTGGTGCGCTTCAGATGCCTGCAGCTGGCCTACGACGCCCTTGCAGAAGGGGGAAACATGGCTTGCATCATGAACGCGGCCAACGAAGTGGCCAACCGGGCATTCATAGACAATCGCATCTCATTCCTCCGCATCGGTGAAATCATAGAGGAGACCATGAACAACGTAGAGAAAGCCTACGACTGCTCGCTCGACACCTATCTGGAGACCGACCGCAAGTCAAGGGCTTATGCAGAACGGCTGCTGGATAAATAATAATAAAGAAGGGGCATTGAGATGGCAACATGCTTTTCCACAGAGAATTGGTTACAATGCAACATATAATAACATACAAAACACAGTAGGACCGGAGAATACATGTCCTCACGAAAGAAAACGTATTTTATAGCATAACAAACAGCAACAAAACGACATGACTGTATTAATTAAGATTATTCAGGTAATTATTTCATTAGGATTATTGATTATCCTCCATGAGGGAGGTCATTTCTTGTTTGCAAAACTCTTCAAGACTCGTGTAAACAAGTTTTATTTGTTTTTCGACTGGAAATTCAGTCTCTTCAGCACGTATATGCCTTGGTTTCGCAAGATGATTGGCAAAGAGCCTGTGCCGAAGAAGGAGAACGGTGAGTATGAATACCGCGGCACGGAATATGGAATCGGATGGATTCCGCTTGGCGGCTATGTACAGATTGACGGCATGATTGACGAGACGCAGGACAAGGACAAGCTGAGCGCAGAGCCCCAGCCCTGGGAGTTCCGCACGAAGAAGCCGTGGCAACGGCTGCTCATCATGCTTGGAGGTGTGCTGATGAACTTCATCGTCGCTTTCTTCATCTATGCCATGGTGCTCTTCGCATGGGGAAAGGAATACGTCAAGCCGTCCGACATGACTTACGGACTGAAGTTCAACAACGAGGCCAAAGCACTGGGATTCCAGGACGGCGACATTCTGATTGGAGCCGACGGAGTGGAATTTGAGAGCTGGCAGCCGGCAAATCTCCGCACTCTGTCTGGAGCAAAGAGCGCCACTGTGCTACGCAACGGCAAGGAGGAGACCATATCCCTTCCGGGCGACCTCAACTTGCTTGAGATGCTGGAAGAACCACGTTTTGCAGATGTGCTGACACCGATGGAGGTCGACAGCGTGTTCCCGGGCACTCCTGCCGAGCAGATTGGTCTGAAGAAAGGCAACCGAATCACGAAGTTGAACAACAAGGACATCAAAGATTTCAACGACCTTAGCAGCGAACTGGCTCGTCTGCGCGCCAGCGTGGCAGAGGGCACACAGGCCGACAGCCTGAAGGCACGCGAAGTGACGGTGACCATTGCCGACGGAGACAGCCTGCGCACCGTAAAGACAACGCTGACGGCCGATCTCACATTCGGATTCGCCAACAAAACTCCGGCATACAAGACCTCGACGAAGGAATACGGATTCTTCGAGGCCATACCTGCCGGAATCGCATTTGGATGGAAACAGCTCACCAACTACGTGAGCGACCTCAAATACATCTTCACGAAGAAAGGGGCACAGAGCGTGGGTGGATTCATCACCATCGGAAACATCTTCCCCGGCGTTTGGGACTGGCAGAGCTTCTGGATGCTCACTGCGCTGCTCTCAATCATGCTCGGCGTGGTGAACGTGCTCCCGATCCCGGCTCTCGACGGAGGACATGCCTTGTTCTGCGTCTACGAGATGGTCACGGGCAGAAAGCCAAGCGACACCTTCCTCCAACGCGCTCAGTATGTAGGATTCTTCATTCTGCTCGGACTGCTGATATTCGCCAACCTCAACGACATATTGAGGCTCTTCGGGCTGATTTAGCGAAAGACACGAGCCAACAAAACAAAAAGGCATACGATGAAGATTTTAGCTGTAGGCATGAACTATGCCGCACACAATAAAGAACTCAACGAGACGTTATTACCTAAGGAACCGGTGATATTCTCTAAGCCCGACTCTGCCATCCTGAGAGGAGGAAAGCCCTTTTTTGTGCCTGACTTTGCTCAGCGATTCGACTACGAGGCAGAGCTGGTGGTGCGTATCAGCCGACTGGGCAAAGACGTGAGCGAGAGATTCGCACACCGTTACTACGACGCGGTCACTGTCGGTATTGACTTCACCGCCCGCGACCTTCAGGCAAAGCTGCGAGAAGACGGACTGCCATGGGAGCTCTGTAAGGGATTTGACAACTCTGCCGCTCTCGGCACACTGGTCAAAAAAGAAGAATTGTTCCACATACCTGGCTGCACTGCGACGGTCCCTGAATGGAAACCGTCGAAGAGCGGTGGAGAGCACATCAGCGAAGCGTCATGGCAGAATCTGATACAGGACATTCACTTCAGGCTGGATATCGACGGAGAAACCGTTCAAGACGGGCATACGGCCGACATGATGTTCAGCGTCGACCGGATCATATCCTATGTAAGCCGGTTCATCACCTTGAAGACCGGCGACCTGATTTTCACCGGTACACCGGTGGGCGTGGGTCCTGTCCATGAAGGGCAAAGGCTGAAAGGCTATTTAGGCGAGAAAGAAGTGCTGGACTTGAGCATACGATGAGAGCTTTTGAGGCTTTAGGGTATTGGATGGGTTGAATGCGATGAATGAGCGGAATGGATTTTTTGAGCAAGTTCAGACAATGTGAAAAAAATTATAAATTGTAACAAATATAAAGACATATAGAACTATGCGCAGGTTATTGTTGATGTTGACGGCTGTTCTGTCCGTTCTGCCCCTTTGGGCGGACGACGGCGACGATTATGCCACGAATTCTGTGTTAGCCTCCGGCACATGGGTGAAAATACGCATAGACAAGCCAGGAGTCTATCAAATCACGAACAGCAGCCTAAGGTCCATGGGATTCACAAATCCCGACCGGGTGAAACTGTACGGGATGAACATGGAAGTGCTTCCAGAAAGTGGACTGGGCAAGCTGGGCGACGACGTCACTGAGCTGCCGCTCTACCGCACAGCAGACAAAGTATTGTTCTATGGCCGAGGCACCACTCGCTGGTCTATCCGCAATGCCAGCAGCAGCTATGTGTCCTTCACGCATTTCAACAATCCTTACTCCAACTACAAATACTATCTGCTGACAGAAGGCGACAGCCCCATGGAGTTCCCGACTTACGAATATGAAGTCTCATCGGACGCTCCGGCATTCCACACGTTCCCAGAGCATGCGCTGATTGAAAGCGACAACTACAGTTTCATGAATTCGGGACGCGCCTTCTTCGAAAGTTATGACTACCAGTCGAACAACAGCCGAAGCTACAACCTCGAGCTGCCGGGATTCTCTGGCGAGGGCAACGTGACACTCGACGTGCAGTTCTGCGCAGCTGGCACAAGCGCTTCAACTCTCAATGTGTTCTTAAACAATAATGAAATAGGCAAGCTCGAAATATCCAAACTCGGAAACTACGACCACGGCATTCTCCGCTCAAAAAGCTTCACGCTGAGCAGCGACGTGGCCAGTCAGAACACCGTCACCCTCACGCATGAACGTGTGAGTGGCGTGTCTGGACATCTCGACTACATTCGGGCGGGCTATTTCAGGAATCTGCAACTCGACGGCGGCTCGCTGCTCTTCCGTCCGGCTCAAAACGGCGACGTGGTGTTCAACATCACGGGAGCAAACGAAAACACCGTGGTTTGGAGAGTAAGCCGATTGGGGGAGATTGAGGGCGTGAAGAGCACGATGAGCGGAGGAAGCCTCACGGTGCCTTTCTCAAGCGAGGAAACCGACAAGGTGACATGGCAAACAGAAGAGCTGGTTGCCGTCAACCCGGCATCTGCATTCCCCTCACCTACGGTTGTGGGAAAAATAGCGAATCAGGACCTTCACTCACTGGCCAACCTGGATTTGGTCATCGTGGTTCCGGCAAGCGGGAAACTGCTGGCACAGGCTCAGCGGCTGGCCGATGCGCATACCACGTACGACAGCCTGCGCAGCGTCGTGCTGACTATAGACAAGGTGTATAATGAGTTTTCTGGAGGAACGCCCGACGCCACGGCACTGCGACGCTTCATGAAGATGCTCTACGACAACGCCACGTCGGAAAGCAACCGGCCTAAGAACCTGCTGCTCTTCGGCGACGGAGTATGGGACAACCGCATGGTGACGGGAGGACTTCAGTCCAAGTCGCCTGATGACTACCTCCTGTGCTTCGAGTCCGACAACTCGCTCAGCAAGACCGACAGCTACGTGATGGAAGAATACTTCGTCCTGGTGGATGACGACAACACCAGCCTGCTCTACAGCAATCCGCGAATCGGCGTGGGACGTATACCCGTAATCACTTCACGTGAGGCCAAGGGAGTGGTCGACAAGCTGATTGGATATATGACCAACAAGGAGGTAGGAAGCTGGAAAAACCTGCTGTGCTTCATCTGCGACGACGGAAACAACAACCTTCATATGCGCGACGGCGAGGACGTGATCAAGAACATAGAGTCCGTCACCACCTCTTATCGAATCCGGCGCATCTACACCGACACATACGAACGGGAGACGACTGCAACGGGAAGCCACTACCCTAACGCGAAGGTCGACATCGACAAGCTGATGCTCGACGGAGCACTGGTCATGGACTATACGGGACACGGAGCACCGGGACAGCTGGCACACGAGCAGCTGCTGCTCAACCAAGACTTCGAGAGCTGGATTACCAAGCGACTTCCCTTGTGGTTCACCGCAGCCTGCGACGTGTCGCCTTTCGACATGAACAAGACGAACATCGGAGAAAGCGCCATACTCAATCCCAACGGAAGCGCGATGGGATTCATCGGAACAGCCCGAACCGTCTATTCCGACCCGAACCGACAGATGAACATACAGTTCATGACCAGCGTGCTCTCCCGCGATGAATACGGCCGGCAATACACACTGGGCGAGGCTCTGATGAAAGCCAAACGCGAGCTCATCAGCAAGGGGTCGTCCGTCTATAACCGCATACATTACCACCTGCTTGGAGACCCGGCCATGAAGCTGGCACTGCCTACCTACAACATCGTGATTGACGAAATCAACGGAATGCCTGCAGACAGCGACACGACAGACCCTGTTTATGCCGGGGAAGTAGTGACGGTGAAAGGACACATTGAAGGCGACAACGGACTAACCGACGACACATTCAACGGTCTGATATATCCAACCATCATGGACAACGTGGAACTCGTGACCTGCCTGAACAATCCATACCGCGAGACGAATGGTAACGAAAGCGCCGAGCCATACACGTTCAACGCACGGATGAAGATGCTCTACAACGTGGCAGACAGCGTGCAGAATGGTCAGTTCACATTCAAGTTCCCCATTCCGCTCGACAACAACTACAGCGGCGAAGAGGGCCTGATCAGCCTTTACGCCACAAACAACGACCACACTCATGAGGCTCATGGCTATAACAGCCAGTTCCGCGTGGCTGGAACCGGAGAAACGATGAGTCAGGACACCATTGGGCCGATGATCACACCAGTTTATCTGAACACCGACAGGTTCGTCAGTGGCGATGTAGTGAACGAGACACCGTTGCTCATGGCGTATATCTCCGACAAGGACGGAATCAACATGACGGGCAGCGGAATCGGACACGATATCGAAGCGCTGATTGACAACAACGAGTTGACCACCTACTCACTCAACAGCTACTTCATACCAACAACGGGCGACTACACAAGTGGACGAGTGGAGTTCAGCATACCTGCCCTACCCGACGGACGACACACGCTCACCATGCGTGCCTTTGACATTCTGAACAACCCGTCTACATCCACGATTGAATTCTACGTGAACAACGGGGAAAAACCGAAGATATTCTCGCTCAACGTGAACAGTGCCACAAGCGACGAAGTTTTATTCACGATTGAAAACGACCGGCCGCAGACCAACATGACAGTACACCTGGAAATCTACGACATCAGCGGACGTATGGTCTACAAGACGGCTGCAAAGGACTTCAACTCCAGTTCCACTTACACATTCTCGTGGAACATGAGTGAGAACAACTCACATCTCGTGCCGGGTGTGTACATCGTGAAAGCGGGCATCTCCACAGCCGACGGCCCGAAAGCAACTGAAGCCAAGAAGTTCATCGTGGTCAGACATAAATAAAGGAAGACGAGAAGACAAGAATTGCATCAAAGGGACAATAGTCATGCAAGAGATACAATAAAGCCCGATGCTTTACGTTATTTATAGAGACACAAGCAACTGCAAACAAAGAAAAAAATTGATGAGACGCAAATTAGTATCCACTTTCGCCTTTCTGCTGGCTTTAGGCTCAGCTCAGGCACAGGACATAAAAAATCAGTTGAACCCCGTTTACTACGGTGTCACGTCATTGGCTATTGCTCCTGACGCACGTGCTGCCGGACTTGGAGACGTGGGTGCCGCAACCGACCCGGACGTAAACTCACAATACTGGAACCCGGCAAAATATCCGTTCTGCATCAGCCGATCGGGGGTTTCCATCAACTACACGCCATGGCTACGTCATATCGTGAACGACATCGACCTCGCCAACATCACCGGATACTACCGAATCGGAGACTGGGACGCCATCAGTGCATCACTGCGCTATTTCTCTCTTGGAGAGGTGATTGCTGGATATGGAACTGAGTTCAACGAGACCATCAAGCCGTATGAGTTCTCTGTCGACGTGGCCTATTCGCGTATGCTGAGCGAGACGTTCTCTGCTGGTGTAGGTCTGAGATATATCCATTCAGACTTGGCATACAAAGCCGACGACGAAACAACTCCGGGAAATGCCTTTGCTGCCGACATCGCCATCTACCATAACGGATATCTCAACATCGGAAGCCGTGAATGTCAGCTTGGATGGGGTGTGAATGCCAGCAATATCGGTAGTAAGATTTCATACGACGAAGGTAACACCAGTGAATTCCTGCCTACCAACCTTCGTATCGGTGCTTCGCTGCTCGTTCCTATCGACGAGTTCAACAACATCAGTTTCTCTGCCGACGTAAATAAATTGATGGTTCCGACTCGTCCAACCATGGAGCAGTACATTCAGGAGACAGGTGCAGCTGAGGATGACTATTCTGGCTACACAAGCTGGCTCATGGACGAAGGATACTACAACCTCTCGCCTATTTCGGGTATCTTCAAGTCGTTTGGCGACGCACCGGGAGGATTTAAGGAAGAGATGCAGGAGATTTCATGGAGTGCCGGTATGGAATATTCTTACGACAACAAGTTCTTCCTCCGCGCGGGCTACCACTACGAGCACCCGAACAAAGGTAACCGTAAATACTGGACGGTAGGTGCCGGATTCAAGATGAGCGTGTTCTCCATCGACGCCGGTTATGTGATCTCCGCATCACAGAGCAACCCGCTCGACCAGACCCTACGTCTCTCCCTCGCATTCGACATGGACGGCATTGCCGACATCCTCGGAAAGAGAAGATAACCCCCTATCAGACAAAGAGATTAAATAATTTTTCATCCTTAGCAATCATAAAAGAGACCACATCCGAATGTGGCCTCTTTTTTGTAGAGACGCCCCGAGGGGCGTCTTGTAACTTAATCCTATCAAATCAGAAAGGCATCTAAATCGAAACCGAACACACCCAACCAAACTTTCTGACGAGTTCTCTTCATAAATATCATAATTAGGGTAGTTTTTTTGTGGATTCCCACATATTTTCCACCGCAAAAATAAATAGAATTATACGTAGAAACATAATAGATTCTTTTAGGCACCATATATAAAGTCTCTACTAGGGGACACTTTTCATCCCCAAAGAAACTACACTATTCACTTCGTAGAATCTTGTCACGATTACCTTCGGTGAATCTCCTACGCCTCAACAATGCTCAAGCAAGCTTGGCATCGTATTCGGCTAAAACGGAGATTTCGGCAAAGTTCAAACA
>OCTX012274830.1_pt1 | contig 12158 bp, 12 predicted proteins | sample 1539691 | NCBI WGS metagenome assembly OCTX01 (sample SAMN02144231, study PRJEB22623) | gut metagenome | biome: sheep rumen | host: Ovis aries | place: New Zealand
TCATGGTATTCGAGAGGGGAGATGGTGGGTCTGCCCGCGCCGTCCGGCACCGTGCTGGCGCGCACGGGCGTGCTGTTTTTCGGCGACCTCTTCGTAAGTTTTGGCAGTCTTTTCATGCCAGTCGCACTGACGGCTTTCTGGGTTCGCACGGTCGAGCCGTCTGATTTGCCCGAGAGCATCCGCCGCGGCCCAACGCGTTCGGTAGTCGTGGCGCTGCTATTGCTGGGAGTCTTTTCCTGTTCGGTCTCAGGCCTCTTTGGTGCCAAGGCGATGATCCGCGCAAGAGAGGAGCAGAGGCAGCAAAGGGCGGTCCAGCGCGCGGAACTGCAAAAGGCGCTTGACGAGCTGAAGAAGAGGTCGGTTGAAACGGAGCACATGGAAAATGAGCGAACTGGACGAGTTGAGGAATGAAGTCGACGCGGCGGATGACGCGATTCTCGCCGCGCTCAGGCGGCGCTTCGACGTTACCGACCGCATCCGCGCGCTGAAGGCCCGGGAAGGCCTGCCACGCGTCGACGCGGAGCGCGAGCGCGAGATCCTCGCACGCGTCGCGGCGGCGGTTCCTCCGGCGAAGCGCGACACCGTCTGCGGCGTGTGGGAGCGAATCCTGTCGGGTACGCGCGGCGAGATCGAGACGATCGCCCGTGGTGTATGCGTGAAGGACGGCAAGGTTCTCTTGTGCAGGGGAAAAGGGCTTGGCACGACCTATCTTCCCGGCGGACACATCGAGTTTGGCGAGACAGGTGCGGAGGCGCTTGTCCGCGAGATCAAGGAGGAGACGGGGCTCGAATCGACTGCGGGGAAGCTTCTCGGCGTCGTCGAGAATTCTTTTCTCCAGCATGGCGAAAAACACTGCGAGATAAACCTCGTCTACGAGCTCTCGATCGCGAACGGCGATGTCGCGGCGCAAGAAGACTGGATCGGGTTCGAGTGGTGTCCGCTCTCCAACCTTGACGCCGCCAACTTGCTGCCAGCCGACATTCGCCGCCTGATCCCGGAGAACGGCTGATGGGCTGGGTAGGAGGAACAATCGGCTTTTTGGTGGGCTCCCGATTCGGTGCGCTCTCCGCTATTCTCGGCGCAGTTATCGGAAACAAGATCGGCAACTTTCTCGGCGAAGGCGCTGCAAAACTTGTCGGCGGGAGTGCGCGAGTGCAAAGGCCGTATGGCAATGCGAGGGGCCGCGCCTCGTCTCGCGCCAGTTCCCCGCGTGAGCGCGAGATCGTCTTCCTCACTGCCGTCGGCGCGATGCTGGCGAAGCTCGCCAAGGCAGACGGACATGTGGACGAGTCGGAGATAGCGGCCGCGGAGCAGGCCTTCGAGCGTCTTGGCCTCACCCACGGCAATCGCGAGATCTGCATACGTGCGTTCCGCGCTGCGAAGGCAGACTACCACACGATCTTCGACTACGCCGAGTCGTTTGCCGCCGTCGCGCGTGGCGTCGTCATGCGCGAGCTGATGTACGACATCCTCTGGGATGTCGCCTGCGCAGACGGCGAAGTGTCTGCAAGCGAGCGACGCATCCTCGAGATGATCGTCACGCAGCTTCGCATACGGCCATCTCTCTTTGCCGAGGAGTGCCACCGTCGATTGAACTCGCGCCAGTCTTCGCGGCGGAGCTATTCGTACGAGCCGTCGCCATACGAAATTCTCGGCTGCGACGCGAACGCGACTGACGACGAGCTGCGTCGCGCCTATCGCGCGCAGGCGAAGAAGCACCATCCAGACCTCCTTCGCGCCCAAGGCCTCCCCGAAGAAATGGTCGCGCGCGCAACGGAGCAGATGGCTCGCATCAACAACGCATGGGAAGAGATCAAGCGCGCCCGCGGCATTTGATATATGAAGTCTATGTCTTCAGAGAAAGATACTGTTCACGAGGTCCGGCGCGTCACATACGCCGGAATGGCCGTCAACATCGCGATTGCGGTGCTGAAGGGCTGCGTTGGCGTCGTGTTCTCGTCGCAGGCTCTGTTCGCCGACGCGGTGCATTCTCTCTCCGACCTCGTGACTGACTTTGCTGTAGTCCTTGGCGTTCGCTACTGGTCGGCTCCAGCCGACGAAGAGCATCCCTACGGACACGGCAAGATCGAGGCGCTGGTGACGCTCTTCATTGCGATTGCGCTTGTCGTCGTCGCCTATGAACTTGGCGCACACGCCGTTCGTTCGCTCGTGGCAGGCGAGTCGTCTGTTCCTGGGCTTCCCGCGCTTTTCGTCGCGCTAATATCGATCGGCTCGAAGGAGTGGCTGTTCCGCTGGACGCGCCGCGTCGCGCGCAAGGTCGCCTCTCCTGCGCTCGAGGCCAACGCATGGCATCATAGGTCTGACGCCATCAGCTCGATCCCCGTCGCCATCGCGATAGTCGTCGCGCATGTCTGGCCGGCGCTTGCATGGGTGGACGCGGTGGGCGCGGTTCTTGTGGCGCTCTTCATTCTCCATGTCTCGTGGGAGATTGCGTATCCTGCGCTTCAGGAACTCGTCGACGCGGAGATTGGCGGCAAATCTGCCGCGGTCGAGGCGCTTGCCCGCAATGTCGCCGGAGTAGTGGAGGTGCACAAGGTCCGCGTCCGTCGATATGGCGGCGCGTATGTGGCCGACTTGCATGTGCATGTTGATGCCGGGCTTTCGGTCGCGGAAGGGCATCGCGTCGGGCATGATGTTTCCGATGCGCTGCTTGCGTCCGACCTTGGCATAGTCGATGCCATAGTTCACGTTGAGCCGGCGGCTGTTTAGGAGTCAGGGGTCGTAACCGCCCCTTGCGGGGGTTCGCGACCCATAGGGAGATGCGCCCGCGCCGAAGGCGTCGGGTTGGCCGAGGCCGCAGGCCGAGCCGCGAAGCGGTCGCAAGAGCCCGCGCGAACACGCCGAGCGGAGCGAGTGCCGAGTACGCAGTAGTTGGAGTTTAGAGTTGGAGTTGGAGAGTGGAATTGGAGATTTCCGCCAAGGGCGGTTCTTTATGATATAATTTAACTAACTCCGGCGGACGGAAAGCCGGCGAAGGAGACAAAACCTAAAAAGGAGCGCTTGAAGATGAACAGAAAGCTTACGATTATGCCGTGCCTCGACATGATCAACGGACGCGTTGTGAAGGGCGTTAATTTCGTGGACATCAAGGACGCCGGCGATCCCGTCGAGTGCTGCAAGGCGTACTGCGCGGCCGGGGCGGACGAGCTCGCGATGCTCGACATCACGGCGACCGTGGAAGGCCGCAAGACGATGCTCGAGGTGGTCCGCAAGGTCGCGGACGCCGTCACGGTTCCGTTCACGATGGGCGGAGGCATATCGTCCGTCGCAGCCGCCGAGGAGGTGCTCAAGGCGGGTGCGAACAAGGTGTCCACTTCGTCCGCGGTCTTCCGCCGTCCGGAGATGATCGGCGAGATGGTCAAGGAGCTCGGGGCTGACAAGGTGACGGTCGCGATTGACGTTGCGCAGAACGCCGCTATGCCGTCCGGCTACGAGGTCTTCATCGACGGCGGACGCACCGCGACCGGCAAGGACGCGATCGAGTGGGCGAAGCAGGTGAACGACTATGGCGTCGCATGCATCCTGCCGACTTCCAAGTCCACGGACGGCGTTCGCACGGGCTACGACCTGCCGCTCATCAGGAAGATCCGCGAGATTACGGACGCCTCGGTTGTCGCGTCAGGCGGCGCGGGCACGATGGAGCACTTCGCCGAGGCGGCCGAGGCTGGTGCCGATGTTCTTCTCGCGGCGTCGGTGTTTCACTTCCACGTGATCGGCATCCCGGAGCTCAAGGCGTTCCTCGCCTCCCGCGGCCTTCCCGTCCGCACTTGATCGGCGCCTGCCAATAAAATCGCGGCTTCCGTGGGGTCTGTCCCCAGGATTTCCCCAGGATTTTGCTATAATTCAGGCATGGAAAATGCTGCCATGAAAGATGTTTTTGAAGTTGACGGGGCAAAATGCGTCAAATGCGGCGCATGCGTTCGCGACTGCGCCTTCGGGGCGCTCAAGATGGCGGACGGAGCGCCGCGCATGGTCTATCCGGAACGGTGCATGAAATGCCAGCACTGCCTCGCGATATGCCCCACGGGCGCCGTAACGTTCGACGGGAGAAAACCCGAGGATTCCGTCCCGATGAAGGACCTCGCCCTGCCGACGCTCGACGAGGTGGAGAACTGGATGCGCGCGCGCCGGTCGGTCCGTCGCTTCGCCGCTGAAGACATAGACCGCGCGACTCTCGACAGGATTCTCGCTTCACTCGGCAACGCGCCGACCGGATGCAACGCGCGATCCCTAACCTTTACGTGCTTCCCGACGCGCACGGCGACGGACCGCTTTCGCGCCGGATTCATATCCGCGATTGAGCAGCATCGCGACGGCACGCGCCTTCTTCCGCGCTGGCTCGCCGTTCCCGCGATCAGGCTGCGCAAGGGCGGGGAGGACATGTTCTTCCGCGGCGCGAGCGGGATCCTCATCGTGTCGTCCGACGAGACTGCTCCCGGCGTAACCACACCGCGCGAGGACGTGACCATCGCCTGCGCCCAGTTCGAGATGCTTGCGAACGCGGCGGGAATCGCGACGTGCTGGTGCGGCTTCCTCGGCCTCGTGCAGAAGGAAGTGCCGGAGATTCTCGAGGCGACGGTCGGCATTCGCCGCACGACGCCGTTCTACGCGATGCTCTTCGGCCGGCCAGCGGTGCGCTATGCGCGCTGCGTCCAGCGCGAATCCTACGCCCGAATCGACTACAGATAAGCGGTTCTTTGTAAAGGACTGACGACTGAGGACGAACGACTGAGGATCGCGGCGGAATTGCGCTTCGCGCCCGCTGCCGCATCGTTTGTCCTTTGTCGTTTGTCGTCCGTCCTCTCGCGTTCTCCATATTTCCACGGCTTTGTTTTTAGCATGGAGAACAGGAGATACAGGAGAACAGCTACTTTTCTCTCCTGCTTCTCCTGTTCTACCTGCTGAATTTCACACCGGATTTTCAATTTCTTTCGCCGCAGAGAACGCAAAGATCGCAAAGGGGGGAGCAGAGTCAAAGAGCTTATGAGAGGACGGACTAAGAACGACATAGTACATGTTGTTTCTAGTGCTCAAAAGGCCACTCTCCCAATAGTGTCCAATCTTAACGATATCTTAACCATGCGGTGAGCGTAATATGCGATAATGTTCGCATCAAAAGAAAGGAAATCAACATGGACTACACAGCAAGAGACGCAATCAAACCAAGAGACGGTTTTGCCACTTTCGATGGGCGGAGATATATTCTAGTGGATGCACGCTATCTGCCAGACCCAAGGGGCGAAGGCAAGGCCATCAACGCCGTCGATGAGACGGCAACGGAAGTGTCGCCAGGGTACTTTCCGATGGTGCTTGTTCGTGTGTCAAAGAATTGGAAGCGGGGAGGAGAAGCACTTGAGGTCATTCCGAATGGAGAGTACGACTATTTCATGCGCGAGCAGAAGGGCGTGATTACCGCACCGCGCGGATATTGCGGTAGCCGATGCCACGACTGCTGATTGACGTGATATCCTCGCTGTCCGCCGGATGGAACAGATTCGTGGTATAATAATCGCATGACAGAAATTCTTCTTGTAGACGACGAGCGGACGATTCGCGGCTCCCTGTCGCGCCTGCTCCGCGAGGCGGGCTTCACGGTTCGCGTCGCGGCTAATGGCGCGGCAGGCGTTGATGCATTCCACGAGCGGCGTCCAGATCTCGTGCTGCTCGACGTCATGATGCCTGGAATGGACGGCTACGCGGCCTGCGCGGCGATGCGTTCCGCGGACCGTGAGACGCCGATCGTCTTTTTGTCGGCGCTCGACGCGGAGGACGACCAGATCCGCGGACTCGAAGCCGGTGCGGACGACTATGTCTCGAAGACGGCTTCGCCTGCACTCCTCGAGGCACGGATCCGAAAGGCGCTGGAACGCGCGGACAGTTTTTCGAAGATGGACGCTCCCGCGACGATGACAAAGACCGAGGCGGACATCTACCGGCTCCTTGAATCCGACCGCGGCAGGTTCTTCTCGTACCGCGAGATATTCTCCGCCGTCTGCGGCGAGGGATATTATGCCGACGAGGGCGCGGTCCGCGTTCATGTGAGCAACATGCGCAAGAAGCTTCCCTCGGGCGAGCGGCTTGTCGCCAAGCGCGGCGTCGGCTACGCCCTTGTGCGCGGCTGAGCCTCGCTATGCTCGCCCGTATGGTTTTGACGGCGTGTCGTCGTCCCTGCTAAAGCCGATGCGACGTCGTGGCGGTTCCTGTGGGGCGGAGAGCTGCTGAACGAGATACGACACCCCGCCTTTTATCTGCTTGATGTCGCCTTCGGCAGAATCCATTCGCCGCTCGAGTTTTGCGATGCGTTTGATTTCGTCGAGCCTGTTTAGGAGCATTTCGCGGAGAATTCGTGTCGCCCACTGGCGGAACCTAGTTCCCTGGATCGATTTGACGCGGTAGCCGACAGAAATGACGACATCGAGATTGTATAGTCCGACTTCTTTTGTCTGCGTTTTACCATCGATAGCTCCATGACGGGTGGTGTATGCAAATTTTGCATATACCACTTCTTTCGATAATTCACCTTCACGGAATATGTTGGCAATATGCCTGGCTATTACAGGTTGAGTCCGTCCGAACAGCCGGCACATCTGCTCCTGTGTCAGCCAGACGGTCTCGCCGTCCGTCTGAACCTCGAGGCTGATGTCATCCGCCGCCTTGTAAACCACGATTTGCTTTTCCATGTATTTTCTCCTTTCGTTGAGATGGGTACATTATCTCATATTCATGTCGAGTTATCGTTAAGCTATCGTTAAGATTTGGCCACAGCATTTGATTGCTTTCGCTACGGGAAGTTTCGGAGTTTGGGAGGGTGTTGGAAACAAATTTGTTTTTACCAGTTGTTCATGTTGTTTCCTGTTTCTACAACGATTTCCTCGCTTGTGGTGGTCGCTCTGTTACAATGTGTTTTAGCCGCAAAGAACGCAAAGATCGCAAAGGTGTTGGGATGGGGAGAAGGGTGAGCGCTCGGCCCCTTGCGGCCCCTTCGGGGTTCGCGCTGTCGCGCTCAGGCAACCCGACGCCTGCCGGCGCGGGCGAATGGCGCGCGACCACGAACACCGGGCTGTCGCGGCAATCGCTTCGCGATTATGACGCCGCCGCGTTGCGCCATGGCTTGAGTCGCTGCGCGACTCGCCAGCGCATCACGGCGGCATCGACCCTTCGGGTCTGCCGCGCCACCCGGGCACGAATGCCGTCTTCACGGCACACGAAAACGCCTGCGTCGCAGGCTACACGAATTCCGCGGCAAATCTGCCGCGTGTTCGAGGCAAAAAAGACAGGGGACTTAGGGCTGGGGATTTGGTATAATATTCATCGTCAGAACGGGAACGCATCTGACCTCATAGCTCCCCGACGAGAAACGCCGCGGAGAGGCCGACAGGATAGATCAGCGGTTGCTAATTTTGAATTTCGAGCTGTTAAACTAAATAAATTTCCCATTGATAAGACTTCAAGACTGATGACTCTCTGCTACATAGAGAAGGACGGATGCGGCACATGCGACATAGTGACGAAGTGCCTTGCGGCGTTTGCCATGTTTTTTCTTTCTCTCTCCTGCTTTGCAGACGGCTACAGGCCCGACCCGGTCGAATACCACAAGGCGCTTCGCGGCGTTGTGGAGTTCAGGTGCAGGGATTTCAAGAGGTTCGGAGTGTCCATAGATCCAGAGGTGCTCCAATACGGACAAGAGGAGATCATCGATTCCTTTCTCAATGGACGGGCAAACTACCGGACATGGAGAAACAGATATGCCCCCGTGAGTGAAAAGCTTGGATGGCTAAAGGAGATACTCGGCAGCGATTATGATGACCTTCACAAGGCATGGATAAAGGCGATAGAGGACCACAAGGCAGGAAGGGTCCTGCCATGGACGCCCGAGCGCATAAGGCAAAGGCTTGACGAGCTCGCCGCCATGCCGGAGTCCCCGGTGAGAATGGGCGCCGGTATGTGTCGCAGCAGCACAGCAGGCTGCGTGGCCAGAACAGACTACAGATGCCTCCATTGCGGGCGGCACACAGTCTATACGGATATTGATGCCGTATACCACAGACAATCGCCGGAATATTTCAAAAGAATTGCTGACGAAATCAAGGAGTGGGGTCTTGATGTCGAGGTGGACGGGCGCGAAGCGTGTCCGGACTGCTGCACGGAACAGCGAGATTTCAAACTTTCGACAACGGCTGTGACGTGCCGCAGCAAGGCGTATGATGACTCAAGTGGTCGCAGGTCGCTTTATCCGCCTGTATTGCCGGCAGGTATAGATATGAACGTAATCGGACTGGTTAAGTTTCACGGGAGGGATCCGCACGTCTATGTGGTCAAATGCGTTCTCCCGACGGCGTGGGGGTGCCAACAGGACGGCCAATTCGTTGTCTATGCGGCCACGAATGGTTTGCACAGCATAGCCTCATTGCGGGACGATACGGGCGTGAAGTATGCTGAACCGCGTGAAACCTGCCGAGGGCCGTATTCGGCGCGGGTTTCTAAGATTGTTGATTTCCCGTGCGACAGGGTGAAGGTGGATGCCGATAGAGTTGAGGTCATGGAGCGGTGCCGGTCAGCTGAACTTTTCGATATTCCGCCGACAAGCTTTGTTGTCAACGGGCGCAGATTCGTCGTCGATGAGTTCACTGCACAGGCGCTTCGTGCGTTTGTGCAGGGATATACGACGTTCGTGTGCGGCAGTTTCAGCGACAACTGCACGATCCAGCGTGCGCTGCCGAGGCTGCGGGAATGCCTTCTTGGTGAGTAGCGGTCAATACGGGGTTGAGGATATGGGGGGCGATTGAGAAGAAAGGTCCGTGCCTTCAATCGGCATTGCCGGCTTTCAACGCCCGGAACATATTGCAATAAGTGACGGGCATGGAGGTTGGAGGGGCGCGGCGGAATGATTTAGCCGCAAAGTTCGCGAAGTTATTTAACCGTGTAGAACATGTAGAACGTGTAGATGGAGCAGGGGTACTTGCGCCTTTGGCGCAGACGACTTGGGGCGACTCTCGCAAGGAGGTGCACCGTCTCGGTGCGCCATTCCTGGGGCGATGTGATATTTTGCGGTACACCTAGCAAGGGCGCGGCGCCCTTGCCACACCACCCTCTATTCTACATGATCTACACGGCCACAACTCCTCCACTCCCAACTCACCCACATCTCCACCTCTACACGGCTACCCTATCTCTCCCAATCTACACGATCTACACGTTCTACACGGCTACCTTCCCCCAAAATCCTGTTAATCCTGTAAATCCTGTCTAAACACTTCTCGTGCGGAATTTCCGATAGACGGCAAACGATTATTTATGGTATGATATCACTGCTCCCCGGGATTGAACTCCGTGGCGACGGAGGTACGAACGGGAGCCTTTGATGAGCTGTCGGGTTGAAACCGAAGGGTAGCCGCCGAAAAGCTTTGCTTTGAGGGCCGAGGCCGAAAGGCCGAGGGGATAGCCGAGCCAAAGGCGAGTGCCGAGTCTCGCTGAGAACGGATCGAAAAGCCTGAAGGGTGGGCGGACGGTCTGGGAGGGGGCGTCGATGTCGGGAACCGCGGCCGCCGATTGGGAACGTGAGGAGGAGGCTTCCTCCGCGGGCTTGAGCGCAAATGCGCGGCCCAGGCGTCGTCGGCATTTGGCGAGGCATCGCCTATTCCGAAAATGCGATCGTTGGCGCATTGTATCTCGTGGCCGGCGTTCGGCCGCGCAATGCACCGACACAACGCAGAAAGGAATAGGAGTCCGAAATGGATCAAATATGTCCGAAGTGCGCCACGGGAATATGCCCCTGGCGTGATGGAATCATGTGCAGGAATTATGTCTGCGAAAGAGATGATGCCAACAAAGGGATGGAGGATTTGCTCAAGGGGCTTCCTCCTGGCTTCGACGAGATATTCCGAGGATTGTCACGAGAAGGGGATAAGGCGTGTAAGGTGAACGGAGGTAAGTCATGAAGAATAATAATATAGTCACGAAGTCTGGCAATCTCATGTGCGACGGCATGATCGTAAATGGCGATCAACCCGACATTCGTTCCATGATATACACAATCCGTGGCGTGCAAGTTATGCTTGATAGGGACCTGGCAATGCTCTATGGCGTTGCTACTGGTGCCCTCAACCAGGCTGTCAAGCGTAACAGCGCGCGTTTCCCCGAGCGGTTCATGTTCCAGATGTCGCCAGAGGAATTTGCAAATTGGAAATCACAATCTGTGATATCCAATCCGGCGGACGGCGCTTCGGTGCCACAAACTGCAAAACTTCGTGAATCGACGGTGCGGATGGGGCTTCGCAAGAAACCGTTTGTTTTTACCGAACACGGAGTGACGATGTTGGCTGCCGTCTTGCGAAGCGATACGGCTGTGCGAATGTCAATCAAGATCATTGACGCCTTTGTCGCAATGCGGCGGACATTGGCTTCGATTGGGCCTGTACTCGCGCGGATTGAAACCGTTGAACGCCGGCAGATAACCGATCAGTCGCGCAATGAGGCGAGGTTTGACGCAATCTTCGAGAAGATGAGTGAAGGGGAGATTCTCGCCCACCAGATATTCTACCAGAACAGGTTTTGGGACGCGAAGTCTCTGCTTGTCAGAATCATCCGCCGCGCAAAGAAGGAACTTATCGTGGTAGACGCCTATCCAGGCGTAGCGATGCTTGACATTCTCGCGAAGCGCGGGCGTGCCGTGAAGATTGAGCTGATTACACATTCCAACGGAGAACTCGAAGAGAGCGATTTCGAGGCATTCGGAAAACAGTGTGGCAAGTTCACGAAGTCGATATGCGGAATCTGTCATGACAGGTTCATAATTGTCGACAATTCTGAGATCTATTCGATCGGCGCGTCGCTGAAGGATGCCGGCCGGCTTACGTTCGGTGTTTCAAAGATGGGTGATTCCGTGATTCCTGGACTTCTTGCCAATCTGCGCAATGCGACATCGGTGCGGAAGGAGTATGCCAAATGAAACGCCGTTGCTTCACAGATGCGTGCGTCTCTAAGGCGCGGACAGGGGTTAATGCGAGTTTTGAATAATTTGCAAATTTTGCAAATTAATACCGAGCGTGGCAATGGTATGTGCAAATTTTGCACATACCACTTCCTTTTGGCGATCCCTTTTCAATGGTTTCGCCGCAACCTCCTTCGCCGAGGCTACGGTGGTCAAGAAGAACGCAAAGGGCGCAAAGAAATGGAAAACCAGCGACTACTGACGCCCATAATCTTTCCCGAAAAGCCGTTGCTTTTGGTATAATGTTCATGATGAAAAAAGCACTGATAATTCTTTCCGTCGTTCTGCTCGCCGCTGAGGCTACGGCCTTTGTTGGCGGACGTCAACGCGGATACAAGAACGGCGATTCTGCCAAACTCATCAGCGACACAGGCGCGCGCGATGAAAAGAAGAAGGGCGCAGCTGAAAAGAAAACCCGCGCGAAGGCCAAGGAGATAACTGAGACCAAGATCGAGATTCCCAAAGATGCGACCTACAACGGGCTCGCCATCGACCATTCCGGACGCATCATGTCGCTTTGCGGATTCGAGATTGGCGAAATCGCGAAGGTGCCGCGGCATCCGGTTCTCGACACGGACGGCAACATCGTCATGACAGGCAAGCTTGCGAAACCGTTCCGCAAATGCACGCAGTACGAGGTCAAGTATTCAAAGGTCAATCACGCGCTCTACTCGATACGGGTCTTCTCGCCTGCGCAGAAGAAAATGGATGACGAAGCCGCCGCCGCAGAGCAGGATGCAATGGCCGCCGCGGTGAAGACGAAATTCGAAGGAAAAGTGTTGTCGTGGCTGAAGACGGCTCCGTCATGGCCCGCCCAAATGAAGCCCCTTGCGCACCAGTCGTTGACCGTAAATTCCTTCAAGGATAATATTGAAAAGAAGGGCAAACTCAAAGGTTCTGCTGATGCGCGCGAGGAGAAGGGCTGGGCGTTTTCGGTAATCCTGACCGATCACGCCATGTATGGCTACGTTCCCAAGGCGCCTGAATCCGACGGCGAAGCCCCCGAAGGTGTCGACGCACTCTGAAAACCATGTCAGTAAACGCCCCAAGACTTACGACCCTCTGCTACATCGAGAAGGACGGATGCTATCTCATCCTCCACCGAACCAAGAAGCAGCACGACGAAAACGGCGACAAGTGGATTGGC
>OCTX012206920.1_pt1 | contig 12156 bp, 11 predicted proteins | sample 1539691 | NCBI WGS metagenome assembly OCTX01 (sample SAMN02144231, study PRJEB22623) | gut metagenome | biome: sheep rumen | host: Ovis aries | place: New Zealand
CAGTGTTGATATGTTCATTCTTTGTTGCAGCATTGCTTAATTTACATAATTTTGAAAAACGGCGGCAAAATTACACACTTTTTTACAATCCGCCAAACTTTTCTGCATTTTTTTTGCATATTCAGAAGAATTGGCATCGATTTCTATTATTCTTTCATTATTTCTTTGTACCTTTGCACCCGAAGCATCAAGAGCAGTGCCCGAAAGGGTGACTCGCCAACCGAGCTTTAGCTTAGCCACGGTGGTCAGTACGATGCGGAAGCAACATTTATAAACTTCAAAAACAAAAGTTATGCAACAGCACATTTATTACACCAAGTATGCCCTGCAATTTGCAGACATGCAGATTCCCGAGTTAGTAACAGTTTTCAATCATCAGGTCGGCAATACCGGCTGGACTGGTATGCGATCCTATCACGACCAAGCACTCATCGACGAGTTCCAGCGACGAGGCATAGATGTGTCAGCCGTCTATGACGGTAAGGTCATCAGCTTTGCCAATCCTGTCAGGTACGATATTATCGACAACCTGCTGGCCATCGTTGGCTGAGATTCTCTCTCAATATTAGGACTCCACCCTTGCCGTCTGCTCTTGGCCAGAGTGGAGTATATTCATTTTCCGTATCTTTCTTTGAGTTCTTTATCCAACTCCTTTGCCTTCGTAGCAAAGCGTTTCCAAGTAGATTTAAGAATGTCTGGGTCATTCCATGCCCTTTCAAAGTGGTGTAGCGGAGCCTGTATCATAGTCGGGCCCCACACCAGCATTCCGGCTTCGTGATTTCTGCTACCACTTGCGCGCTTGCCTATGGCAGCAGCAGTTATGTTGGCAGAACCGATGTATGCACACTCATCGTCGAAGACGAACATCTTCAGTCTTATTATAGAGGGAAACTTGCATGAAATCTCATGTGTATAGGCTGTGGATGGTTCATATCCAAATTTCTCCATTTATTATTGTCTTTCCTCAACTTAAGAAAATCATCTAAAATGTTATCCCTAATCTCGAAATCATCTTTCTGGCAGCCTGGAACAACAAAAACGAACTCTATATGATTAACATGAAATTCCGCAATTAAATAGGGATATTCAGTTGAATCATTATACCTGAAAAACATGTTTATGAAAGGGTGTTGCTCTGGTTCAGGATAAAATGTCTCTTTTATTCTGGGCAGCCTTGACAAGTTCATCTCTCCATTTACCCACCTAATAGTGTCCCTGAAGAACGGCAATTGTTCGTCAGGTAACATACCTATTACATATTTCACAAGAGCTCTGTATACGTTGTGGAAATTAACATACCCTCCATCTGCATAAAGATCAGTTTGGGTTTCAGAAGATTTTATCCTTGCTTTCGACGTGTCTAATATTTCAATGCAAATTTTATTTGTTTCTTTGTCAACATCAAGCCTAAACGCACTGGTCTGGGTCGTGAAATACGGATGACCTTCATATTGGGCGGCGAGAGTTCTGTAAACCGAAACATACTTTATGAATTCCTGTTCAATCCCAGACCCAAAGTTAGTGTTGCACTCATCGCATTCATCATTAGTGAAGAAAAATATATTGCCAAGACTATTTGATATAGTGTGGGCATCTTTCTTGAAGGTCGTTTCTGGCATTCTTTTGCCACAATACCTGCATATCCGTTTAGTTCGTTCTTGAACACCAAAACGGATTCTTTCGTTGGGAACATAACAAAAAGGCTTATAAATCTGCATCCATGATTCGTTTTGACTCAAAAATTCGTCAAATCTCTGTTTGGCAGGTATACCTCGCTCAAGTTCCTGCATCTTAAACAAAATTTCTTTTTTGTTTACATATTCAATAGGCTCATTAAATGAAATGCCCAAATATCTGCCTTCTTCAAGTTTAGAAACAAGTGAAATAACTTCATTCAATTTAGGAAATAAAACAGCCCATTTCTGCATTGTAGCCAAAAATGGCTTTTTCCATTGCTCAATGATTGGGAGCACATATGTTGAATCTGGCAAATCTTCCTTAGCAACAAATGTTTTCAACACTCTGACGAGCTCAAAATCAGACAACTGAGATGTGCTGAGCTTCGACGACTTCAGTCCGCACCCTACCTCATTCGTTTCCTCGCTCGTAAAGAAGTGTATAACATATGCCATAACTTATAAATTGATTATTCCTCAGTTACCCTCGGTATTAGTCGTTGTTCCTATTGTTACTCTTTATTTTAACACATTTGGTCATGTTGAGGTGGTTTCAACCATGTGAATTGTTCGTCTTTAAGGGGTTGGGGCCATATGTAGCACAAAATACGTATAATATCATCCTTCCATAAAAAGCCAAGCTCTCTTAATAATGTGCCAGCAATTATGTATCTAAGTGTATTCGCCACTTTGTGGTATTCATTAGGTTGAAATAAATAGGGTTCTTGGTTCTCTGGGATTTGGCGATGTACTAAAAAGTTCCTCGTCAAAGCAGCTTTCTTTGCAAACTCTTCTATCTCAATTTGCTCCCATATATCCTTATGCATCTGAAGTAAGTTCAACAATCTAACTTCAAAATAATCCCCCTTATCTAGAAATTTAGTTTTTATAAAATTGGCTTCATCAGGATGATGTTCTATTTTAAGCAGTTCAATAATCCCCAACAATGTATTGTTTTTCTTTGTTTTGACTATTTTGTCATCTGATGTATAATACCTTTTGGTAAGTTCTTCCAACACAGAGGCATAACAAATAATCTGTAATTCGTCAGATAATTCTTCGTTATAGATTGTATTGAAGAATAGGCTTAGAGCATGTTGTTCCTCCTTATACAAATCTATCCAGTGTCTAACAACGTTATTGTCCATGACATCTTGAATTACACTCGTGAATCTGGCATTTTCATCAGGTATAGGTCTGAAATTGAAATGCTTGATTTTTATGTTTTGTATACATGAACACTTTATTTTTCCCAAATCAAAATAAATACTTTCATTGACAAATGGGTAGTCCATAAATAGGCTCAACAGATTTTCTATTTTGCTAATAATTGGGAAACAGTCCTTAATATCTCTGCTCTCATAGAATGTAATCTTAATAAATGGTTCCAAATTATTATAAAATCCTTTATCAGAAATAAATTGTGTTGATCTTGAAATGAAAGCAGAGACCTCACAATCATCAAGTCCAGATAAAAGAGACGAAGAAGGTTGATCATAATGATAGTTTATTCCCTTTTCAGACAATTCGTAGTTGTGTATTTCTGATTTTGAACAACACCAACTATTAAGATATGGACTACTTATGTATAAGTCAGAAACGGATAATTTGTGGTCATTTCTTTTTAGGAGTGATGAATTCATTGAAAAAACTAAATAAGATACAGAAAAAGCATACAATTGAGCCCCCATATTGCTGATATGTGAGTATAGAAACTTTAAATTGAGCAATTCGAAAAAATAGGTTTCATTATTGTCATCCAATGCGATACCATTTAGACTGTCAATAGACAAATCAGTATAATAGCTTTTTTCATTGAATTCAACCAGTTCCAAATAAATGTCATTGCCGACAATCAAGGTGCCGGCAATGGTAGGCGTGTCACTATTAAAATTCCAATAGCCAATGTATCTTTTCTCTGTTCTCATTCACATCATAATATTTAGGCTTTATTTATTTTTCTCTGTCAGCAACCAAAATGGGAACAAGTGTCAATGCTTCTTCGATTAATTCGTCTGCACTCTCCTCAAACAATATTTCTGCCCAGACTCTATCAACTTCACGTACTTGTGGTGAACGCAGATTGACAAATTCCGATATTGGCGTAGAGATGATATGCTGTTTTTCTGCATCCGTTAGTTTCGAAGTGATAGGAACATGGAAAGCATTATAGTCTTTTTGCTCTAACTTGCGCATGCCACTTCTATTATTGTGATATGCCTCGCACTCCAATTGGAAAAAAATAGTGGAGAACCATGATGCAAGAAGCGTTGAGCGTTGTTCGTCTAAAGGAAAAACAAAGAAGTTTGTTGACACAAAAGTAGGTTGAGTGGTTATAAACACCCGACCGCTGCTTCTTATTGCTCGAGGAAGCAGAACACTATTTTTGGGAGAGACCTTTTTAGACTCCTTTTTCAACACAGCAACGTATTCTTCCGGTGGTTTTTCGTCACGTCTTTGCTTTTTATCCTTGTTTTGTCCTTGTTTATTCACCTTTTTCCCTTTAACCTCAAAAAACTTATCGACTATTTGTCGAATTTTCAGGTCTGACATCCCTTCAACATTGAAAAACAGTGAATCTCCTTTCCCTACAAAGAAGCTCTCGTAATCAGCGTTATTAAGACCTACAGAAAGATGACCTCGTACTTGTCTGCGGACTTCTTTCAAAAAGGTATCTTTAGGGTCAAGAAATAACAAATCTGTGCATCCGTTATTACCTATCTTGCCTCGCTTGTAGTCCTTGTATTCGCTATCTTTCAGCTTTGTCAACCGATTTGAAGAAGCAATATTTGCCTGAATAAAGTTCTGTGCATCGCGTCTCGCCATATTGCCAATCTGCCAACCTGAATCGACCATCCGCACAAGTTCTTCTCTGGTCATAAGACATCCCTCAAACTGGTTGTCAATGTTTGCAAGTCCATCCTGACTAAACTCAGAAGACAAGACAGTTCCAATGCTACTTGTGTCAATCTGCGATACGACCTCATTACTATAAAGGTAGCGGATATTCTCGGCGTGTGAGCCTTTCACACCAATAACAATCGATGTATTCTGAGCCACCTCCTCAAACAATCGCTCCTGAGGATAGTTGAATATCATTTGCAGGCCAAAATCATTTAATAGCATGGTTCTTATAGCCTTACTTGCTTCACCCTTGGTTGTAAAGTGAGTGTTGGGAAGAATAACGGCAATAACTGTACCTTCTTTTGCCAAGGTGGAAACAAGTTCTACGAAAGGACCTTCAAGAGGCATTTGCCCATTTATTGTTGTCGGCTCAGTACCTTTCAGCTGACGTATTCTCTTGTAAAGTTCTGCTTTTCTCTCAGAGCATTTCACGCCAGTAGCGGCAAGATAAGGTGGATTCATTATGATGACCTTGACATTGTCAAAATCACTAACGGATAATTCTGAAATGCTCTTGGCAGTAATCTTGGCGGTATTATTTTTCTCGATTGTTGTGGCGAATTTCAAACCAAGACGCAGCGAGAGAAGTTGCAGCAGTTTCTTATTGATGTCATTAGCCACCAACTGCGAAGGTTGAAGATGCTCATAAATGCTTATTGCTGCACACAATAGACTTCCACTACCAGCAGCAGGATCCATTATTTTGTCGATGTCACCTAAATCTCCTGTTACATACTTTACAAGGCAAAGCATTAAGGTGGCCAATTCTGTGTCTGTTGGAACCTCACCCTCATGTTTGTGTTCCTCTGAAACAACCTTGTGCATCACACTGGCCAATTCATCAGCATCTACGTATGTCTTCCCTAATTCAAAGAGTTGTTGAAGTAATGACTTGTTCGTCTTAACATCCCTCTCGTTAGACCTCAATTCTGGAAGAGTAAAGATGTCTTTAAAGTTAATTTTCAAACCCTCACGACAGATCAAGTCTAGTTTGTTTGAAAGCTGGGCTATAGTCCTAAGATTACCCCTGTCAACTTTTGTAAAAGAGCCGCGTATATATTCATAGAACAACGCAACCAAAGCTGACTTCCATTCAATGTCTGTATCGAGTTTGTCTTGTATCTCGTCAGCAAACTGTTTGAATGATAGCAGGTATTTACCGCTGTCATGCAGTATAATGTCTATGTAGCCTACATACTGCTGAATCAAGTCAGCCATAAACTGTTCCTTACCCACATCTGAAAAACGGTGGTTTACAGAAATGCCAGGTTCAATAATTTGCTCATAAACATCTGGACGATTCCTGTCAAATTTGAACAGACAAGAGCTTTCAAGATTAGTCAGAATATAATATCGACTTTCCAGTTCTGCTTCACGCAATGACTGAACATAACTCATTGCTTGGTACTGGTATCGTGTACTATTTACCGCTGCCATAGTTCGTTTTACCTCTATGACACACAATATCTTATTCGTTTTCTTATTGGCGATAACCAAGTCCATTTCAATGGAACCAACATAGCGATGATGTTGCACCTCGTATGTATCATCAAGGTTCAGTTGTCTCAAAGCTGCTTCAAAAGCCTCTTTGCAAACTGGGTGAAAGCACTCGACTTCTTTATCTGAGTTTTTAAGCCACATAGGAATATTTTTTAATTGAGGTAATCTTTCAGTTTAGTAGCAAGCACGTATGCCAAAAGTGGAGGTACAGCATTCCCCACAATCAGGTTCTTACCTTGCTTCGATTTTGACACGAATTCATAGCTATCAGGGAAAGTCTGCAAACGCATAGCCTCCCTAAGCGTAATGATTCTGTCGTACTTGTAGTGGATATTGCAGCCCACATTAGGACGGTTGAAATATGTGTTGATGGTGTAAGAAGGATTCTCTGGCAGCATCCTGCCATAACACGTCGTATGTCCACCATCACGTTTGAGTCGTTTTATTCTTACTGAAGGAACATCGTCAGGAATATCCATATAGTTGCCGCCAGGCCTGACATGGGCACAAATATATTGATCAAGTTTGCTCATCGTAGGGTAATCGTGCTCTGAGATACCCTTAGCTTTCCCAGCCTCAGGCAGATTACCTATGGCTTCTTCTACGCTGACATATTTCTTTTTGCCGTCAGTTCCGAGTTTGTTATGTGTCGTTTGAGGAAATTCAAATGTTCCTTCTTTAAGACCAACGATAATGACACGCTTCCTTACCTGTGGCACACCATAGTCAGCAGCATTAACTAAATGCCATGTAACATGGTAGCCAATTTCTGAAAAGGTTTCGAGCAAGTTGTCAAGTATCTTATTACCTTGCTTGTCTTTTGCAGAAATCAACCCGATGACATTTTCAAACAGAAACGCTTTGGGTGAAACTCGCTTGATAATGTCAAGATAACGCCATACCAGTCTGCCTCGCTCATCATCACAATGACGATTTCCTGCCAAAGAGAAAGACTGGCATGGAGGCCCACCTATAACAATGTCTGCCTGAGGTATCTTTTCTATATCGATGGCTGTTATGTCTCCACAAAGAATCTCGCTACCAACATTACGTTTGTAGGTATTGACGGCATCTGCATTATTGTCTATTGCCCAGACTATATTGAAGCCTGCTTGCTTGAATCCCAAGTCGAGACCTCCACCGCCTGAAAACAGGCTGACTGTTGTATTATTCATATTTTGCGAGTCGTTTTGATTTCAGTTCTAAAAATTTATCTTTGGCGTCTTCTACACCATAATATGGATTCAGAATGTCACTAATCGCTTCGATTTTGTCCTCATCTGAAGTTGCCACCAAATCTTCAGACAGTTTGACAAGCCTGTCTGTATCCTCTTTTGACAATGCTGTAGGATGAGGTATCTTTATATCGGAAATATCGTATGTTTGCAACTTCAAGACTCCTTTCCCATAGCTCTTTCCACAAAGTTCTAATTGCCTGAACACATGATAATTGTTCAATAATGCAAGAAGCAGATATTGGTTGTGTGAAGAACTTATCATGTAGAAATTATCTCTAACGTTACACCGTCCTTCATTCAGCACAAATTTCAGATTGCTTCTGACTATATATGAGAAGATAATCTGAGCCGTCTCTGGAAGAGTGATATAATACCAGGGTTGCCCCTTTTCAATCATGGACTTCAGCGTCTGAGGTTTACCCTCTTTCAGAATGACACTGGAGCAGTTCTCCAAATAATTAGTCTCATCTTCATTAAGTACGTCACCGTCTTTAATTGCAAGCATCGTGTCTAATTTGCAATGATTCGTTGAGAACCCCTGTATGTCTTTGGGAGATGAGAGTATTTCTACGAGGTGGTCTCGCGTGAAAAGCGTCGGATTTACAAAGAGCTTGTTAAATCCTGTTGTTATGCCACGCCTTACCTTTGCTACCGTTTGGAGTTTGACAAGGCCCGCTGTTTTATTTTCTCCCTGCTTGTCTACAGTTGTGATAGACAATACATCTGTAGGGCTTATTGTCATTTGCTTATATTCGGTGTTGCCAGATTCTCCCCTTACGAATTTCAAGATACAGACATCCACCATAGGCGAACCCTCAAAAGCTTCGCCTTCAACATTTATGAAATCGGTGATACATCCATGATGGCAAATCTGCTCATAGAATTGTTTGCCAACAGGAGTGTTCGTCCATGAGTTGGGGAAAATTGCAATCAACTCACCTCCATCACGAAGCAAGAGAATAGATCTCAAGATAAAATACATATAGAGGTTAGCCTTACTCGATATAGTCATAAGACCACAAGACGTTTGCAATTTCTGCTTGCTTACCCCCAGCGGTTTCAAGGCATTCAGTTCTTCCTGACGAACGTATGGAGGATTCATAATAATGCCGTCATACCTATCCTCTATATCAAAAAAATCACAATTCTTTAACGAGCAACGTTCTGTATTAGGATTCTCGAATAGGGTGAATGATTTTTCGTCAATCTCAACACCATCAATAAGGAACTCCGTTTTTTCAAGCATACTGCTGATGAAGACACCATGACCAAAACAAGGGTCAAGCACTTTCGCCTTCCCCTCTATTGTAAACAGACCAACCATATAATCTGCCACAACGCGTTTGGTATATACCTGTCCTAAGTTCACTCCCTGTTGTTTTGACTTTTATAGTTTGCAAAGATACGAAAATACTTCGAGATAATTCACAACACAGCACATTTTTACATATTATTTAATAAAAACGGGTGGTTTAGCTATTAGTTAGTAAAAAAGATTCTGCGAAGGTTCGGATTTGTTTGTACAAAGAGAGCAGCTTCTACCTGATGGGGATTCAAATCGACACGTGCTTCTGACAGCACGTGTGCTTTTGACTGCTTCTTTTATTCCCTTTATTGAAATTTCTTAGGTTTAAACGTGAATAGAACAATAGCAGAACGCTGTTTATCTCATAAGAAAAGATCTCCTGCTCACTGTGATGAACACAGATTGCATTTGCAAAGATACAAAATAATTCCATTATCTTATTATAATAAGGTGTAATTTAAATTAAATTTAACCGTTTGAAGCTGATATCCTACATCTCGCAAGCTCATTTGGCCCTTTTCTGTTTCAATTATTCCATCTGAACAAAAGATTTTCTGTCAGAATCTGTCGAAATCTCATATTTGAGTTCATTTCGACTCTTTCTAACAGAATATCTGGTGCAAAAGATACAACTTTTTTCTAGAAATAGCACGAAATCCAACTTTTTTGTCGCATTTCTACCAAGAAAAAGTTGGTTTTCGTGTATATTTTCATTGTTTAATCGGTTGAAAACACCTTAGATGGATGTTGTCTGTCATCCGAAGTCCCAGTCTGTTTCGTAGTGGTCGAAATGGATGCCCTCTGTACTGCAGAAGTGGGATAGGATTTGCATGATGTCATCCTGTTGCTTGGGCGAGACCTTGTTTTCGCCGTGATGGTAACGATAGTAAGGACCCATGCCGGCGCTAAAGTATGAACGCACGCATTGGCGGGCCTCCGCCTTTTGGTGATGAGGTACGTTGTCATACAGATGACTAAATCCCCAAGCCTTCCTTACCTGTCGCTTCTCGCAATAGCAGCGGCACTCGCCATCCTGCCAGGCCGTAGGATACACCGCTTGGCCAATATGCCGTTCCTGCGGGCTCGTCAACAGCCTGGCCTGATAGTGCATACAGGTGTCCTTGCACTTGCAAGCATCGTTGAAACATCGGGCATAGCCCATAGGAATGTCTTTCGCTTTCAATTCTTTTGTTTCCATATCTTCTATTAATTATCAATTGTCAATTATCAATTCTCAATTGCGATTATCCCTCATCTCTCCCATAATCGCTGGGAATGCCTTTGTAGAAAGGGGTTTCGGCATGGGAGAGATGAAAATAATCTCTCCCATATCTCTCCTTCATCTCTCCCGTCACCCTCATGCAGCCTTCAGTGGAACGACCTCATAGTAAGCCACATGGGAATGCTCCTTATGCTTGAATCCAAGGGCCGAGATGGTCTTTCCGAGCCTAACCTTGTTGCCAACGGTGTTCTGTAGCGACGGATAGTCCTTCTGCATGAGGCTGATCATCTCGCCACAGTTCATCGTCTTCACCACCTCGCCCTCATGAGGCTGACGGAAGCACGCCACAAACATCTCGCCCAGGTCCTTCTTCTCCATGAACTCCTGATTCAGTTGCTGGATGCGGGCCACCTCATCGTTGTTGAACCAGTAAGGCGCCTTCTGCTCCAGCAGTTCGTAGGTCACCTGCGCATACAGTTGACCATAGTCGATGTCGCCCGTGTTGTCAATCATCTGTCCGTCAGGAATCAGGATGCAGATGTAGCGACGCGAGCCTGTGGCATCCTTCAGAGGGTGGCGGTTGTTGGTGGTTGCCACAAACGAAGCAAATCGTGTGCGGTCCTCCTGGGCACGTCCGAAGATTGGACGTCCGTTCACCTTGCTGACACTCAGCGTCTGTTTCAGCGACGACTGCTGAGAGGGACGGATGGCGTCGAGCTCATCCAGATTGACGAAGAGATTGTTCGTCAGCGCCATCTCCTTGTCGAACTTGTTCGACAGGTTCAGGTGGTCCAAATAGTACTCACGCAGATGCTGAGGCAGCAAACGGCGCACGAAGGTCGTCTTGCCACAGCCCTGCGCACCAATCAGCGTAGGCACACACTCGTTGCCGTGCAGCATGTCCATCTGCATCCAGTGGGCCACAGCAGAGCGCAGCCAGATGGTCAGATAGTTCAGCTGTTCGGACGTGATGCCTGGAATGCGTCCGAAGATACGCGCAATGTGGTTCTGTCCGTCCCAATTGGGCAGACTGCTTAGAAAGCCTTGAACAGGATTGTGTTCAGGAACCTCCTCCGACTGCACATACTCCGTAATCTCCGTTTTCGGACAGCCCTTTTCCATCACCTGTTCGCGCTTGGCACGAATCACGATGCTGTTCAGAGCAGCCTGTGTCAACGGCCTGTAAATCAATTCAGCCTCATCAGAGGCGCCAGAGAGCTTTGCCCCAGTTTCCTTGGGCAGGATTGCAAACTCTACCTTTCCGTTCAGAACGTTCCTGCGGAAGCGGTAGTTCTCGTTGAGGAACTGCTCGATGACGAGCGTTACCTCCTGTGAAGCAGCGAGTGCCTCACCAGTTGTGGTCATGTTTTTCTCCATAATATATGTTCTTCAAAGATTATTCTATCTCCTTGCTGCCATCTCCTTGTAGCAATTTCGTTGCGCTTTTCACAGCGTGTTTTTCGATGGTACAAAGGTACGAAAAAAAATCCGATCCTGCAAGTATTTCCCCAATAAATTTCCAGGTTTTTCTCAATTGTTAAAATCAAATCTGCGGAGTAGACAATCTGCTGAGACGTCGACACTCGTTTTAGGTGTATCGACGGGAGAGATGATGGGAGTGATTTGGGAGAGAAATGGGAGAGATGACGGGAGAGATGAAAAACGCAGGATCCCTTTATTTAAAGGGCTCGACGCCATCTGACGGGAGAGATGACCCACTTTTCGTTAATACTCCGTCGTTATCTGTCATAAACCCTATCTTATTTTGCGCCAGATGTTCCCTTACTGGGAAATATTTATTCCCACCTTGGGAACAAAACATTCCCAGCTAGGGAATAAAACATTCCCACCGTGGGAATATCGTTCGTGCCATTAAGTCATCTTAATTTTCCTGCCTTTCGTATCTCCAACAGATAGTCATAGAGTATCTGTTGGGCTTTGGCCTTTTGTCCTTACATATCTTCAGGAGACAACGACCCAATATGAATCGTCATTTTGCGAAGCTCTAGCATGGAACACCCCTATTTATCAAAAAAACATAAAAGAATTGCAAAAAATGGAGTTCTCTCTTGGATTTTTGAAAGAAAACTATTATTTTTGCAGAAATTTCACAAATAAGCGAGTTATCTTTATGATTATTCAATTTTCTGTTGAGAATTTCCGCTCTATTATGGAGCCTGCCACTCTGTCGTTGGTAGCATCACCTCTTAAAGATGCTCGCGTTGCGGCAGAGGATGTGATGTTCGACATTGAAGGAATGGATGTCAGCCTCTTAAAGAGTGCTGTCATTTTAGGTGCTAATGCTTCAGG
>OCTX014548258.1_pt1 | contig 12155 bp, 12 predicted proteins | sample 1539691 | NCBI WGS metagenome assembly OCTX01 (sample SAMN02144231, study PRJEB22623) | gut metagenome | biome: sheep rumen | host: Ovis aries | place: New Zealand
TTCGTCAAAAAGCAGTACTTTTGCATCGTGTTTTTCATGGTATTAGATTTAAGGTTAAATGAAAAGATTGGGTTGTCGGGAGACAACCTTCTTTTTTGACCTTGCGTCAACAAAAGGTTTCCTTCCTGACAACCTTCTTTTTTTTATCATAAAGATGAGTGCTTGCGGCTCTTATAAAATTTCCAAAATTATCAACAGAAAATTACCCTTAATTATGATTTACTAGTCATATTTATGGAATATTTGTTTTTTACTTGCCCAATTCATGTGTTTTTTATAATTTTGCAGCATATTTAATAGGGCTATTAAATGATGCAATTAGACAAACATGTTTATCGCCTGGGGATAGATATAGGCAGTACTACCATTAAGATGGCACTTGTGCGGATAGAACCGGCAGGAACGGATGGTAAGGAAAGGATTGAAATTGTATTTACAGACTACCGGCGCCATAACGCAGTCCCGCTGCAAGTAGGGCAAGAGATGTTAACGCGGCTCGTTGCTTCAAGCGGGCTCTCGCCTGAGGATACGCTGATAGTAGGTATCACCGGCTCTGTTGGCATGGGATATGCACAACGCCTCAAGATACATTTTTACCAGGAGGTGATTGCTGCTGCAGAAGTGGTAAAACGGCTTTACCCGGATGTACATGCGCTGATAGATATCGGAGGAGAGGACTCTAAGATCATTTTCTTCGAAGAAGGACGTGTTCCGGACATGCGGATGAACGGTAATTGCGCCGGAGGTACTGGAGCCTTTATCGACCAGACGGCTACGCTGTTGGGAGTAGAGACTGAAGCGTTGAACGACTTGGCGGAAAGGGCGGAGAATATCTACCCTATCGCATCGCGATGCGGAGTGTTCAGCAAGACCGACATTCAAAATCTCATCTCGCGTTCGGTGAGCAAGGAAGATATAGCAGCCTCTATGCTGAACGCGGTCTCTATGCAGGTCGTCAGCGCCTTGGCGAGAGGTACAGATGTCTTGCCGAAGGTCTTCCTTTGCGGCGGACCGTTCGCTTATATTCCCGAGTTGCGCAAACATCTGCTGCGGGCTTTGGATTTGACCGAGGAGGATTGTATCGTTCCGGAATATACCCAGTTTGTGCCGGCTGTCGGCACGGCTTTATTGGCGCAAGGCGGGACGGTTACGTGCGCGCAGGCGCTTTCCTTGTTTAATAATCACGATACCGCCCCGCAGAGCGATGAACACCGCTCGGGAGCAACTCTTCCCCCTCTCTTTGACAACCAGGAGGAATACGGGAAATGGCTTGATTCGAAGCGACGGAGATATCGCCATGATGCGATCCGGGTCAAACAGCCCGCTTTAGGTTCATCGCTTTATCTGGGTGTGGACTCCGGTAGTACGACTACCAAACTGGTAGTCATCAACGAGGAGGGAGAGATCATTTTCTCGGATTATAGTTATAATAACGGCAACTCTTTTCAGGCTTTCCGCGAGGCGCTGCAACGCTTGTATGACAATATGGGCAGGGATATAGAGATCGTGCGCAGCTGCTCTACTGGGTATGGGGAACAGTTGCTCAAAACGGCCTTCCGGCTGGATCGGGGAATAGTGGAAACAATGGCGCATTTCATTGCGGCTAAACACCTGCAACCGGACGTATCATTTGTGCTTGATATCGGCGGACAGGATATGAAGGCTATCTTCGTGGAGAATGGTTCCATACGGCGTATTGAGATCAACGAAGCTTGCTCTTCGGGATGCGGCAGTTTTATCATGACTTTTGCCAAACAGCTGGGGTACGACGTAAGCGATTTCGCCCGGATGGCTACGCTCGCCGGGCATCCATATGACCTGGGAACCAGATGCACTGTCTTTATGAACAGCAAAGTGAAACAGGCTATGCGGGAAGGAGCGGCGGTGGATGATATTGCCGCGGGGTTCAGTTATTCGGTGATTAAGAATTGTTTGTATAAAGTGCTCAAGTTGCAGTCTTTCGATCAATTGGGAGAGTATATCATGGTGCAAGGAGGTACGTTTAGAAATCATTCTGTTGTGCGCGCTTTGGAGCTTCTTACCGGAAAAGAAGTGGGATTCGGACCTATTCCCGAACTGATGGGAGCTTACGGCGCAGCGTTATATGCGAAAGGAGGGGGCGTATGAAACTGAAGGAAATGTTACAATCGAACCGGTTTGAGACGAAGGAAGAAATCTGTCCGGGTTGCCAGAACCATTGCCGGGTTCAGGTCTATTCATTCGATGAGGGGCGCATGTATGTCTCCGGTAACAACTGCGAACGGGTCTATTCGAATACGGAAAAAGGAGCGGTGAAAGGCGTCAATATGTTCGATGAGAAATACAAACTCCTCTTCACCTCCTCGCCCGTCACCAATCGCCAATCCCACCTTACCATCGGTATCCCGCGCGGGCTGGGGATCTACGAAAACTATCCTTTCTGGCACACGCTCTTTACCTGCTGTGGTATTCGCGTGCGGCTCAGTAGCCCCAGTTCCAACAGGCTCTATGATAAGGGCCTGCGCACGATTGTGGCGGACAATATATGCTATCCGGCTAAACTGATGCACGGACATGTGATGGATCTCATTGAGAAAGGAGTGAATCGGATTTTCTACCCATGGGTGGTTTTTGAGAAGAAAGAGGACCCGCTGGCTAAGAATAGTTTTAACTGCCCTGTCGTCAGCGGCTATTCTGATGTTATCAAGAGTGCCATCAATCCGGAGAAGCACTATGGTATTCCGGTGGATTCGCCTACTATCTCGTTCAAGGACGAGCACCTTCTCCGCGCCTCTTTGATGGAATATCTCACCTCGCTGGGCGTCCGCCGCGAGACGGTCCCGACGGCTGTCAGCCAGGCTCTGGAGGCGCAGCAAAAATATCTGGACACGCTGGAGAGACGCAACAAACAGGTCTTCGCCTCAGCGCAAGCTGCCGGACGGATGGTTATCCTGCTGGCGGCAAGACCCTATCATATCGACCCTCTCATCCAGCATCATATAGCGGACGCTATTACGGATATGGGCGTGGATGTCATTACGGAGAATATTGCGGCAACCGATGGGAAAGAGGTATATACCTGTCTGAACGCGATGGCGCAATGGGCGTACCCCAACCGGATTTTCAAGGCGGCACAATGGGTGGGACAAAACGCCTATGACGGGCTCCATATGGTGGAACTGACCAGTTTCGGCTGCGGACCGGATGCGTTTATTCTGGACGAAGTGCGTACGCTACTCGGCAGGTACAACAAAAACCTCACGGTCCTGAAGATTGACGATGTCAATAATATCGGCTCGCTTCGTCTCCGCATCCGCTCATTGATAGAGAGCGTGAACTCCCTCTCACCCGTAACCGGTAACCCGTCACCCGTCACCCCACCCTCCACCCCTTCTCTCCCTCTCACAACCCCGCCCTTTGAATCACGGGATAGAGAACGCGTCATCCTCACCCCTTATTTTGCCGAGGGATATAATGAGTTTCTGCCTACAATCTTTGCTCTGGCGGGCTATCGCATCGAGTCCCTTCCTATGGCTACCCGGGAGGACGCGGAGGAAGGCTTGCATGTCGCTAATAATGATATCTGTTACCCGGCTACTATCGTGGTGGGGAGTATCATGCGCGCGCTGCAATCCGGCAGATACGATCTCTCCAAGACGGCCGTGGCGATCACACAGACGGGAGGGCAATGCCGGGCTTCCAATTATTACTCGCTGATTAAGAACGCTCTTGTCGCGGCAGGGATGACTCAGGTGCCGGTCATTGCGGTGGCTATCGGACCAAGTCTACAGAACAGCCAGCCCGGATTTGAGATCGACTGGCTCCGCCTCATCCGGCCTACGCTCGAAGCACTCTTTTTCGCCGATGCGCTCGCCAAACTCTATTATCCCGCTGCGCCCAGAGAACGCGTCCCGGGAAAAGCGAGAACCCTCTATGACTATTATCTGAGTGCAGCCCAACCCCTCTTGTTGCGCCGCGACTACAAAGGGATGAGGCGGTTGATGGCGGATGCGGTGGAGGCTTTCTGCGGAATCACGGACAAGGACAGACAGGTATCTGTCGTCGGGGTCGTGGGGGAGATATATGTCAAATATAACTCTTTCTCCAATCATGGCGTTGTCAAATGGCTGATTGATCATGGCGTGGAGGTCATTCCGCCGGCACTCACCGGCTTCTTCTCCACCTCGGTTCCCAATGCGTTTATCAACCGTTCGCAGCATATCCGCGAGGACGGATTAAAACCCTGGCAGGCGCGTCTGGTCAATCGCTTCCTGCGCCATTACGCACAGGCGTACGACCGTCTTTGCCGACCCTATCCTTTCTATCGGCCTTTTACCGACATCATGGATATATGGACCAAAAGCCGTAAGGTCATCAACTCCGCTGCCGATTTCGGAGAAGGATGGTTCTTGCCCGGAGAAATCTGCGACCTGGCGGAGAACGGAGTCAACAAAGTGGTCTCGCTGCAGCCTTTTGGATGTATCGCCAATCATATTATCAGCAAAGGGATTGAGAAACGGTACAAAGATCTGTACCCGCATCTGGCGCTCCTGTTCCTTGATTTTGATGCCGGTACGTCGGATGCCAATATCACCAACCGGCTCCATTTCCTGTTGAATAACTAAAAATCATGATTATGAATAATTACGAAAACGAACCGATGGAACTGCGTATCCGGGAGGTGGCGCAGCAGTTATTTTTCCGGCAGGGCTACGCCGCTACTTCCACTACCCAAATAGCCAAAGAGGTTGGCTGTACCCAGGCTCTCGTGCATTATTATTACCGCACCAAAGAAAATCTCTTCCGCCAGATCTTTCTGGAGCAGGTGGAAGCCGCGCTCAATGTGGTGGGGCGGTCGCTGGCAAGCGAGGCGTCCTTCGAAGATTTTCTGCGGTCCGCTATATCCCTGTATTTCGATGCGTTGCAGCAAAACCCGAGGCTTCCCTTCTTCGTCTTGGAGGAACTGGTCTCTAACCCCGAACGCAGAAAATATCTGAGAAAGAACTTCGTCCAAAAGCCTTCCTATGCGATGATCTATATGCAGTTTGACGCGCGGGTCAAAGCGGAACAGCAGGCGGGCAGACTTGCCAAAGTGGATTCCTTCGATATCATGATGTCTATCGCTTCGCTTACGGTCTTCACGTTTATCTCTTTGCCGATGTATCAGGACCTGCTCGCGCAGACGGACGAACAAGTGAAGCAATTTATCGCCCATCGGAAAGCGGAAGTCACACGCCTTGTCCTCCAAGGTCTCCGGCCATAAAGCACGGATTTTGCCTATACGAACATATATAGTAATATTAGATATTATACTTTAAGAGTGATTCTGCGTTAATCGCTTCGCTATTGATAATGCCATAAAGATACTCTTCCGTCTCTTTGCGGTTCGATTCATCCATGTTGATTTCTGGCAGGAGAGTGAGGATCTCTACAGTTGTTTGTTTAGCTGGAGTGTTGTCTAGAGAATCCGAGAGACCATCATTAACTCCGCGCAGTACATACCCTAAAAGACCGTTGTTATAAACTGCATGGAGGATTTCTATTGTTATAATGGGTTTCATCCTATTGTTCGGCTATTATTCATTCGTTATTGATGTTCTTATGGTTGAGATGCATTATCTTTAGGTCAATGTAATATTGATATTCATCCAAAGCACTAAAAGCATTGAACTCTGCAAGTCCATATCGGAACGCTCTTATTCCTTGCTCAGAGTCGTCATTTTCTATTGCATCGTAATCAATCTTGCCCGTTTTGGGGTCGCGATACGGCGCCATGACTCGTTCATAATCCTCTTTCCATCTTTTGTATGTGGCACAATCGTCCGCAAAGTTCTTTTCTAATTCTTCAAGTGTCTGCTCCGGTTCTTCGTCCAGATTGCCATTCTCGTCATAAAACATCACCGTATCTGTATGATAGCGAAGCGGAATGGTTAGTTGTTCTTTTGTCAAAATTTTGTTTGTACTCATGTTCGGTGATTTTTAAGTTATATTATTGATTTTCAAAGCACCGGTCAATTGGTGGCCGGATAATGACCTGTTTCAGGTTCGGGTTGTTCGAGAAGCTATTATCGCCGGTCGCACGCAAAGATGATGGAATGGTTATACTTTCCAGTTTGTCATCATGCCAGAATGCCACTTTTTCCACAAACCTCACTCCTTCCGGAATATTTAGTTCTCTACGCCGGAACAGACTTCGTAACAAGGTTATTCCATCATGCGTTAATACTAACCCGTCTTGCACTTTGAGATACGGGTTCTGCTTGTCAATCGTAATGGTATGTAATTTAGGACAACAACGAAAATGCCAATTGAGCAGGTATTGCAGCCCCTTGCCTATATGCACACTACGGAGGTTCGGTAAGTGGAGAAATTCATCCTCGTCAATATATTCAATCGTGTCCGGAAAAATCAGATGCTGTAACGTACGCGGACGCTTATATGCACCCAGTTCCACGGAAGTGATGGTATAAGGTACTCCTTCTATATTTACAGAGGAGGGGATTCGGTAAGTTTTGCACCTACCGATATGCCCTTGTTTGATCCAGGCAGTATGGTCGTTCTCGTCTAATAGATAAACATATCGACCCTGTCTATATTCTCGCCTTTCTGACATAAACTCTATAAAAAAATTTTTGCCGCAAAGATAGCTCTTTATTTTTAGATTAAAAAATAGAAGTTCTCATTAGCCATAATTAGCCTTACTTTTTATTTTTTTTTTCAAAATTCTTTAACTTCTATTTTTTAATCTACAACCTTTATATTATTTTTGCAGCGAAAAAAATTTGTTGAACAATCTAAAATCGGAGGTAAGTATGGAAAAAAAGTTCAGTGAATGGTTAGCAGAAAACTACGGAAAGACAGCTGCCAAATCTTTAAAAGGTAATCAAAAGTGTTTTGAGTCTCTCTCTGCCGATGAGGATCTCAACGACATGTGCCTTATGGAATTGATGGAGCACATGGCGAATATGGCGGAAGACAATGGTTCTCCCAAACAACAAATCAAACGTCCGATTATAGCCTTTTATGCAACGGAATTAGGCAATCGCCTTAGCATCACTCCGCTGCAAGCACTCTTGCTTTCGGAGTTTGTCAACTTGTACCCGGACGATAGTATAGAGACAAAACAACTGGCGAGAAGCCTCGGCTGCAGCAATCTTGCTATCATGTCTTGTTATCAGGATATTGCTGCTCTGCGCGATAAGAAGTATCTCTCCGAGCGCAGATATAATAAAAACAAAGTTGTTTGCTATCAGATTCCTATCCGTGTCATTACTGCATTCCAGGCTAACCAAGATGTACAGCCGCAGGACTATAGCAATATGAGTGGAGATATGCTTATGGACGAGCTTTTCCAAGTAATATCCTCTTATCGGAACGATGACATCGATATACATGAAGCCTACGAAACCACGTCGGCAATGGTTAATGCCAATATGCAGCTTGGTTTCTGCCGGCAGATAAACGAATATTCTCTTTCCAGAGAGGGGTGGATACTTCTGTTATATGTCTGCACGGGTTACTATTACAGCCCAAAATTTACGTTGGAGGCTGATGAGTTCCGCGAACTCTTTGATATGCGTTGCGGTCTTGCGCAACTACGACTTTTTCGTAGTAATAAGCACGAGCTGCTTACAAAAGGCATTCTGGAACCTGCCGGAGGAGAACTGGCGAACGCTAATGAGTGGACTCTATCTCATCGAGCAGCTCTTGATCTGATGAGCGAGATATGTCCTGTCGTATTGACTAACGCCAGACCGGGCGTGATTGAAGCAGAAAACATCACCGAAAAATCTCTGTTCTATCCCACAAAGACAGCGCTTCAGGTTTCTGAACTGGAGAAATTGCTCTCACCTGAGAAATTCCAAAACGTACAGGAGAGTTTGGAGGCGCATGGAATGCGCAAGGGTCTTGCGTGCCTGTTTTATGGAACGCCGGGAACAGGTAAAACCGAGACCGTTCTGCAAATCGCCCGCAAAACGGGGCGCAACATCATGCAGGTAGATATGTCTCAGATGCGCGATAAGTTTGTCGGCGAGAGCGAGAAGAACGTAAAGCAGATCTTCACGCGTTACCGCCGCCTGTGCAAGGAGAGTGAAAAGGCCCCTATCCTTCTGCTGAACGAAGCGGATGCACTGCTCGGCGTTCGTCTGACGAATGTGGAGCACTCGGTGGACCAGATGGAGAACACGATGCAGAACATCCTTTTGCAGGAGATGGAGAACCTGGAGGGGATTCTCATTGCTACTACCAACCTTACGCAAAATCTGGATGGCGCTTTCGACCGCCGCTTCCTCTATAAAGTGGAATTCCTGAAGCCTACCGCAGAGGAGAGTCGGCATATCTGGCAAGCCATGCTCCCTACTCTGAGCGATGATAACGCACGTATACTGGCCGGCAAGTATGACTTCAGCGGCGGACAAATAGAAAATATTGCCCGCAAACAAGTTGTGAGCAATATTCTGCACGACTCTGAAGATCTTGACATGTCACTTATCAGCTCGGCTTGCGAGGTCGAACGCCTCAACCGGCGGAGTGACGAGCGTGTTCGCATAGCAGGTTTCTGCTAATGCGAACCGCTCTACAAGAGCGATTCGGCAGCAACGGTTATGCAGCGGACGATTCCCTGCAGGTACGCAGTCATCTGTGTGCGAGTTGGTTGATCCATGCTGATGAACGGCAGAAGAGCAAGAATATCTTCTGCCGTCTGTTTGACAGCAGTATCATCCAAGCTGTCAGACAAACCGTCCGACACGCCTCGCAACAGATACCATAAAAGGCCGTTGTCATGTACGGCTTGAATCAGTTCGCGTGTCATGCCAAGCCTATTCCTGTTAGTTTGCAGAAGATGATAGCTGCACCACTTACTATGATTCCCAAGATATAGAGCAGCACTATTTCTCCTATAGATGATTGAAAAAAACGATACCAAGCATCGCTCCGAGTTCCATATTCAGGTTTGATAATATCGGAAATCAGTCCCCAAATATAACTGAACGGGAAGAATATACGATACGCGTCAGGGTGAAAGAGCCGTAGTCCCGCCCGATTCAGCTCGCGATCATATTTATCGTTAAACGGATTCTTGGCCAACCATACATGCGACAGGGCATTCTTTTTGTCCAGCCACCAGCCTTGCGAGAACAGCTTGGGTTCCTCATCATAGCCATATAATGTCGAGCCATCCGGTTCTTTCTTGTGGTTTTCGGGTTGCTCCAATAATTCATCAACCCAATACTCGTTTTCTGTTTTTTTAGTTTTTTTGTTTGTATTCATAGTCGTGCGCGTTTTATATTAATTTGGCGGCAAAGATACGAAAATGTTTTCAAACTAAAAACAGAAGTTAATCTTTTGGCCAATTCGCCCTAATTAGCCACAAATTGATAGAATATTCTTGATTTGCTTGGCGGCTTGTTCATTGCAGCGATGTCCGAATTTGGAGTACCAATAGATCTCATAGTTCAAGGACTCCAAGATAACTGCGTTTTTTTTCGAGAACTCACGCCCAATCAGTTCGTCGTCCGTGGAGAAAAGCGCAATATTCCGTATTCCGGGAATAGGCGTATGGGTCTCACGGAACGAGATGAACTGGCGAATCATCGGTTCGTCAATGGTATATTCCTTCTCGCCATTCTCCCTCGGTTGCAGATAAGGATGCTTGCCATAGCCGATCTTACGTAGTACCCGCTCTATCTCAATACATGGATTGACGGTTACTTTGATGGCATTCGGGCTGTTGACATACATCGTCAACAATCCGCCCATCGATGTGCCAGCAATCAGAGCCGGCTGGAATGCAGCAATCCACTCATTCAGTATATCTAATGATTCAAACGGGTTATGCGTTATTTCCGGCGACAGCCATTCGTAACCATCCAGACTGCGCGCCAAAGAAGATTTCGTCCCTGACGCTGCGCTGGATCCTAAGCCGTGAATATATAGTGCGTACGGCTTTTGTGCCGGAGTGCCGTAATGGGATGTCTTCATTTAATCGAATTTATTATGTAATTTAAAACGCAAATCCCTTTAGTTCCGGGTTGCGGAGAGACTCATGTCGCGCGAGTTGACAAAACTAATATAACGCCTCGTTCTTATCACAGCAGCGATTCATCCAATTCCTTAAGAAAATCTTTGACATAACCGGTCATGACCTTGCCTACTGCGGAATATTCTTGATAGCCCTCATCTTCTTCTGCTTTTTCGAATTCCTTCCGATACTTTTTATAATTGCGGTCCTTCCACGGGTTTTTCTTTGTGATTTCATTGTTTTGCCCATTGAATTGATACCAGAACTCATACTCCTCATTATCGTTTCCATACGCATAGACTGTAAGTCCGTCAATGCTGTTCATATACCTCAAGAAGACATCCGGAATAAGTGCGCTGACGTTCATTTCAATAGCAAGACATAGACTGTCCCCCGTTTCCTTATACAGTCTCCAAACATCAAAAGGAGCAGGCCAAGTACATCCGTAGTTTGTGCGACACCAATCGAGCCAGCCGATGATTCCATACTTATGTTTTTGGTATGATTTTGCCTGATAATAGTTGTGTCGATATAGCCGGTATGCGTCTTTCAATTCCGGATGCAGCAACTTCATGGCGTGATTGTAACAAGGAATTTCGTATAGTACTTCGCCAAATACATCTTTGTGGGCATCAATAAAGTCGTCCATTTCCTTCTGCCGCGCATGAGAAATCCGGATATCAATCATATCGTACGGCACCATTCCTTCTACGTACCACGAATAAAAATCCTTTACTGTGTTCGTCGTGTCGTAAGTAAGGTATGTTCGGGGCATAGGGATGTAAGAAGTCATGGAGATGGGATAGCCATGATCATTGAGGCGGTTCACTATCTCAGCGCCGCTCATTGAATCGGAAACACGTTTTTTCACTCTGCTGCCCTCAAGGCCGCGATTGATAAAGTCCACAATAGATTGTTTGGATCCTTTTATGAAAATAATATTACTTATATCGCCATAAGGTCTATTAATTGATTTGTCATCCATATTGTTTACATATTTAATTTTGTGGCAAAGATTTTTGACCACTATTTGTCTTTGATAAATTTTGTAGTTCTTTTTGCTTCGCGCCATAACCGCCAATCTGGTTTCAAGATATCGAATTGATCCAAGCCATATCGATAAGGAAGGGGTTGAATCTCGATGAATTCTCTCACTTCTCCATATCTTACCACCTCCGGTTTTCCTAATTTTGCAAAGAATTGAAGAGTAATCATATTCGCCAAAGACTCTTCCATCAATACTTCTCTTTCCGAGAACCCATTCTGAGTAGTAATGATTGGCTGGTATGCATAACTTTTTTCTTCTGATTTTGTTGGATCCATAAGGGCATGAGCTAACGCATGAACCAATACAACCACATACAATTCTCGTGAAGTTATGTCACGATTATGTTTCTTCAGCTTCGCCGGAGCTTTACTGATTCTTTCCGGACATAGTACGATTTCGGAGTTATAAGAATCATAGTAGCCATAATATTCCATCGAAAAATCAGCCTTATTAAATGGATTAATCATATTATCTTCGGGAACTACTCGCAACTTGATAGACTTTAAGCCCGCCTGATTCTTCGCCCCTTTAATGTTTCTCACAAAACGTGCAATAAGTTTATCCAACGCATTTTCGTGTAATATACCTTCATGGGACAATAGTATTTTACCGCTATTGATTAGTTCCTTTTCCTCTTTTGCCGACAATGTTCCTTCGCAAACTCGTTTTGACAATATTCCCATATAGCGGATGTATTTATAAGCGTAGTCCGGGTGATCGGTTAGTGCGGGTTGTATATGCTCGACTTGCTCTTCATCTTCAAAATCATCCAATGATAAGCAAACAGGATAAAGGCTTTCTGACGGTAAGAATGATAATTTATTAAACATGGTGATATAATTTATAAGTTTTCGCCCGGTCTTTGTTAGGCACTGGGGCACTTTCCGATTTTGTGCGGCAAAAGTAGTACTTTATTTCTCGTGCTCAATCTTCTCCAGGGCATTGTCAATCTTATCTATAGAAGATGCCAACTTCTGGATGATTTCCTTGTATAGCGCCACGCGAGTTTCTTTGTCGTTAAAATCTTTACCCTGTATATCAAATGTCTCTTGATAAACGACTCTGAATATGCGATTGTGCGCATCCCATGTATCCGGATTGGCA
>OCTX014554529.1_pt1 | contig 12155 bp, 10 predicted proteins | sample 1539691 | NCBI WGS metagenome assembly OCTX01 (sample SAMN02144231, study PRJEB22623) | gut metagenome | biome: sheep rumen | host: Ovis aries | place: New Zealand
TTTTTTAATACGGTTGACCTGATTTGTTCATCTCAAATAATTGTCGTACCTTTGCAGAGGTGTTCTATTGCTATGCAAAATATAGCCGAGTCCGGATAAGAAACCTAACTACTTCTTTATTCCACCCAAATTTGCATTCAGCCTAAAACTGAATTTCTTGCCGTGCAAGCGACTTTGTCGATTACCTCATTTTTCCCTTGATTGCCTTTTATTTACAAGGTTTCTGCGTTAATTCTCCAAAATTGCTTCCTAAAGTCAGTCTTTTTTCGTAACTTTGCAACATGGAAAGGAAGATCATCCATATCGACGAGACGGATTCTACCAACCGCTGGCTTCGTGAACAGGGTGGGGAGGATGATGTGGTGGTATGGGCTGACTACCAGACGGCAGGCCGCGGACAGGGTAAGAACACGTGGGAGTCGGAGCGAGGAAAGAACTTGCTGTTCTCCATGTTGCTGCACCCTCGGAATATCCCTGCCAACAGGCAATTCGCTATTTCCATGCAAGTGTCGTTGGCTATCTGTGAGGCCTTGGGAGAACGGATTGGCGACCTGAGCATTAAGTGGCCTAATGATATCTATTGGCGTAATGCCAAGATTTGTGGGATATTGATAGAAAACCGGTTGAAGGGAAATCATATCTGCGACAGTATTGTGGGGGTAGGTCTGAACGTGAACCAGCGTCAGTTCCATAGTGATGCGCCCAATCCGGTGTCGCTTTGGCAGATTTGTGAGCAGACGACAGACCGCGAGCAGTTGCTGAACGACATCCTGAAGGCATTGGACCGCTATTGGGACAAGGACGTGAAGGCTCAGTATCTGTCCATGCTGTATCGCCATAAGGGGTTCCATCCCTATGCCGACAAGGATGGTGCTTTTATGGCAGAGATAATGGATGTGGAGGACGACGGGCACTTGTTGCTGAGAGACGAAGAAAGCAAAGTGCGCCGCTATGCATTTAAAGAAGTTTCATTTATAATATAAAAAGGTATATGGCACGATTTAAAAGAATTCTATTGAAGCTTTCGGGTGAGAGCTTGATGGGTAAGCAAGGCTTTGGCATTGACCCAGAACGCCTGAGTGACTATGCTCGTCAGATTAAGGAGGTTAGCGAGATGGGTGTACAGATTGGTATTGTCATTGGTGGTGGTAACATCTTCCGTGGATTGAGTGGTTCGCAGAAAGGTTTTGACCGTGTAAAGGGCGACCAGATGGGGATGTGCGCTACGGTGATTAACTCGTTGGCACTATCGTCAGCACTGGGAGCCATTGGCGTGAAGAACAAGGTGTTGACAGCTATCCGCATGGAGCCTATTGGTGAGTTCTATACGAAATGGAAAGCCATAGAGGCTATGGAGGCAGGTTATGTCTGCATCTTCTCTGCAGGAACAGGTTCTCCTTACTTTACCACAGATACAGGCTCTTCGCTGCGTGGTATCGAAATCGAGGCTGATGTGATGTTGAAGGGTACTCGTGTGGATGGTGTCTATACGGCAGATCCAGAGAAGGATCCTACGGCCACCAAGTTCGACGCTATTACTTATAAGGAGGTGCTGGCACGTGGCTTGAAGGTGATGGACCTTACGGCTATCTGCATGTGCTCAGACAACAACTTACCCATCTATGTGTTTAACATGGATGTAGTGGGTAACCTGAAGAAAGTGATGGATGGAGAGGAGATAGGAACGCTGGTGCATAATTAATTCATAATGCATAATGTGTAATTAGCGTTCCTCAACGAAGTCAACATATTCGCCATCAGAGTTGTCGAAAATTTTCTTGTTTTCACGCTCTTGATGGCGATTGTCTATAATAGTCTCGCCATTCTCCGTCTGTGTGTGTCGGGTGGACTCATATCCATACTGTTGAGCATTCTGGGCATCTTGATAGCCTTGTGAACGATTGCCGTATTGTTGGCGTTTCCTACCCGTTTCTGTCCGATAGTTGAAAGCCTGCTGGTCTGCAGCCTCTTGCATTGCCTTTCGGAAATCCCTTACTTTCTTCAGGATAAAGCTCCCTGTCAGCATGATAATAAGGATAGCCAGGAAAAACAGGAACAGGAAAAAGCCCAAAATACCTTTTAGCATAATCACAGAGATTTAGTTATTTCGAAAAGTAACTGTTGGCAATAGACAGAATGACATACCACGCAATAATAGCAGCCAGACCGCTTACTTCCAGCAGGAGCAGCAATGGGATGCAGGTAATCAGGAAAATGAATTTCACCTCGTTGCCTTTCCATCCCCATGTCTTGAACTTCAAGGCGAACATGGGAATCTCTGCTACCAGTAACCAGCTGCTGATGAAGATACCTGCCAGAATGGCGTATTCTGCATAGGGCAGAGAGGTCATCTTATCACCCATTCCCACAATCAGTGACCCCCAGAACAAAGCATTGGCAGGAGTGGGGAGTCCGATAAATCCCATTGCCTGTCGCTCGTCGAGATTGAACTTTGCCAATCGTAGAGCAGAAAATGCTGCCATAATGAAAGCGAGGAAGTGAAGTGAAGAGTGAAGAGTGAAGAGTGAAGAATCAGCTTCCGCTCCCATTCCTTTCAAAAAGCTGAACACAATAGCAGAAGGTGCAAAGCCGAAGGTGATGTCGTCAGCTAAAGAATCCAGTTCCTTGCCGATGGGCGAGCTAACATGCAAAAGACGGGCTACCATACCGTCGAAGAAATCGAAGACGGCACCTATTACGATAAACAGTAGTGCCAGTTCGTAATTGCCCTGAAAAGCCCAATAGGTGGCTATGCATCCTGAAATAAGGTTCAGGCAAGTAATCGTGTTTGGAATATGCTTCTTAATCATAGTATCTTACGCCAACTTGGCGATAACAGTCTGGTCGCCTGTAGTAGGCTGATCCATCGTGACACATGCTCTTGCTGTCAAAGGAAGATAAACGTCCACACGTGAACCCAGCTTGATGAAACCCATGTGCTCGTCAATGTAGCACTCTTCATCGGCTTTGGCATAAGTGACAATGCGGCGAGCCATTGCTCCTGCAATCTGCCGAACCAAGACCTCCTGTCCGTCAGGGGTTTCTATCATCACATCGGCATGCTCGTTTTCCTCGCTGGCTTTAGGCAGCCAGGCCTTATGGTAATTTCCGTCAAAGTGTTTTACAAACTTCACCTTGCCATCTACGGGGAACCAGTTAGCATGTACGTTCCAGGGACTCATGAAGATAGATATCATGAGTCGCTTGTCGTGAAAATAGGTGTTCTCATCGACTTCTTCTATGACGACAATCTTACCATCAGCAGGAGCAACCACTAACTTCTCGGAATCGCCATTGAAATAGCGAATAGGGCAACGATAGAAATTCAACGCTATCATCCAAACGGACCCAAACACGAGAACGAAAGCCCAGAAGGGGATTTTATTATCGACAAATGTCCAAAGCAGAAAGCCAATAGCACCCAATGCCATCATGCTTAGGGTTAATTCATTGGTGCCTTCGCGATGGATTCTTATTTTTTTTAGTTTCTTGATTCTTTTTCCCATAAGTCCCTTATCGGTAGTTTCAATATTTACAGTTGCAAAGGTACGAAAAAAAGTGAAAAGTGAAAAGTGAAAATGAAGAAATTTGGAAATGCTCCTTAATAATTATGAATTTTTTTTGTATTCTCAGCTTTTTGCAGTATCTTTACACCTCAAAAACGCAAGAAATGGAAGATTTTATACATCTGCATGTACATACATATTACTCGATACTTGATGGTCAGTCGAGTATCAAGCGGCTTGTTGACAAGGCCGTAGCGAATGGTATGCGAGGAATGGCCATTACTGATCACGGTGACATGTTTGGCATCAAAGAATTTCATGATTATGTCAATGGTGTCAATAAGGGTCGCAAAAAAGAGGGATTGGAACCCTTCAAGCCGATTTTCGGTTGTGAGATGTATGTGTCGCGATATGGCTCTAAATTGTTGAAAGGTGACAAGAAGCACCAGAGCGGTTACCACCTTATCGTATTAGCCAAGAACTATAAGGGTTATAAGAACCTGATTAAGTTGGTCAGCAATTCATGGGTTGACGGCTTCTATATGCGTCCTCGTACCGATCGGGCGGATTTGGAAAAATATCACGAAGGTTTGATAGTCTGCTCGGCATGTATTGCCGGCGAGGTGCCTCATAAGATACTTCAAGGTGACATCGCTGGAGCCCGTGAGGCTATTGAGTGGTATCATCGTGTTTTTGGCGACGACTATTATCTGGAGTTGCAACGCCATGAGGTGAAAGACCCCACTATCCGGGCAAATCGTGAAACGTTCCCTCTGCAACAGAAAGCAAATAAAGTGCTTATAGAACTGGCTCAGGAGTATGGCATCAAACTGGTGTGTAGCAACGATGCCCACTTCGTTGATCAGGAGAATGCAGAGGCTCACGACCACTTGCTCTGTCTGTCAACAGGCAAGGACTTGGATGATCCCACCCGTATGCTCTACTCGAAGCAGGAGTGGTTCAAGACCCGTGAGGAAATGAATGAGGTCTTTTCCGATGTTCCAGAAGCTCTTTCCAACACCTTGGAGATATTGGACAAGGTAGAGATATACAGCCTGGACCACGATCCTATCATGCCTTTCTTCCCGATTCCAGAATCCTTCGGTACGGAAGAGGAATGGCGCAAGAAGTTCACAGAGGAAGACCTGTTCAAGGAGTTTACCAGTGACGAGAATGGCGAGAACCAGTTGCCACAGGAGGAAGGCGAGAAGAAAATCAAGAAATTAGGTGGCTATGACAAGTTGTACCGCATCAAGTTTGAAGCTGACTATTTGGCAGAACTAGCCTATAACGGAGCAAAGAAACGTTATGGTGATCCTATTCCCAAGGAAGTGGACGACCGTGTGAGATTTGAGTTGCACATCATGAAAACGATGGGTTTCCCAGGTTACTTCCTGATTGTGCAGGACTTCATCAACTCCGCACGTGACGAATTGGATGTGATGGTAGGACCAGGACGTGGCTCTGCTGCTGGTTCTGTGGTGGCTTACTGCTTGGGAATCACGAAGATAGACCCGTTGAAATACGACTTGCTGTTTGAGCGTTTCCTCAACCCTGACCGTATTTCATTGCCAGATATCGATACAGACTTTGATGACGATGGACGTGGACGAGTGCTGAAATGGGTGGAGGATAAGTATGGGCACGAGAACTGTGCACATATTATCACCTATGCCACGATGGCCACCAAGAACTCTATTAAGGATGTGGCCCGTGTGGAGAAGGTCCCGTTGAATGTTACCAATGCTCTGTGTAAGGCTATTCCAGACAGATTACCTGATGGACTGAAGATGAATCTTCCTAACGCCATCAAATGCACACCGGAACTCCGGGATGCTGAGGCCAGCACGGATACCTCTCTGCGTAATACCATTAAGTATGCCAAGATGCTTGAGGGTACTGTCCGCGGAACGGGTATTCATGCTTGTGGCTTCATTATCTGTCGTGATCCGATTAGCGACTGGGTGCCTGTGTCAACAGCTGACGACCCTGACTTCAAGGATACCAAGACCAACTGCACACAATATGACGGACACGTCATTGAATCGACAGGACTTATCAAGATGGACTTCCTGGGTCTGAAAACCCTGTCGGAGATGAAAGAGGCCTGTGCCGTTATCAAACAGACACGAGGCATAGATGTCGATTTGGATAATATCCCCATTGACGATCCTAAGACTTTTGAACTCTACCAGCAGGGAAGAACGATCGGAACCTTCCAGTTCGAGTCGAATGGTATGCAGAAATACCTGCGTGAGTTGCACCCAACGGTTTTCGAAGACCTGATAGCTATGAATGCACTCTATCGTCCAGGACCTATGGACTATATCCCTTCTTTTATAGCCCGTAAGAATGGTAAGGAGGAAATCAAATACGACATCCCTTGTATGGAGAAGTATTTGAAGGATACCTACGGCATTACCGTCTATCAGGAGCAGGTGATGCTGCTGTCACGCCAGTTGGCTGACTTCACCCGAGGTGAGAGTGATGCTCTGCGTAAGGCAATGGGTAAGAAGAAGAAAGATATTGTTGACGCCATGAAGCCTAAGTTCATCGAGGGTGGCAAAAAGAACGGGCATGACGAGAAAGTGCTGGATAAGATATGGGCTGACTGGGAGAAGTTTGCTTCCTATGCTTTCAATAAGTCGCATGCTGCCTGCTACTCATGGGTAGCATATCAGACTGCTTATCTCAAGGCCAACTATCCTGCGGAGTTTATGGCTGCCATTATGAGTAGGCGTCGCGACCAGATTACCGAAATCACCAAACTGATGGATGAATGTAAGGCTATGGGTATCGAAACACTGGGCCCCGATGTCAACGAGTCGTATCAGAAGTTTGGTGTAAACAAGAAGGGTGAGATCCGTTTCGGACTGGCAGCCATCAAGGGAATGGGTGACGGGGTGGCCCAGGCTATCATTGACGAACGCGAGCAGAACGGACCCTTTAAGGATATCTTTGACTTCGTACAACGCGTCAATTTTAGTCAGGTGAACCGCAAGGCTTTTGAGTCACTGGCATTGAGCGGTGGTTTTGACAGCTTCGGCATTCGCAGAGAAGATTTCTTCGCACAAAATACAAAGGGCGAGACCTTCATTGATACCATTATGCGTTATGGGCAGACCTATCAGGTGGAGAAGCAAGAGGCGCAGACCTCTCTCTTCGGTGGCTTTGGCGATTTGGAGATACAGACACCTCCTCTGCTGAAGTCGGAGGTGAGATGGAGCGATATAGAACGACTGAACAAGGAGCGTGAACTGGTAGGTATCTACCTGTCGGCTCACCCGTTGGATGAATATAAGATAGTGCTTGACAACCTGTGTAATACCCGATGTGAGGAACTGGCTAACCGCTGTGAAGCCATGAAAGATCGCGAAGATGTGACATTGGGTGGCATCGTTACGGGCATCCAGAAGCGCTTCGGAAAGAATAATAATCCGTGGGGTATCATTACCTTGGAGGACTTCAACGGCTCGGGTGAACTGGTGCTCTTCGGTGAAGACTGGCTCAACCTGAACGGCAAGTTCATCGAGGGTGCTGCCGTCTATGTGACGGGTAAGATGGCAGCACGATTCTATAATAGCGACCAAAAGGAACTGAAGATTACCAATGTTGAGCTACTCCAGTCTGTGAAGGAGAAAGCTATTGACCGCATTACCATCTCGCTTACAACCGATTTGCTGGACGACCAGGTGGTGACGGAACTGGGCGAACTGATTGATGAGAGTCCTGGAACCACCAAGATTTTCTTCCAGCTGCATGACTCAATGGGTAAGAACCATGTATTGCTGCGTAGCACAACGAAGTTTGTCGATGTGAGGAGCAAGCTGATACAATATATTGAACAGGCAGAGGCCTTGGACTATAAAATCAATTAGTTGGCACGATGTTTGCTAAAAAATAGTGAGATTAAATAGTATATTGTCAAATTAATTTAAGATTATGGAAGTAACAATCACAAGTGAGAATTTCGAGAGCCTGAAGAATGGTGCACAACCATTAGTAGTTGATTTCTGGGCAACATGGTGTGGCCCCTGTCGTATGGTAGGTCCAGTCATTTCTGAGCTGGCTGAGCAGTATGATGGTAAGATTGCAGTAGGAAAGTGTGACGTTGAGGAGAATGAAGACCTTGCTGTAGAGTTTGGCATTCGTAACATTCCTACCATTATTTTCCTCAAGAATGGTCAGGTAGTTGACAAGTTGGTTGGCGCACAGCCTAAGGCAAAGATAGAGGAGAAATTCAAATCATTACTCTAAGCTATGGCTACTCTTGACGAAGAATTGCGAATGGATGCTGAGGAAGACGCCCGCGAGGCGGATTTCATCCAAAGCCAATTGCCTTCAGACTTGAAGGAACGCTTTACAAAAGAAGAAATCCTTCGTCTGATGGATCTTATCGTCGAATATTACTATGAGAGCGGAGTGCTTGATTTGGATGACGATGAGATAGAAATAGACTTGGAGCAAGTGGCTGATGCCATTTGCAAGAAAGCCAAGAAAGAAGGACTGGGCGACTATCAAGCCGACGAGCTGTTCTTCGTTGTCCAGGCTGATTTGGACTATCAGGAGCAGACCCTCTAAAACGTGACGAGCCTGCTTCCGTCTGATTGCTCGGTGATGCTGACACGAACGGCATCATCGGGCAACAATTCTTCTATCAGTTCAGGCCATTCGATAAAGCAGAGTGCTCCGCAGTAGAAGTAGTCCTCATATCCCATATCATAGACTTCCTCCAGCTTTTTGATACGATAGAAGTCGAAATGAAAAATTGGGCCCCCTCCTTGGGTGGAGGAGGTATATTCATTGATAATAGCAAACGTAGGACTGGTGATAACATCCTTTACTCCCAGTTCTTCGCAGATTGCCTTTACGAAGGTAGTCTTTCCTGCTCCCATATTGCCGTAGAAGGCAAAGACGTGAGCATCGCCCATATTTTGAATAAATTCATGTGCTGCAGCACGAATGCTGTCCAGGTTTTCTATTCTGATTTCCATATCTTATCGTTTTCTACCTTTCATGTTAATGATGGGGATAATCATCTCTTCCATTGAAATACCTCCGTGTTGGAAAGTGTTGCGGTAGTAAGAGACGTAATAGTTGTAGTTGTTGGGATAGGCAAAGAATCCGTCGCCCGTGGCTATCACATAGCTGGTGGAGAGGTTGGGGGCCGGCAACTGTGCCTTGTGGGGGTCTTTGATGACGAATAGGTCTTTGGAGTCGTATGACAGGTTCTTGCCCAACTTGTATCGCAGATTGGTATTTGTGTTCTTGTCACCAACAATCTTTACAGGGTTCGTAGTTCGAATGGAACCGTGGTCTGTGGTGATGATAATACGATAGTCGCTTTGTGACAACCGGCGGAACAGGTCCGCTATCACCGAATGGCGGAACCATGATAGGGTGATGCTTCGATAAGCTGACTCGCTGTTAGCCAGTTCACGAACCATCCTCGATTCAGTACGGGCATGTGAGAGCATGTCGATAAAATTAAACACCACGACGTTCAGGTCGTTCTTCTCCAACTCATTCAACTGATTCATCAGCCTATCTGCCTCTGCCGAGGTGTTGATTTTATGATAGGAGAAGGTGTTCTTGCGCCGATATCGCTCCAGTTGTGTCTTAATCAGTGGCTCTTCGTTGAGGTTCTTACCTTCCTCTTCGTCCTCATCAACCCACAACTCAGGGAACATCCTCTCTATCTGTTCTGGCATTAGTCCTGAGAAAATGGCGTTACGTGCATATTGCGTTGCAGTAGGCAGGATGCTGCAATACAAATCTTCATCAATCTCAAACAGGTCGCCGATTTCCTTCTCCAACACTTTCCACTGGTCATAGCGGAAATTATCGAGGACAACCATAAAGACTTTCTCTCCATCATTGAGTAATGGGAAAATAATGGACTTGAAGATGTCGGGGGAGAGCAGGGGAGCGGACACGTCTTTCTTGCTCGAGGTGTTTTCCAATCTCTTGGTACGGTCCTCTATCCACTCCAAATAATTCTGCTTGATATATTTTCCGAAGCCGCGATTGGCTTCTTCTTTCTGCATATCAAGCATTTCCGTCATTTGTGAATCGGTGGCACTGAGCTCCAGTTCCCAACGGACCAGTCGCTTGTAAGTATCCACCCAGTCTTCCCATGTTCGACAGTCCATAATCTGCATGGACAATTGTTGGAATTGTTGTTGATAGCCTGTCTGCACGGTTTCTGTCACTATTTCCCGGCGATGAATGTTTTTCTTCAGCGTCAGCAGTATTTGACTGGGGTTTACGGGTTTGATGAGATAATCGGCTATCTGCTGACCGATGGCTTGGTTCATGATGTCTTCCTCCTCGCTTTTTGTCACCATCACGACAGGTGTTTGTGGTGCTATTTCCTTAATGTGCTGCAAAGTCTCCAGCCCTGACAGTCCAGGCATCATCTCATCAAGCAATACCAAGTCGAAGGTACGCTTTTGGCATTCCTCAACAGCATCAGTGCCATTGGTTACCGTAACCACCTCGTAGCCTTTTTTCTCTAGGAAGAGCAGGTGGGCGCGGAGCAGTTCCATCTCATCGTCAGCCCAAAGCAGTAGTCCGTTCGTCATATACCTTATCTTAATTATTTATTTTACTTAAATCTATTTACCTCCAGAAATCATCATCAAACTCTATGTAACCATTGTTCGGCTCTTCTGGTGTGTCGTTCAGCGGGTCGTCGTCCGGTTGCTGATCTGCTGCATTTTCCTCAGGATCTTTCTCTTGGATGATGGTTTCGGGTTCTTCCAGCAGTGGCTTCTTTGAAATCTCAACAGGAGCTAACTTCTTTTCGAAGAACAACTCGTAGTCGGCATAGCTGAAGACCGTTCCCAGAAGAGGCAAGTTTTGCTCACTCACGATGAGGCTGCGACAATGCTGTAGCAATGTTGTCAGACTGGCTCCTGCCGTATGCAGCTGATGAGCATACTGGCGTGCTTCGTCATAACTCAGGAATCCGCTGATAATCATTCGGCATAGTCCATTAGGGTCTTGGTCTGTCACGATTTCAAAGTTACGCACCAAGTAGTTGGAGAAGTTATGTTTAGCCATCTCATAGAGTAGCTGATTCTGATTGACCGAGTCAGGTTGGTAAGCCAGCAGGAAGACGTGGTTGACATCCCTTTCAATGCTCAGCGTGTCGTTCTTCAGCGAGTCGGTTGCCGTCTTGGCAGTACGTAACGACCACACATCATTGATGTCGAACGTGCCACCATGCAGTTGTCGGCCTTGTCCGATTCCACGGATAATCATACCAGCCAGCTCGCTGACCTCACTCTGCGGATACTGTTCCACCACCTGCTTCATGTGTTCCTCACAGGCTGTGGCATCTCCAGCATTGAGCAGGCTCAGACCTTCAATGAAAATGAACTTAGGACGGTGATAACCCAATGGGAAACGACTTTCTGACAAATGGGTGTTTGTCTGCACTTCCGTCAATCGATTTTCTTTGAATGCTTTATAGGTGGCCGCGTATAACGAGTCTTCTATATGTACACCAAAACGTTGGTTTTCAGCGAAGTTAGGGTCGGAGAGCAGGATAGTCCAATCACTTTCCGGAAAGTCTTGCTGCAGCTTGGCAATACACCCTTCTGCCATCTGTGATTCTCCCATTCGTGAGTAAAGGAGGAATAGGTGATACCAGGCCTCGTCGTTATGTGCATAATCTGCATACTGAGTAGTCAGCCGTTCTAGTGCTTTCTTGCTGAGTGGCAGGTTGTCGAGCTTGTCCTTGAAGATGATGCCAGCATGGAACAGTCCTTCCTTGATCATCTCGTCGCTGGCAGCTATCTGTTCTTCCGTAAATGGAATCTGGGCCAGATAGTACTCCCTGTTGTGTGGGTCGTTGGCAACACTGTCTGCTTGCACTTGCTCCTCAGAGCGTTTAGGATTGTCATTACTTTCCAGTACTTGAGCATTATCTTGAATGTCAGAATCCTCCTTTTCTGGCTGACTGCCTGACTTTTCCATATCTCCCACTACGGTTTGGTTGATGCGTTGCCAGTTGTCTAGGTTTTCACGCTTACCCCATAGTCGTTGGAATAATTGTTTTCCTTGACTGACAGCCTGGGGATTATAGAAATACCAAGCACCCGATGCGGTCGTTGATGTTGTAGGTGTCGGCGTCATGGGACGTGTCGTTGTCTGTGGCATATCTCCGCCACCTCTGGCTTGCTGCTGTTGCACGTAATTTTCCGCTTCAGCCTCTTCCTGAGCTCGGCGCTCTTCCTTTTCCTTCTTGATGAGGTCGGCTATTAGGCGGTCTATAATCTTGTTACGCTCCTCTTCCGACATTCTTGCTAGCCTTTGCAGAGAATCTTGTAACTCAACAGCGCTGGTGTGTGGCACGAGTTCGTCCAGCACCTTTGACCGCTCTGCTAATTGTTCATAGTCCTTCCTGTCCTTGTCCAACAAGCCGATAGCTTCTCCGTAACAGCGTTGGGCATCGGCAAATTTCTCCTTTTGCCAATACACATTACCGAGGGTCAGCAACAAGACTCCTTTCTCAATACCGTTGCGAGTAGATAATTTTGCCCCCTTCTCATAGGCCTCTATGGCATGTAGCGTATCTTTCTGTCCTAGATAGGTGTTGCCGATGGCATAATACACCTGGTCCAAATACTCCTTATTGTTGTC
>OCTX011608305.1_pt1 | contig 12153 bp, 10 predicted proteins | sample 1539691 | NCBI WGS metagenome assembly OCTX01 (sample SAMN02144231, study PRJEB22623) | gut metagenome | biome: sheep rumen | host: Ovis aries | place: New Zealand
TGGCGGAGGTCCTCGGCGCTCCGAAGGCTTTCCTTACTGCCGGCAGACATGTTCATGATGAGAGCCGCGAAGAAGCGTATCTGCGCGGTGTGGATTCTCTGAAGGAACTGGTGAACTATGCCCGGTACAAGGGGATTCGTCTCGTCATCGAAGTCAATCCCTTCGAACTTGAGGTCCCCAATAACGCAGTGGGACTCAAACAGCTTCTGACGGACGTGGACGGCGGCGAGTGGCTGCTTCCTGTGTGGGACATCGACTGTGCAGCTCGCAGCGGCGAGTGGGGAGAAGATTATATCCGGGCTTTCGGTAACCGTATCGGAAATATCCATTTCTCGGACGGCGTCGGCGAACACTACAAAGGACATCTGGTCCCCGGAGACGGAACGCTTCCGCTGACCCGCTGTCTGGAGGAACTGGATGCTGCCGGGTATACGGACACTGTAGCGGTCGAGGTCATGAACAGCAGATATAACGCAGATCCGGATACGGCGATCCGCCGCACGCTTGAGTGGTTCCGTGATTATTTTGCTGAGCACTGAAGGAGGGGAGATAAATGAAGAGAGAACAGTTTTCCGTAGGCAACTACACCTATCCGCATCACTCTTTCGAATACTTCCTGAATTCCATGAACCGGATCGGCGTGGAGACCATCGAGATCTGGGGTGCGACCCCGCACATCCACTTTGAAGATTTCTCTCTGGCAGAAGCTTCACAGTTCGACAGCCGGATTCGGGCTCACGGCCTGAAGGTCTGCTGTGTCACTCCGGAGCAGTGTATGTATCCGATCAACCTTGGTGCATCCAATCCGGACACCAGGCGAAGGAGCATCGATGTCTTCAAGAAGGCGGTGGATCTGGCGACGGTGCTCGGAGCGGAAAAGGCGCTATGCACCTCCGGTCACAGGCTCTACGACGAGGATCCGGAAGAGTGCTGGAAGCGCTGTGTTGACTCCTACCGTGAACTTGCTTCTTATGCCAAATCCCGCGGTGTCTGCATGGTTCTGGAGCCTCTCACCAGAAGAGGGATCGATATGATCGTCTATGCTTCGGAAGAAAAGCGGATGCTGGATGACGTAAATGACTATGACGGGATCAAAGCGATGATTGACACGGACGAATCATTCCGAGTCGATGAGTATCCGAAGGATTTCACTGATCTTTTCACCAAGGAACAGTTCGGCCATGTCCATATCGTGGACGGAATGCCCGGCGGACATCTGGCTCTGGGTGACGGATTGCTGGATATGGGAAGATGCTTCCGTGATCTGGAGGATGCCGGATATGAAGGGTATATGACGCTCGAGGTCATGAATCCGAGATACTACGACGAGCCGGAAGCGGCAGTGAAGAAGAGCTTTGACTGGTATCTGAACTGGCTGGAACGGAAAGACAGCTGAGCGGTCAGATTGTTAGAACAATGAAATTGAAAGAGGAGAAAAGAGTTTTCTCCTCTTTTTTGTTGATGAGATCCGCTTCCGTTCCGTCTGCCTTCTGTACCGGTCAGACGCAGGTCACGTGATGCCTGGCTGTGCCCTGCGGGTAAAGGGAAAAAAAGAGGTTCGGGATTATGTTTTTTTGATATAACGTTATATAAGGTATTGATTCTTCTGCTGCCATCCCTGTATAATGAAAAAGCAAGAACAAACACTAATTTCATAAAACAACCGTAAATGAGAAAGTGAGGATATGAACAAATGAAGACACTCAAAGAAGCTTATGCCGCACTCCCTGAGTTCCGCAAAAAACTGGAAGAGATTCTGGATAAGGAACTGGAAAACGGCATGAAGAACATCTTCCTGGTGGGAACGGGCGGAACCTACAGTTACGCAATGCCCATGACCTACTTTGCGAAGAAGACTTCTGAATTCCCGGTTTATGCGGAGAACGGCAAGGAACTGATGACCAATCAGCACAAGCAGCTCGGTGAGGGCTCTCTCTGCTTTTACTGTTCCGCGACCGGAAACACGAAAGACATCCTTCAGGCGATGGAGTTCACCCGCAGCAAAGGCGCAAAGAATATGGCTGTGGTGAGCGTGGATGAGAACCCCATGCAGCCCCTGGCAGACTACAACTTCGTCGTGGACGGCGGTTCCGCAATGTATATGACGTTCATGCTGCTGATCCTGACATACGTTTTCCACAAGAAGGGCGATTTCCCGGAATATGCGAAATTCGCTGATCAGCTGGCAGAATGCGGCGAGGCGTTCGACAAGGCCCGCGAGCTGCAGAACAACGATGCCATCTATTATGCCGCACGCAACTCTTTTGCACCCTTCCACTTCCTCGTAGGCGCAGGCGCCACCTATGGCGAGGCGTATTGTTTCGGAATGTGCATCATGGAAGAGATGCAGTGGATGTACACCAAGATCATCAACGCCGCGGAGTTCTTCCATGGCGCCATCGAGCTGGTGGAGAAGGATACCCCCTGCATCCTGTTCAAGGGTGATGACGAGATCTCCCGTCCGCTGGTTGACAGAGTCGAAGCTTTCCTGAAACCCCTTACTGATGAAGTAATCGTATTCGATACCGCAAAGGTCGAAATGCCTCTGGACAAGGAATTCCGTGAACTGGTGACCCCCATTGTGGCTTCCTGCCTGGTCAGCCCGCTCAGCAAGGCTTTCTCCGTCGAACGCAACCACGACCTGGCTGTTAGACGTTATTACCGTCAGATGGAATATTGATCCAAGAAATAGAACATCATATACAAACTGAAAGGAATGAAATCATGTCTCTTGAAAACTTTGCGAAATTCCCTGAGTACCTGAAGAAAATCGAAGAGATCGTTGACGGCGAAGTCGAGAAGGGCCTGAAGAGCATCTTCTATGTCGGAACCGGCGGCACCTATTCTTATGGTCTTCCGTTCAAATACTATGCTGATCAACTTACCGATCTGCCTGTCTACAATGAGGCAGCTCCTGAACTGATGCATATGAATCACAAGCAGCTTGGCGAGGGATCCCTGTGCATCTGGACCTCTGCTACCGGCAACACCAAGGACGTCCTCAAGGGCATGGAGTTTACCCGCAGCAAAGGCGCGCGCAACCTTGCACTGGTTGAAGCAAAAGAAAGCCCGATGGAGCCTCTGTCCGATTATTTTTTTAAGGAAGTTCCGGGCGAAGTCATGCATGCTCTGATCTTCTTCGCAGAACTGCGCGCTTTCTACAAGAGAGGCGAATTCCCCAAATACGAGAAACTTGCAGAACAGTTCGCCAAGTGCGGCGAAGCGTTCGAGAACGCGCCGAAACTCTTTAACTCCCGTTGCATTTACTATGCAGCCCGGAATCATGACGGCAATATCCCTCACTTCGTAGTCGGTGCTGGCGCAACCTACGGAACCGCTTATTGCTGGGGCATGTGCGTAATGGAAGAGATGCAGTGGATGCGGACCAAGATCATCAATGCCGCGGAGTTCTTCCATGGCACGATCGAACTTGTTGAGAAGGACAGCCCCTTCATCATCGTAAAAGGTGAAGACGGCGGCCGTGAGCTTTGCGAACGCGTCGAGCGTTTCATTGCTCCTCTCACCAAAGAAGTTCTGGTATTCGATACCAAGGAGATCGACCTGCCCGTCGATGCGGAATTCCGTCCGCTGCTTTCTTCGCTGATGGCAGATGCTGTTGTTTACACACTGATGAAACCCTTTGAGGTGGAGCGCAACCACGACCTGAAGGTCAGACGCTACTATCGTCAGATGGAATATTGATACCCATTAATCTGTCCGGTGTCCTTCCGGACACCGGACTTTTCCCTGTATATGCGGAGGCGCAGCATAATGAAAGTAACCGATTTGAACGATGCAAAAGCACTAATCTCCGGGATCCTGGCAGAGCGCAAAGAACCTTTTACCAACGTGGTCTTCCTTGCTTGCGGCGGTTCCCATGCCTGTTTCGGCATCGGTGAATATTTCCTGCGCAAAGAGGCGAAGAAGGTCTCGGTCTATAACATCACCGCCAATGAATTCAACTGTGTACAGCCTGCGGTGTTCGGCGAAAACTCTTTGGTCTTCTGCATGTCCCTGAGCGGCGGCACGCCGGAGACCGTGAATGCTGCGAAACTGGCAAAGGAACGCGGTGCGGCAGTCATTGCCCTGGTCGCGGAAGAGAATACGAAGCTTGCCCAATTTGCGGATGCCGTCGCCTATTACGGCATCGAGATTGGCAATAAGGCAAATGTCCAGAACCAGTATGTCATTCTTGCTCTAGCTGTGGAATTCCTGCAGCAGACGGAAGGCGTTGCTCTCTATGACGAGATGATCACCGGTTTCGACAGGATCGTTGAGGTCTGCGAGACCGCAAAGAAAAAAGTTCAGAAACGTGCAATGCAATTCGGCGTCGATCATAAAGACGAACCGGTCGTATACACTCTGGGAAGTGGAGCTAATTATGAGGTCGCCTATATGATGAGCATCTGCATGCTGATGGAGATGGAGTGGATCCACTCCTCCTCAATTCATGCTGCAGAGTTCTTCCACGGACCGTTCGAAGTAACAGATCCCGACGTGCCCTTCATGGTTTTCATGGGCGTGGGCCCGACCCGGTGCCTGGATGAACGCGCGCTTGCCTTTGTCCGCAATTACGGCAGCAAGGTTACGGTTCTCGACGCCAAGGAACTCGGCATCGATATGCTGGACGACAGCGTGGTGGAGTTCTTCTGCCCGATTCTTCTCTGGACGGTTGCTCTGGAGTATTCCGAAGGTCTCGCGCAGGCAAAGAAGCATCCTTTGCTGATGCGCAGATATATGGGGAAAGTGGCATATTAAGATCAACCCGTCCCGCAGAACACTGCGGGACGGGCTTGTTTGCTTTCTTATCTGTAACCAAAAAGTAATGATTTTTATCAATGACCGATTGTGTATTACTGCTGATTGTGCGAACTGCACAAACTTATTGCGGAGTACTTGAATGATGTGTCCATTTTGGTCATAATGATTCTGTAAGTATAATGTTTTATAACGTATACAGTCCGATTGTGGCGTTATCTAACGTTATCAAATGAAATATGAAGGGAAATGTGAGATGAGTGAAGTCGTTCTTCAGATGAATCGCGTCACGAAGAACTTCGGTGGTGTCCATGCCCTTACGGACGTTGACCTGACGCTTTACAAGGGTGAAGTGCTGTGCCTCGTCGGTGAGAACGGAGCTGGAAAATCCACCCTGATGAACGTTCTGACAGGCGTCATTCAGCCGACTTCCGGAGAGATCATTCTCCACGGAGAGCCGGTAATCATCAAGAACCCGTCTGACGCTTTTGCCAGAGGCATCAGCATCGTTCACCAGGAACTGGTGCAGATGGGGAAATTAACCGTCGCGGAAAACATTTTTGCCGGACGACTGCCCACGAAGCATGGTCTTGTCGACTATGACCAGCTTTATAAGGATGCGGAGGAACTGATGGACAGGATCAATATCCATTTTGATCCCAAAGCTAAGGTGCGTCAGTTCAGCATTGCGCAGTGCCAGCTGATTGAGATCCTGAAAGCGCTGTCTTATGATTCTTCCGTTATCGTCTTCGACGAACCTACCGCTGCGCTGACCATCGATGAATGCCAGACTCTGTACGGCATTATTAAGGACCTTCAGAAGAAAGGTGTATCGATTATCTTCATCTCTCACAGAATGGCGGACATATATGCCGTCGGAGAGAGAGTCGCGGTCCTGCGGGACGGGCATAACTCAGGTACAGGCATCGTCAGTGAACTGACGGAAAAGGACATCATTTCCATGATGGTTGGTCGCCAAATCGAAGACCAGTTCGGTGAGAAACATAATGTCCCCGGCGAGGTCGTTCTGAAAGTTCGGGATCTCAAGAACAACAGAGTTCATGGTGTGAATTTTGATGTCCGTGCCGGTGAAGTCCTTGGATTCGGCGGACTGATCGGTGCAGGAAGGACTGAGATCCTTCAGGCAATCTTCGGGATCGATCCGTATGAAGGTGAGGTCGAACTGGAAGGGAAGAAGATTCACTGCAAAAGTCCGGAAGAGGCGATCAAGCACGGAATCTCCCTGGTGTCTGAAAACCGGAAAGACTATGGTCTGATCCTGAAACACGCCATTCTCAAAAATATCAGCCTCGGTATCCTTGACCAGACCAGCCGTCACGGTCTCGCAGATGCGAAGACGGAGAGGGCGACGGCACAGGAGTTTATGGATAAACTCCAGATCAAAGCTAAGAACGGGGATACGAAAGCGATGGCACTTTCTGGTGGTAACCAGCAGAAAGTCGTTATCGCCAGATGTCTGGCTTCCAAACCCAAAGTATTGTTTCTGGATGAGCCTACCCGCGGCGTCGACGTTGGCGCAAAGGCAGAGATTTATCGAATCATCGATGATCTTGCCTGTCAGGGCGTTGCCATTGTGATGGTCTCCTCCGAGCTTCCTGAACTGATCGCGATCAGCGACCGCATCATCGTCATGCGCGAAGGCGATCAGGTGGGCGAGATGTCCGCAAAGGAAGCGACAGAAGAGAATATCATGGCTCTCTGTGTTTAATCGATCCGTAAATTCGGAGAAAGGAAAATAGAACTTTGGAAACGAAAAAGAGCTCTTCTTTCATGAAGAAACTGGCACAGTCCCAGTATATTAACCTGACGGGTATTATCGTCCTGATCCTTACTTTCGGCACGATCGTTTATCTCGTCAACCCGCTGTTCCTCAGCAAGGCGAACATCCTGAACGTCGGCAGACAGATGGTCGTTTTCGGAATCATCGCCTGCGCGCTGTCATTCCCGCAGATTGCGGGAAACACCGATATGGGTATTGAGTCTGTAGGTGCTCTCTGCGGTGCGATCACCTGCGAACTGGTGTCTGCCGCAAACCCCGGAATTCTTAAGTTCCAGACTCATCCGGTCCTGGCTATCCTGATCGGCGTCATAGTCGGCGCGCTTTGCGGTCTTCTGAACGGCGTACTGATTGCCTATACCACGATTCCCGCCTTTATCGTCACATTGGGTACCCAGACCGCGCTGCGCGGCATGACCTACATCGTAACCAACAATATGCCGATTTCTCAGCTGGATGAGAGATTCCTCTCTCTGGCACTGACAAAGGTGTTCGGGATCAACATCCAAATCTACTTCCTGGCATGCTTCTTCCTGGTAACAGCATTTATCCTCAACAAGACCACATTCGGACGCAAGGTCTTCGCAGTCGGCGGCAATGCTCAGGCTGCATATCAGTCCGGTATCAATGTCAAACGCATCACGTTGTTCTGCTACATTATCTGCGGCATCATCGCCGCTCTTGCAGGAATCCTGCTTTCCGCCCGTACGAACTCCGCTCAGCCTACAGCAATGAACGGTTATTCCACGGTTGCGATCTCCGCCTGTGCCATGGGCGGTGTTCCGCTCGAAGGCGGTGAAGGTTCTGTCGTTGGCATGGTATTCGGTTCTCTGATGATGGCCATGCTGACCAACGGTATGAACATGATGGGCCTTTCCACCAACTACCAGTACATTTTCCGCGGCGTCATGCTGATCCTCTCCGTGTTCTATGCACAGTGGATCAATAAGAAGACCGCTTCTCTCGCGAGAGAATAATTCTGTAATTGTTCCCGGAAGGGAAGAATATAATTCACATGGAGGGAAAACATGAAAAAATTATTCGCACTGATTCTTATTCTTGTTCTCACCTTCTCTCTGGCTGCCTGTGGTAGCGAGCCTGCGCCCGCACCCGCCCCGACTGACGGCGGCAGCGAACCCGCACCGGCTCCGACCGATGGCGGAAGTGAGAAGAAGATCCGCGTTGCTGCAGTTCCGCAGTATCCGCCGGAAGAGTGGGCACAGACCGTTCTGAACGGAATCCGCGCAGCTTGTGCCTACTATGGTTATGAGGTCAACGACTTCGACTGCAACGGCGAGACTGACCTTCAGAACAACATCCTTCAGGACTGCATCGTCCAGGGTTATGACGCTATTATCCTTCAGGCTTGCGACGGCACCTCTCAGGGTGCTATCGTCAAGGAAGCACAGGATGCAGGTATCATCGTGGTCGACTTCGACTGCCTGATCATGCAGGCGGACGGCACGTCCAACGCCAACGCTTCTGTCAAGAACAACGACACCCAGGGCGGTGCTGATGGTCTTGAGGTCCTCGTCAAAGCCTGCGGCGAAGATGCTACGATCCTTTATGTTCAGGAGAACCCCGGCATCGGCTCCGGCGTATATCGTAACAACGGTCTGCGCGCTGCTGCTGAGAAATATCCGAACCTGAAGCTCCTCACCAGCCGTCCCTCTGAGGGCGGACGTGCTTCCTATCAGGCATGGGTTCAGGACTGGATCCTCTCCAACCCCGAAATCAAGGGCGTTTTCACCTACTTCGGCGACGCTGCAATCGGTTCTTATTATGGCTGCCAGGAAGCTGGCCGTCAGGATATCAAGATCTGCGGATATGACGCAACTGCGGAGCAGGTCGAGATTATGAAGAAGGATGGCAAGGACTGCAACCTGATCGCTTCCGTCGCGCTGTATCCCGGTGTCATGGGCGGCGTCTGTGTTGAGGCTCTGCACGAGATCCTCGAGAACGGCTACGAGAAGGCCACACCGGATGAGATCGTCTGGATGGAGAACGGCATGCTAACTCCTGACAATGCAGACACTTTCGTAGACAGCATTTGGAGCGAGCCGGTCACCGACTGGTCCAAGTTCGGCAAATAATCAGTTACTTCTGAGTTAATTGATTAATTAGTTCCGGAATGCGCCGGGAAAACATCCCGGCGCATTCTTCCGGAAAAGAGTCCGGAGCGGACGAATCTTTCAGTTTTTCACTTTGTTTTTTTTTAGTCGTTTATATAACGATATAATACGTTTTCTTTTTTCCAATTCTGATGTCTCTACTAAGTTAGGATTATCTTGTCTGGAGGTAGATATGGCAAAGATCGTACGAAACGCCTCTGTTTCCTCAATCAGGGAAGCGTCTGAGGAAATACTGAAATTCTTTGGTCAGGGCGGATTGCGGCACGTCTACACGGTTGCGTGCGGCGGATCCAAAGCAGGCCTTTTCCCGATGTATTATCTGCTGAATGCGGAGGGTAAATCCTTCCATTCGGAAAATATAACAGCAAATGAATTCGCACTCGCGACACCGAGGGCATGCGATTCGACATCACTGGTGGTGGCTATGTCCGCGGCAGGCGGCACACCGGAAACGGCAGCAGCGGCAAAGAAAGCGAAAGAATGCGGAGCATATGTCGTCACGATTTCCCTGAAAGAAGAATGTCCTCTTTCGGAACACAGTGATTTTCATTTTGTGCAGGATCCGGCTCTGGTTTCTCTGGGCGGCCAGGGTCTTGCTGTCCGGCTCGGTTTCGAGATCCTACATGCGTTTGACGGGTACGGTCTGTATCAGGCAGCGACAGATGGGTTTGAAAAACTGGATACGGTAACTGAAAAAGCCCGTGCAGATGCTGAAAAGAAAGCGGAAATCTGGGCAGGAGATCACAAGGACGATTTTATTTGTTATACAATGGGCAGCGGAGCCAATTTCAATGTGGCGTATACCACGTCGATCTGCCATTTAATGGAAATGGAATGGGTCCACTCCAACTCCATTCACAGCGGGGAATTTTTCCATGGTCCGTTTGAGATTACCGATGAGCATGTCCCGTTCCTGGTTTATGTCAGCGGGGGCAGGACCAGAGCGCTAGATGAACGTGCGCTTCGTTTTCTGAGCAAGTATTGCAAAGAGGTGGAGATCATCGACGCGGAAGAATACGGTACGAAAGTGTTCGGCGCAGTCGAAGAGTATCTTGAGCCAATGGTTCTGGGAGGAGTCGGACGTACTTACATGACCAAACTTGCGGAAGCCAAGAAGCACCCGTTCCTTTGGCGTAAATACATGTTCAAGGAAGAGTATTGATCCGGTGCAGAAAGGAGAACAGGATAATGTTAAAAGCTACAAGAGGAGCCGACGTAAAGGCAACTGCGGAAGCGATCTATGATGCCATGAAAGAAAAGGGCGGCGTGAAGGATGTGTTCTTCGTCGCCTGCGGTGGATCGCTTGCTGCATTCTACAGTGCATATTATCTGCTGCGCACGGAATCCCGCACAGTGGATGCGCAGTTCATGACTGCGAACGAATTCGTCTACGCGACACCTGTACGTGTGAATAAAAACGCGGTAGTAGTCGCCATGTCTCTGTCCGGCACGCCGGAAACGATCGAAGCGGCAAAAAAAGCACGTGAACTCGGTGCGACGACCGTAGTACTTACCGTGACCAAGGATTCTCCGCTGGTGGGTTACGTCGATTACAGCTGGATCTACGGATCTCAGGGCAATGACGCTGCGGATGCGGACGGTGTCGTGGATGCGGAGACCGGCGGAGAGGCACTCTGTCTGCGTTTCGGCTTTGAACTGCTGAGACTTTATGACGGATATGAATTCTATGACAAGGCAGTCGACGGATTCAACAAACTCGACGAGACCTGCAGGAAAATCGACAGAAAGGTGCGTCTGAGGGCAAAACGCTTCGGTGAGGCTCACAAGGACGATCCCATCATCTACACAATGGGAACCGGTCCGTCTCTCGGTCAGGCTTATATCGAGAGCATCTGCATGTTCATGGAGATGGAGTGGATCAACAGTTTCTGCATCAACTCCGGGGAACTGTTCCACGGACCGTTCGAATGTGTGGATTTTGATACGCCTTATGTCATTTTCATGTCGGAAGGCAAGACCAGACCGATGGATGAACGTGCACTGCGGTTCCTGCAGAAGCACTCCGGCCGCGTGACTCAGGTCGACGCGCGAGAGCTTGGTGTCAGCATCATTGCTCCGGAAGTTGAGGAGTATTTCTCGGGTATCATCAACGGGGTGCTTTCTATGGCGCTGGCATCCGCGATTGCTGCCGCAAAAATGCATCCGATTCCGGAACGCAAATACATGCATCGGTTCGACTACTGAGTTAAGGATAAAAACAGGAGGTCACAAATGGCAAAGATCAAAAAAGAGCAGATCCTTGGCACGAACTTCTCTTATTCAGATCACAGACTAAGTTACTGGCTGGAATCGATGAAAAGACTGGACGTGACCAGGGTTGAATTCTACGGCATTGCACCGCATTGCTATTTGTATGATGTGACTCCGCAGAGGGCATGGTCCATTGCCAGACAGCTGAAGGAAAACGGACTGGAGGTCTGTGTCTTTACTGCTGAGCAGTGCAATTATCCCGTATCCACTGCAATCAACGATTACCGCGTGAGGGAACGTTCTCTGGAATACTATGAACGCGCATTGGACGTGGCATCTGTTCTTGGCGCTCCCTATATGCAGATGGTCACAGGCGGCGGATATATCGGAGACGATCCGGAAGAGGATTTCCAGCGTACCGTTGATGCGATGTACCGCATCGTCCGGCACGCAGAGAAGGTCGGGGTTACCATCGTTTTGGAATCCGATCCTACTACATCTGTTAAAAGCATGGCAGACGTCGAACGTGTGATGAATATCATTGGCAGCCCCAATCTGGAAGCACTGATCGATACGAACGGACTTATGGGATCCGGTGAGGATTTTGAGGAAGTTCTGAAGAAGATGGGCAGTCATGTCAAACACATGCATTTCATCGATGCCATCGGACCACAGCACTGCCTGATTCCGGGAACGGGGGAACTGCCGCTGGAAAAGGATCTGGAGATTATGGGCAGATACGGATATACCGGAACGCTGACTCCTGAGCTTTGGGGCACCCGCTACAACAGCTGGTGTGAAGAGGCCATGCGCCAGAGTCTGGAATACCTGAGAAGCAGAGCGGAATAAGGAGGGACGAAAGTGAAAAGAGAACAATTTTACGGATGCAATTTCCACTATACCCGCCATCCGCTTTCCTACTTCATCGATTCGATGAATCGTTTTGATCTCCATAAGATCGAGTTTTATGCGGCTTCGCCCCATATGTATGTTGACGATTATACACCGGGTGAAGCCAGAGAGATCCGCCGCCAGTTGGACCGCGGCAATCTCGAGGTGATGATCATCACCGCAGAGCAGTGCCTGTATCCCGTGACCATGGCGACCGAGGATCCTTTCGCACGTGAACGTTCCATGCGCTATTACGAACGCGCGCTGGAGCAGGGTTATGAACTCGGTGCGAAGGCGCTGCAGATCATGGGAGGCTTTGTTACCGCTGAAGAGGCGGAGGAAGCCAATTTCAAGGGCCGCGTC
>OCTX011507736.1_pt1 | contig 12152 bp, 8 predicted proteins | sample 1539691 | NCBI WGS metagenome assembly OCTX01 (sample SAMN02144231, study PRJEB22623) | gut metagenome | biome: sheep rumen | host: Ovis aries | place: New Zealand
TCCGCCTACGTTGTAGACCTCACCAACCTTACCCTCGTGGATGATAAGGTCGATAGCCTTGCAGTGATCCTCAACATAGAGCCAGTCTCTTACGTTAAGTCCGTCTCCGTAAACAGGGAGAGACTCATCGTGCAGAGCACGGATGATCATAAGAGGAATAAGCTTCTCAGGGAAGTGATAAGGGCCATAGTTATTAGAACATCTGGAGATAGTTACGGGAAGTCCGTATGTTCTGTAGTAAGCGAGGACCAGAAGGTCTGCGCCTGCCTTGGAAGAAGAATACGGGGAGCTTGTGTGGATAGGAGTCTGCTCTGTGAAGAACAGGTCGGGACGATCAAGAGGAAGGTCACCGTAAACCTCATCTGTAGACACCTGATGATATCTCTTTACTCCGTGCTTTCTGCTTGCGTCCATAAGTACTGATGTACCGAGGATGTTTGTCTCGAGGAATACCTGAGGATTCTCGATAGATCTGTCAACGTGGCTCTCTGCAGCAAAGTTGACAACGATATCAGGCTTCTCCTCTTCAAAGAGCTTATCTACAGCTTCCTTATCGCAGATATCTGCCTTTACGAATCTGAAATTGGGATTATCCATTACAGGCTCGAGTGTAGAAAGGTTGCCTGCATATGTGAGCTTATCAAGGCAGATGATCCTGTAATCAGGATGAGCCTTCAGCATATGAAATACAAAATTACTTCCGATAAAACCTGCACCACCGGTTACGATAATATTCATTTGTTCCTCCAAAAAATTAATCTTCCAAGTATAACCTTTTATCAGCCGCTTATGTACTTACCGTCAAGTACGTCTCTTAAGTACTGACCGTACTGGCTCTTGCCCATAAGCTTGATCGTCTCTTCAACCTTATCAACGGATATCCAGCCATTCTCATAAGCAATATCCTCAAGGCATCCGATCTTTCTGTGCTGATGCTGCTCGATAGTCTTGATGAAGTTGCCTGCATCAAACAGACTCTCATGCGTTCCTGTATCGAGCCATGTAAATCCTCTTCCGAGGACTTCAACGTTAAGCTGCTTGTTCTCAAGGTAGATCCTGTTAAGATCTGTGATCTCAAGCTCGCCTCTTGCTGAAGGCTTAAGGTTCTTAGCATACTCAACGACTTTGTTGTCGTAGAAGTAAAGACCTGTGACACAGTAGTTGCTCTTAGGATGCTCAGGCTTCTCTTCGATAGAGACAGCGCGCCACTCCTCATCAAACTCAACGATACCGAATCTTTCCGGATCCTCAACATAGTAACCGAATACTGTAGCCCCACGGCCTTCATCAGCATTCTTAACTGCGGACTTGAGCTTGAATCTTAAACCGTGTCCGGTAAAGATGTTGTCTCCGAGAACCATTGCTACCGTATCATCTCCGATGAATTCCTCACCGAGGATGAATGCCTGTGCGAGTCCGTCCGGAGACGGCTGAACCTTGTATGAAAGTGAGATACCGAACTGAGAACCGTCGCCCAACAAAGCTTCGAATCTCGGTGTATCTGTAGGAGTAGAGATGATCAGGATATCCCTAATACCTGCGCTCATAAGCACAGAGAGAGGATAATAGATCATCGGCTTGTCGTAGACCGGAAGAAGCTGCTTACTTGTTACTCTTGTGAGAGGATAAAGACGAGTTCCTGAACCGCCTGCAAGTACTATACCTTTCATAGTGTCCCCCTAATGTTTATTACTCGAATCATTATACATCACAAGCGGCGGTCATTGAAAATAAATAATATAAATATTAATATTGGGCTATGAGTTTATTCAAAAAAGGGAAAATTTTCAATATTACCAATCTCACCGTTCTTTTGACTGGGCTTTTTGTTGCACTTACTGCTCTGCTGTTCATTTATTATCATACGCTATGCTACAGATCAGAAGAACTGATCCCCTATGACAGACTCCCTCCCTTTGGAGGCAGTGATTCTTACACACAAGAACTAACATGTACCCGAAATGGATTCAGAGAATTAGAGTTATTCTGTGCAACGTATTCCAGAGAGGATGCCGGTACTGTAACCGCGTCTTTAATTGACAGCTCAGGCGAACTGATCCAGACATGGAACATAGATGCGGCTGTCCTTCCGGACAATGATTTCATACACCTTACTCTTGATCAACTTATCGACAATAGTGAGGGTAAAACCTACTATCTGTCACTTGTTGCTGATTCTCCAGAAGGGTCTGATGCCCTTTTCTATACAACAACCGACAGAAACGCAGTTGGATTGTCCTATCTGGGAGAGGATATGCAGCAAACCCTATGCTACAGGCTGGTGTATAATTTGCCAACTACATATCTTTTCAATCCGACTACTATATTAACAACTGTATTATTCTTGATTTTGATTCCGATTCTTTTCAGAATAGCCGTAGTATTCTTTCCAATCAAAAGAATCTGGCTTCTTGCAATTCCTCAAATCGCAGCAATAATCGGTTGTCATAGACTACTTAAGGATTCCTCGTTTTATTGGTTCAATCCTAATTCTGTAGCTGGGATATATGCTTCGCTATGTATCATTTGGACCATTGGGTGTATAGTTTTTTACCGACTAATATTCGCTCATAAGACTAATGTTGAAAAGCTGGCAGTCATTTGCCTTTCATTGTTCACACTTATTTCTATCGGGTTCCTAACCCCAGGGAGTTGTCATGACGAACAACACCACTATTGTTATGCGTATAAATTTGCTAATATTTTTTCATTTAAAGGACTTACTGACCCTGTTGATTCTGACGGTAACTCAATTGTTTATATGAGAGATGAAGATGCCGCTTTGCTGACTCAGATGCAAATGTTCATTAATGAGAGAGAATACCACAAGGCTGTCAGCGGATTTCATATTTTCAGCAATGATAATTCACTTCACGAATACAAATATAGCGATATTGGCTATCACTTTTCATATTCTGGACTCAACGTTCCTTTTGGATATATAGCTTCCGGCATGGGAATAACCATAGGAAGAGCTTTGCATCTTGGGGCTTTGCCTACTTTCTATCTTGGAAGAATATTCAATGCCCTTATGTTTATTATTTTTGTCTACTTTTCGATAAAGATCATTCCTGTTGGTAAAGAGACTCTGTTTGTTATATCTATGTTCCCTATGGTATGGCAACAGGTCGCCAGTTTTTCATACGATGCATTCCTTATTGGAATTGTGTTTTTATTTATTGCCGTGACGGTAAGACTGTTTAAAACCACAAACAAAATTACAATAATGCAGATTATCGCGGTAGTGTTACTCGCTTTCCTGGTAGCAATCAGCAAATTTGTTTATGCTCCACTGGTGTTGATTCTTTTAGCTTTACCGGCAGCCAGATTTAATGTAAAGAACCCAACAAGATTCAAAAAGATCTGTGTTGCTTCTTTAATTGTTATTGGCGTAGCGGCATTTGTAATTCTTCAGCATAAACTATCTATTATCGACTATTTTATTCCTTCTTTCATTTATGAGGGACAATCCGGCTTTCTTAATCTGGTTAGATTCGTTGAAATAATGTTTATGACTCTAATAGAGTTGATAGATTACTACGTTCAGGGAATAGTGGCTTATGTCGGCTGGTATCAGATACCCATTCCTGTAGTAATGTTAATGATTTACTATGCTCTTCTGCTGTTTACTATGTTTAGACGAAATAACGAGATTAACGATATTCCATACACGACCAAACTTTGGGGCGCATTACTGGTATTTATCACCTGCATCCTTGTGGCACTTCCTATGGCAGCAAAGTTTACCGATCCATCTGATGAATTGATAGATGGTATTCAAGGCAGATACTTTCTTCCGGTTCTTCCGATAGTTTGTATAGGGTTAAGAACAAAACTTATTACGGTCGATGAATCTGTTTACAAGAAAGTTGTGTACGGATCGACATATATAGGGTTTATGTTCTTTGCATTCTTATTCTTAAAAACATTCGCAGCAATTTAACTCAGCGAATATAATAAAAGGTAACACTGTCAGAGCCAGGCAGATCGATATACGCTAACAGCGGAAGCATTATAGTGTACAGTATTATCACAAATACCGTAAGCAATAATACTGCAGCCAAAGCGCCTGTTATCCAATAGAGTCTTCCCAGGCTCTTTTTAATACTATTCAATGCGATTCTAACTGAATCAGTTAGTTCATCAACACCTATTCCGACAAAGACACAAAGAGATGGAAGAATTGATATTATATATCTCCCCTGAGGAGAGAAATCTCTAGTGTACGAACTATAAATCGAAAACGCGATTGGAAATACCACCTCAAACAACAATAACAGCAACATAGCTGTATCTATTTTTTTCCTAGTCCTGTATCTATAAAGAATAAATAACAGTCCGGGAACAATAAAAGAGCAAATATAAAAATCATAGAATTTGCCATCAAGGCATATTACCATGCCGCCAAACATACCTATGAAACTGTACAGTGTTAACTCTATCCAGCCGCCTCGATGAAGCATATCTCGCAAATGCATAGTGTTTCTTCCCGGATTAGTTACCGAGCTGATACTATGTTCTGCTGCAAACGCATCCATACACTTGGTTTGAGCGGTATAACCTAAGAAGTCACCATTATAAATGATCGCGTTTCGGATAAAATACCAGCCCGCCAGCAAGAAAACTGCCGCTGCCACAAATAACGCTTTATAAAAAACGTTTTTCCGATTCTTTTCCTGTCTGAATGCTGTATAGAAATATCCAATTACGGCAAACAGCACCCATGCATAACCAAAGAAATATGTTAACAGACACATTGCCGTACCTAATGCCAGATATATAAGATCCCGGTATCGCCATTTATTCTTGTTTCCATCCAAAACAGCATCAAGAATCATAAAAGCAGAGAGAAGATTCATTACATCATTGTTCAAATAACTGCAAAGAAATACAAACTGCGGTAAAAACATAACTACTGATACAAAGTAATATACCGAGCTCTTGTTATTCATAAGCTTGTCAGCCACTCGAAAAGAGACAAATACCGTCAGCATTCCAGCAAAGACATTTACCATTCGGCAGGAAAACAACAAGACATGGGCAGACGAAGTAAAAAGAGATGCTGTTTTTGCAAATAATGAACCTATCATAATAGGAAGATATGGGGTAAAAGCATATGAATAACCCCAGATTGGATCAATGATTTCTTCTTCAAAGCCTGTAGGGAGCTTATTATTGTTAATTATCCAATTTACCAATTTATATCGAAGAACTTCATCTGGCCCAGCGTTAGCATCCATATGCCATGCAAGCACAACAAAAATCAATCCCGATATAAGTATCATAGGAAGTGATAGTTTATATTTTGTTATTATGCTTCTTCTATCGGTCATACAGCTTTCCTCTTAAACTTGCTCAAGGCCCATTTTACCGCAGTACGGTGTTCATCTGAAGCAATGAACGCAACACCTACTATTACTGCACACAGAACCTCGCAGACGATACCGCGAAGTATAAATGTCATGATCTTCCAGTCTGTATTTACGAATGTACATACATATCTGCATGCGAAGACGCAGCCTAAGAATACCGCGAGATAGCAGGCCATCCTGAGCCAATACATAACAAACAGCTTCGAAGAACGGAAGCACTTGTCGTAAACAACGATGCTTCGGCAAGTCCAGTAAAGAACCTGTGCAACCACTGTACCTGTAAGTACACCGGGAAGTCCGACCTTGATCGCAAGGATTATGGATGTACCTAAGTTAACAACAGCACCTGCAAGGCTGATCCATTTCTCATACTTGAACAGTCCGGAGCCGTTGATATAGTCAACGAGCGAACTGTGAACAAGACTGATATACAGGTCCGCACAGATAAGCATTACGATGATGCCGTCCATGATGAACTCAGCTCCGAGCCAGATGTCGATGAACAGATCCGCAAGTATCAGCGTCGGCACGAGCAGTACCACAGCCACAAGGAATCTTACATATGTATACATACGGAAAGACTTCTCCTGACTTACGGGATCTTTATCCTCGGCAAGGCTTCTTCCAATGAAGGGCGCCAAAGGGCCAAGGAGATTAACTGACAGCTGCTTGATAACGGAAATGACGTTAAAGTAGTTATAGTAGTAACCCGCTACTACGGTACTGATAAGCTTAGAGATAAGAAGGATGTCCGTACATCCGTAGACGTAACCCGAGATCTTGCCCAAGGCGATATCCTTGATCTTGTTAAGAAGGTCGCTTACCACCTTCTTGTCGGTCTTAACGGAGTTGTCGAGATATGTGTAGACCTTACCGCACTTCAGGTAGATGTAGATGTTGGTAACGAATGCCTGAACAACGGAGCAGGCCACATAAATAAGATAGCTCTTGAATACAACAAGCACCAGGATCTTGAGGATACTGAAGATGAACATCGCGACAGTATCAACTGTCTTGGTGACATACTCTTTCTTGTCTGCTACAAGAAGCGTTCTTCTGTATGCGAAGAAATATGTGGATGCGCTCGCCAAAGCCTGCATAAGGAAGTAGACATAGTAGATGTCCTTGAACTCCATATCGGTTATGAAGAACTTCAAGAACGGCAATGCCGCGAACGAGAGAACTATGAATGCGGTTCCGACTACATTGTATATAGTCTTCAGCGCCCTCATGATGGCATTTATCTTGCCTTCATCGCCGTCATTCAAAGGTTTATAAAGAGCATATGTAACTGCGATATCAAATCCCAGATCCGCCAGAGCCAAAGTCGAGAGGACATTGGTATAAGTGGCACTTAATCCCAGGATATCGGTTCCGATGTATACGATAAAAAGCTTTCTTGAAGCAAACCCCAGGAAAGCGAATATGATCTGGTTTATGACTCCGATCAGACCGGTCTTTGCTATGGTCTTCTTATCACTGCTCATCGAAGTCTCCGATCACTTTTCCGATGATGCGGTCGAATGTATCGACAAAAGCCTTTACGCCATATTTGTCTTCGATCACTTTATGGATATGATTGCCATCGAAAGTAATGGTACCTTCAAGATAATCGTTAAGGTGCTTTGCCAGAGTCTTATAATCGAGTATCCCTACTATGCGTCCGACACTGTCATCGACATAGTCTTCTACGCCGCCGCATCTTGTGGAGAATATCGGAAGTCCGCAGCATGCCGCCTCCAAAGGTGCAACAGGCTGTCCTTCCTGAATAGATGTCATGACAAAAGCATCCGCTCTGTTATAGAGCGCCGCGATATCTTCTCTTGCGACAGCAGGTATCATCTCTGCCCTGTCAGAAAAAGAGGAAGCCTCGATCTGCTTAACGAATTCATCAACGCCCTGACTGTAGCCCTTGTTCGCGCCGTAGCCTGCGATGATGACCTTGAAAGGCTTGTTTGAAATCTCAACAAGTCTGTCCATCGTCTTGATGAACAGATCGTAATTCTTATAGAAAGAATGAGATGCAACGATAAGGAAAGTAACATCTTCATGAGCTAACGGCTCTCGTTTGAACTTATCCGTATCGATAAGGTTACCTATATACTCGATATCCTTAAGATGAACATTCTGCATCAGTATCTGTCTTACCTTGTCAGTGCTGATGGCAAGGAATGCAGATGCTCCCTCCATGGCATCCTTGAAGGTATCATTCATAGATGTTCCCGGTATCGGGAAAGGCGAATGCTCGGAAAGGATATAAGGAACCTGATAGTGTTCTGCGAACAGCTTGGCATAAACCGCTGTGCCCTGAGCAGAGATACCGTATACAAGATCAAACTTCTTGCCAAGTCTGTCCGCAAGTCTGTCTATATGCTTCTTCCAGAACTTCTTGTCAGACTTGGTATCGATAGAGCCAAGTCCTGCTATACCCTTCTTCTTGATAGTGAATCTGCTGTATGCATTATTGATCAATGCATACCACAGAGGGCGCGAGATCACGCACTCATATTCATGAAAGCTTTCCTTGTCTCCGATATTAACAAGAGCGATATCCTTACCGAATAATCTCTTGGGAAGATACTTGGCAACAAGTGTGGTAGCGGGGTTAAGCTTAATGACAGTAACGTCATACTTGCGTGACAAAAGCTCACACTGTTCCTTAAAGAAAGACCCGGCGAAGGGGTTTTCCTTCGTCGGATACCATGATGTCGTTACGAGTATGCTCTTTTTTGAAGAGGGCATATTACAGTCCTTTAACGCTCCGCTCTCATAGGATTCTCAAGGAAATCCTTGTATGTCAGCCTGATACCGTCCTCAAGTTCTGTCTTGTATGTCCAGCCGAGCTTAGCAGCCTTCGATACATCGAGAAGCTTTCTGGGCGTTCCATTCGGCTTGCTCGGATCCCACAGGATCTCACCTTCATATCCTATGACCTTGGCTACAAGCTCTGTCAATTCCTTGATCGTAAGCTCCTTGCCCGTACCTGCGTTAACAGTCTCATTGCCGCTGTAGTTATTCATAAGGAATACACACAGATCCGCAAGGTCATCTACATACATGAACTCTCTCAAAGGACTTCCGTCACCCCAGCATGTTACGCTCTCGACGCCAGCTTCCTTAGCCTCATGGAATCTTCTGATGAGAGCCGGGAGCACGTGTGAATGCTCGGGATGATAGTTGTCGTTAGGTCCGTAAAGATTAGTAGGCATTACGCTTATATAGTCTGTTCCGTACTGTGTATTCAGATACTCGCAGTACTTAAGACCTGATATCTTGGCAAGAGCATATGCCTCATTAGTCTGCTCCAAAGAACTCGTAAGAAGGCAGTCCTCCTTCATAGGCTGGGGAGCAAACTTAGGATAGATACAGCTTGATCCTAAGAACTCAAGTTTCTTACAGCCGTTCTTCCACGCTGCATGGATAACATTCATCTCAAGGATCATGTTGTCGTACATGAAGTCAGCCTTCGCTGTAGCATTGCCCATGATACCGCCTACCTTAGCGGCAGCAAGGAATACATACTCCGGCTTCTCCTGCTCAAAGAACGCCTCTACCTGATCCTGTCTTGTAAGATCAAGCTCGCTGTGTGTTCTGACAATTATATTGGTATAACCCTGGACTTCAAGCTGCCTTACGATGGCGCTTCCTACCATGCCCCTGTGTCCTGCGACATATATCTTCGCATTCTTTTCCATCATGGTATCTTAATCTCCCCTTATACGCTTACGGAATAGCCGGTGCTTCCGTCGCTGTAGTAATCCTGCTGAAGGTTATAAACAGTCTTATCTGCAGCATCAGTATTTCCGATCTGAACTTCAATGAGCTTGAGCTCACTTCCGGCGATAACAGTATGACGAACCTGTCTGGGGATCTGAACGACATCACCGGTTCTGATGAATCTTTCTTCTTCGTTCATGATGACACGTCCCGTACCGCTCGCGACTATCCACAGCTCTCTTCTTCCGTCGTGGCTGTGATACTTCATACGGCTTCCCTCAGTAAGGGTTACGAGTATCGTAAGATTATCCTTCTCCTCATGGAGAACTGTATAGCTGCCCCAGTCCTTCTTAACTGTTAAGGGCTGCGGGTTCTCAGATACTGATCTAATTATCGTTTTATCTTCCATAGTTATAACCTTCCTAACGGTATATTATACCACGCCTGCTATCCCTTGAGATAATCGTAAACGGACTTGATACCTTCCTCTATCCCCTTAAGCTTAACAGGGCTGAAGCCCATGATCCTGGAGTTATCGAGAATGATCTTTCTTACATCGACTGATCTTGCAGGCTTATATACGCAGCTTACGTTAGGATCGATACTCTTAACTATCTCGATTATCCTGTTCTGCGAAGTGCCTGTCGCGGAGCTTATATTAAATACATTCTCCTCGCCTTCGTATCCTGCAAGGTCACCTAACATGGTGCATACGTCTGCAATGTAGATATAGTCACGGATGATCTCACCGTCACCCCATACTTCAACAGGCTCGCCTGCCAAAGTTTTTCTTATTACTGCATCGATAAAACCTACGCCCTTGTTATGATCCTGACCGGGTCCGTAAGGATTGGAAATTCTTGCGATCATCATCTTGGACTTTGCCTGTATGTCAAATACGCGAAGTGTGTTCTCGATACACAGCTTAACGTTGCCGTAGTGGTTGATTGGACGTGCGGGCGCAGTCTCCTTGATCGGCTGCTCAATCTGATCACCGTAAACCGTTCCTCCGGAAGACAGGAAGACAAGCTTCGAGTCTGTCTCCTTAAGCATATTGAACAGCTTGATCGTCTGGATAAAATCCCTTCCGTAACCCATCATGTACTTCTCGTTGGAGTTACCGGGATTGATCGTGGATAACGCGTGATAGATGATATCTTTGCCTTTGATAACATCAGCAAGGACATTATCGTCGAAGAAGTCTCCCATCACATAACTGACTCTGTCGTCAGGGAACGGAGGTTTTGCAATATCGAAACTTGTCACCTCCCAACCTCTGTCAGCCAAAGACCTGCTAAGGTTAGAGCCGATAAAACCATTGCCGCCTATAATTAATACATTCTTGATTCTCATATCAAAAACCCCATCTCACCTTACTTCAATTATATCAATCGATTCAATCGTAACTGTGTTGTCCGAATTATTAAAGATTCTTGTTTCGATATTTTCAGTCTCTTCCTGCAAAACAATTCGATATGCGATCACTTCCTCAGAAGATTCCGTTACTTCAATAGGAATGTTATATGGCATACCACCATCATTATACGTACAATCATATGTAATATCTCCTAGATTCTGTCCATTGATTCTTATCGTATATTCCCCTGGATACAGTTTAAGATAAGGACCGAATGATACACCTTCCGGATAAAGATACCTTAATCCATCAACATCTTCTCCATTCATTAGACAAATCATATCGTCATATACAATCTGTGTTCTATAGAATGCTATCCCATTATTTTTAAGATAACATATATCCTGAAGTTCATTTTCATTGTACTCTTCGTATTCAGATCCAAATCTAGCAAGCCTTCTGAAACTATCAGAATTAATAAACATAAACTGAAACGCCACAATGATCAGTGGCACAAACAAGCCAACCAAGAAGACCAAGACATCTTTCTTCATCTTAATCGTATCTACTGGATGTTCCTGTCTGTTTTTGTAATTTATGAACAGAAGAATAACAGCAACGGCAAGACAAATGGTAGTAATTACTCCATAATTCAGCAGCATCGGGAATTTTTCACCATAGTACTTTCCCAAAACCAAATATCCCGCTTTATTAACTATTCTCTGTGTATACTCATTGTTTTGAAAAATATATGCTGTGTTCATATTCTGAGGGAAATCAGTAATGATACATAACCAGCCTCTGCTCCACGAGTAAAGACCATAGAGTATTAAATTTGTTATACCGTTCTGCTTTGATGACACTAATAGAACCGCGAGGAATGGAACATATAGAAGGCTTCTGTAAAAGAAGTTCAAAAGACCACCTGACGATAGCAGAGTCATACTTGTCATGAGGGCTGCCATCAGCCACAGCACATCTTTCGGCTCTTTATTTCTCCTATTCCATATATATGCACAGAATAACAAAACAAGCACTGTCAACAAATACAAAGAGACGTTGCCGTTCCCTTGAACCAGACCAATATCCATCGAGAATAAACTCTTAATTATGCTCGGCTGCATAAGTGTATATCTATGATATGTTTCGTTATTTCTGTAAAGTAATGTAAACAATTCAGTGGGAATATAGGACACAATGAGATAAAGTAATATAAAGCGGATTCTCTTCTCGTAATATACAATCATCAGCAGTACCGGTATAAGCATCAGTGGATTAAGCGCAACCGAGAATGATGAGAACACAAGGAACCATATTGTCTTACCAGTCACCATAAACCTTAAAGCAAGAACAAGGAAAAGAAGATATATTATTTCATCTTGAGAGGCATACATAGTGGAACACATGATATCAAACGAGGCAAATATCAACGGGTATACAAGCAGATGATCCGATTCCGGAGATACAATCTTAACTATCTTCGAGCACTGAGTTGCTGTTAGAACAATACATGCCAGAAACCCCATTTTCATCCATACTATTTCCCAAAAGCCCGTAACAATCATCTCTCCTGTAATCTGATGAACAATCCATACAGGAATATTCCACAATGAAATCGGAAGCATCATAGGGATAGTCTTATCACAACAAATAAGACTTTCATTCAAACTGCGAAGATTTAGTGTAGTGTAATAATAGAAATCATA
>OCTX011920173.1_pt1 | contig 12151 bp, 7 predicted proteins | sample 1539691 | NCBI WGS metagenome assembly OCTX01 (sample SAMN02144231, study PRJEB22623) | gut metagenome | biome: sheep rumen | host: Ovis aries | place: New Zealand
TTGAAGGTCTTTGAAGCAACATCGTGTGCTACCTATACAACTGCTGGCACCAAAGCCATCCTGGAGCCCAAGAACAGCGGCGACCTGTATGAACTACTGCCCAACTATGCCTTCAGAACGGGCGCGGACGTAGTGTGGCGCACATCAAACTGGGGCGAACCACCCATACACATCGACGAATATGTGACAGACACCGACTTGGCTGACGAATATCCCGACGTTGAGAAAAACTACGACGGAATACTGCTGGCAGGACTGCGTGAGCGCATAGAGTCAAGCAAGAAGAACAAGGTGCTTATCGTGCTGCACACCAGCACTAGCCACGGTCCTAAATATGCCGACAAATACCCCAAGGAGTTTGAGGTCTATACACCTGTAGCCAAGAACGTGGAAGAAGGCGAGAAGAACATCGCCACGCTGGTCAATGCCTACGACAACACCATTCGCTATACCGACTATCTGCTGGACAACGTCATCAACACGCTGCACGACATGACAGAATGGAAAAGCGCCATGATCTTCATTTCAGACCATGGCGAATCACTCGGTGAAAATAAGATTTTCATGCACGGACTGCCCATGAAACTGGCGCCCAAAGTGCAGTACGAAATACCTTTTCTGGTATGGACGTCGAAGGACTTCAGAGACTACAAGAACGACCTGCCTGACGTGCTGGAGCAGCACTACATTTTCCACTCGGTGCTGAACCTGCTGTCTATCAAGTCGCCGGCCTACGACAAAGACTTCGACATCTTCAAATAACCATCGTTACACGGTTCCGTGGTAGGTCAGCAGACCTTCCATCGGACTCTGCAGGATGTTACCTAGCTGAAATCCTTCAGCCTTGGCAGCTTCCTCCAGTTCGTCATGGTAGTGGTGAGCCATGGAACCGACAAAGTGTACCTGCAGGTCGGGACGGTTGTAGGGCACAATGTTCTTTCGGAAGAACTCGCGGAAGTTGTAGACGACAATCTCACGAATGAGGGGGTTGCCGATGTGCTCCATGATGAAGGGAGACAGCGACGCCAGCCAGCGGTTGACCATCGGCTCGCGATAGACCTTCTGGATGATGTCCTTCAGCTCCATCTTGTTGGCCTTCAGGAACTCCTCACGGACAGCCGACAGGGCGGGATTCTTGAAGATGGCATTCAAGAACAGGCGCCCCAGCACCGAGCCACTACCCTCGTCGCCAAGGATGTAGCCCAGTGCGGGTGTGTTCTGTATTATCTGTTCACCATCATAGAGACAACTGTTGGCACCTGTGCCCAGAATGCAGGCCATACCTGCCTCATGCTGACACAGCGCACGGGCGGCAGCCATCAGGTCGCTATGCACCTCGACAGTCTTGGGCGACAGTTCCTCCACCATCAGCTGCACCATCATAGGCACATGCGCAGGAGTACACCCGCTGCCATAGAAATAGAGGTGAAGGTTCTGCAGCAGCGGATTCTCCAGCACGCCCGACGCAATGAGCTTGGCACGTGGAAAACTCGACAACTGAGGCAACAGTTCACGCTCCAGAATCTCGCGGATGTCACCGGCGGTCTGGTGGATGGGCGTGATGCCCTGAGTGCGGAACGTAGCAATCACCTCGGTTTTCAGCTGAGGGTTAGAAGAGTGCAGAAGCGTCCAATCGGTCTTGGTGCTACCGCTGTCGGCAATTAGTGTCATCATAGTTGGCAAGTGTATTTGTTTGTCTTTAGATCAATCTTTGCATGTCATTTCACCACGAAGTCGATGGACTGCAGGTCCTTGTCGAGCGACGAACTGCCATAGAGTATCTGGTAGCGGCCGGGACGTGTGGAGAGCTCGTCGATGGAAGCATCGTAGTACTCGAAGGCCTCACCGTCGAGGGTAATGGTGGCTGTGGCAGTCTGACCGGCAGCCAACGTCAGCTTTTGGAAGCCTTTAAGCGACTTGATGGGTGCTTCGGGATAGTCAAGGGCCTTGACATAGACCTGTACGATTTCTGCACCCTCGCGCTTACCAGTATTAGTGACGGGCACGGTGAGCGTCACCTTGCCGTCGGCCTTCATGCTCGAGCGTGAAAGCTTTCCTTTTCCGTAAGCGAAGGTAGTATAGCTCAAACCGTAGCCAAAGGCATACTGCGGTACACCACGGAAGTAACGGTAGGTGCGGTTCTCCATGGAGTAGTCGAGGAAGTCGGGCAGGTCGTTGTTGGAACGATAGAAGGTGACGGGCAACTTGCCGCTGGGGTTATAGTCGCCAAAGAGCACCTCGGCAAGGGCCTTAGCACCACCCTGACCAGGATACCAGGCCTGCAGCAGGGCGTCGTACTGACCCTCTACACTGCCGAAGGCAATGGCTGAACCAGAACAGTTGACGAAGACGACGGGACGGCCCGTCTGGTGCATAGCCTTGACCAGCATCTGCTGTACCTTGGGCAGTTCGATATCTTGCTTATCACCACCCTCGCCTTCCATGCGGGCTGAGATGCCACCAATGATGATGATAGCATCAGCATCGCTCACCTGACTGGCCAGCTCGGTGAAGTCAACGAGTTTGCGCTCACAGATGTCGCCGCGCAGCATGGCGAAGTTGCCATTGCCGCGACGATACTCGATAACCACGTCATAGTCCTTGCCCTGCTCTACAGGGAATGACTTATACTCTACACGACGGCCAAAGCCGAAGCCACGGCGACGGCCACCGCCCTGGTTGTCTTCTACCACCTCGCCATTGACCTTCAGCAGGTAGCCGTTGTCGGTGGACAGCGTGTACTTCATCTCGCCTGTAAACGTGGCGGTGTACTTGCCGCTGATGCGAACAGACAGGTTGTCGTTGCTGACACCCTCGGCAAAGCCCCACGCTCCGAAGGTAGAGAAGTTCAGCTCGTTGTAGTAGGCTGTCTTGACGGGGTCGCCAGCCAACTCCTTATTATTATAGAACTCCACCTGTACACCCTTGCCGCCGTTGAAGTCCTGCAGGTGGTGCACGGTCTGGTACTCGTCGTTCAACTCACAACCCTTCGCAACAACCACGGTGCCTTTGAAGGCTTTCGAGATGCCCTCGACAAGCGAGTGCTGGTGGTTCTCGGTGGGAGTGCCGCCATAGTTGCCGTTGAGCAGTTCTACGTCAGCAGCATTGGGACCCACGACGGCAATCTTTCTCAGTGTTTTCGACAGGGGAAGCACACCACCCTTGTTCTCCAGTAGCACCATTGACTCGCGGGCGGCTTGTGTAGCCAGTTGGTCGTGCTCCTCACTGCTGATGTTTGAAGCAGGAATGTTTGCCCATGGCAACATCTCGGCAGGGTCGAACATGCCTAACTCAAAGCGTCCATAAAGCGTCTTGCGCAGGTGATAGTCGAGGACACTCTCCTTGATAAGTCCCTTCTGGAGAGCCTCCGTCAGCACCATAAACACCTTACCGCACTCCAGGTCGGTACCGTTAAGCACAGCGTCGACAGAAGCGCTGAGCGGGTCTTTGTGGGTCTCGTGCTGACCTTTGTTATAGAAGTTGTTGATAGCATCGCAGTCGGTGAGCACAATGGCATCGTAGTTCCACTTGCGGCGAAGAATGTCAACCAGCAGACGGTCGCTGGTGCAGCAGGGCACACCCTCATAGCGGTTGTATGCGCACATCACCTCGCGCACGTTACCTTTCTTTACCAAGGCCTTGAAGGCTGGCAGATAGGTTTCCCACAAGTCGCGCATCGACACAGAGGCATTATAGGTGTGACGCAGCGGTTCCGGACCACTGTGTACGGCATAGTGTTTGGCACAGGCATGGGTCTTGAAATACTTGTCGTCGTTACCCTGCATGCCAAGCACCGTCTGAACACCTAACACAGCATTCAGATAAGGGTCTTCACCACAGGTCTCCTGTCCTCTACCCCAGCGCGGATCACGGAAGATGTTCACGTTAGGGCACCAAAAAGACAGTTCAGGATTACCTGGATAATAGGTCACGCCCTGAGGCACATTAAACAACTTCGGATCGTTATGGTCGGTACGGTTCCAGTTGGCACGAGCCTCATCACTTACCGTTGAGAAGACGTCGTAGACCAACTTTTCGTTGAAAGCTGCCGCCATACCAATGGGCTGAGGATAGACAGTATAACCTCCCTGGCGCACACCATGACAGGCTTCGCTCCACCAGTTGTAGGAAGGAATGCCCAGACGGTCGATGGAGACGGACTTGTTCATCATCAGTCCCACCTTCTCCTCGGGAGTCAGCAGCGACAAGAGGTTCTCCACGCGCTCAGCATAGGAGAGCTGGGTATTCTGGTAAGGATACTGCGTTACAGCACCGCCCTCGTTCACCATGGCCTTGACGGACAGCGCACCCAGCGTCTTACCGTTAGCGTCTAACAGTTCCACGCTACGGAAGCTCTTGCCCAGCGACTTTGCGGGGGTAAATACTACCAGTACCTGGGCAGTTGCTCCAGGGGCGACGACACTCTCTGGAACAATGGCGGTGATGCACTCGCAACTGGGATTCACCTTGGCGACCTTCACGTCGGCCTTTGACTTGTTCTTAAACGTAAATGTGTGACATACTGCACCGGCAGCAGCATTGACAGTACCGAAATCCCACTCGTAAGCATCAAAGGAAAGGGCACTCTTCTTCTGCGCTGATACTGATGACATCACCAGCATAGCACATAATACAGTTGATAATAGTTTCTTCATGTTGGTTAGAGTTAATCAGATGTAGATGCAAAGTTACGGCTTTTTGCCGATACTGACAAGATTACAAAGTTAAATTATCTTTAACAAGAAAAAGTGGATGAATTGTTGGTGGTTCAATCACTTTTTTGTAACTTTGCACACAAAACTGAAAAAAGAACCATATGAAGAAGATACTCACCATTTTGTTGGTGCTGCTGACTACTTTGAGTGCAAGAGCTGTGCTGAAAGAGAAAGACCTGCAGCAGACTCTCCAGATACTGCGCACAGAATTGACGATGCACCACCGTGAACTGTCGCAGCAGATAGAAATGAACCGCAAGCAGAGCGACCAGGTGCGCCAACGACTGATGGAGACCATGCAGCGCTCAAACCAGAACTCGCTGATGCTGTATTCGCAGAAGCTGGACTACGTCTTCGACCTGACCTATGCATGTCACGAGGCTACTGAACAGTTCCATGATTTCCGTCGTCAACAGCTGCCTTTCCAGATGTTCATGGAAAAGACTGACTCCGAAATAGCACGCTACGACTCGCTGATAACATCGCTGAAGTTGATGCCCACCAACCTCCTTGACGACAAAGGAAAGACTGACCGTAACGTGTGCATGACACTGGCCACAAACATCCGCAACTCGCTGGTGGAGAACCGCACAACGTTGCAAGACTACATCCGTTATTATGATTTGACAGAAAAGCGGCTGAGCCATCTGAATGACTACGCCAACAAACGCTACTCAGACATACAGACCAACATCTTCAAGAATGGTGGCGACAGCTATTTCACCATTGTCAGCAACTGGAACCGCTCTTGGCGCACCATGGAGCGCACCGTGAAGAAGAAATACCAGCCAAATGCCCACTCGCAATGGGACAGCCGCTGGATATTCGGTTTGATAATCTCCACCATCTTCTATGCTATCATCGCTACATTGCTGAACTTTGCGCTAATACGCTACGTGGTGCCCAAACGACTCCGCTCTGAGGAGTTTATGAAGAAGCGCGCCTGCATCACACTGGCAACGACAACCATCACCTTCGCTATCATTCTCGGTATTACGCTGGCACTTACCGACTCGAATTTCTTCATCATGGCGGCCAACCTGCTGGTAGAATATGCATGGCTGCTGGGCGTCATTCTGATGTCGCTGTTGCTGCGCGTCAACGGCAGCCAGATTGAGAGCGCCTTCCGCATCTACACTCCCCTACTCTTTGTAGGATTCCTGGTTATTGCCATTCGTATTATTCTGATACCTAACGAACTGGTCAACATCACGTTCCCACCCATCCTGCTGATTTGTGCACTATGGCAGTGGAACGTCATCATGCGGCATAACAAGAACGTGCCTCGCTCAGACATGTTCTACACCTACCTGTCGCTCATCGTCTTCATTGCCAGCGTCATCTGTTCGTGGTCGGGCTACACGCTGCTGGCCGTACAGATACTGATATGGTGGATTATGCAGTTGACATGTATTCTCACTATTACCTGCGTCACACAGTATCTGAAGCTCTATGGCCTCAGACATCGATTCAGCGAAAGACCTGTCACCAAGACATGGGCCTACGACCTGGCCTCTGAGGTGCTGTTACCCATCATGGGAGTCTGCTCGGTCATGATCAGCATCTATTGGGCTGCTGACGTCTTCAATCTGAGCGACCTGTGCTGGAAGGCCTTCAAGTACTACTTCGTAGACATGAAAAACCTGAAGTTGAGCATTCTGACTCTGGCAATGGTTGTCACGCTGTTCTTCGTGTTCTCTTACATCAACCGCACCATTCTGCAATTCATGCGCATGCACTTCGAGAACAAAGACCCGGAGACGGCAGCCAGTCGCGAGGTGATGGGCAAGAACGTGCTGCAAGTATTGGTATGGGGCACATGGTTCCTCATCTCCATGGCTATTCTCAATGTCTCGTTAGAGTGGTTGATGGTCATCACAGGCGGCTTGTCGACAGGTATCGGTTTCGCATCGAAAGACATCATCGAAAATATCTATTACGGTGTATCACTTATGACAGGACGCATCAAGGTGGGCGACCTCATTCAGATTGACGACACCACAGGACGTGTCACCAGCATCAGCTACACGTCAACAGTCATCGAGGCTCTGACAGGCGAGGTTATCACCTTCCAGAATGCCCAGCTCTTTGCCAAAAACTACAAGAACCTGACGCGCAACCACGGCTATGTGTTGCAAATCATTACCTTCGGTGTGGCTTATGGAAGCAACATCGGACAGGTCAAGAAACTGGTAGAGCAGGCACTCAACGAGGCCGAGATAGATGGCGTAGACCCAACAAAGCCAATCTTTACCCGTGTATCGGAACTGGCTGACTCGAGCGTAAACTTCAAGGCCTTTGTCTGGTCGGAAGCGCTGCTGCGTAGTGCCATTATGAGCGACGTTCTGGCAATCATCTACGACACGCTGAACGAGAACAACATCGAGATTCCGTTCCCACAGCAGGATGTACACATCAGAAACTGAAATTAAGCTGACAAATGAGAGAAAGGATAAGGAGAACGTCGCAACGAATTGCACGAACCATGCTATTGACTGCAGTCATGCTCGTCATGGCGACATCCAGCCAACATGGCACCATGCAGGCGGCCAACACGACAGCAGACACTACAGCTGTCACAACCTCCGACATCAACAAGTTGAAAACGCAGAACGAACTGCTGCAGCAACGCTCACGCTTCACTACGGGTAGCGTAGCAATGATACTGGGCATCGTGGCGCTACTGGCATTCCTGACCATCAACAGTCGCTGGACGCGCCGACTGGAAATCAAGAACCAGCAGCTACAGCGAGAGCGCAACGTAGTGGTGGCTCAGAACAAACAGTTGGCCATAGAACGTGACCGCGCAGAAGCGGCATCGAAAGCCAAGACATCGTTCATACAAAGTATGACGCACGAGATACGTACTCCCCTCAACGCCATCAATGGCTTCATACAATTGCTGAACATGCCTGGTGTAGAGATGCTGGAAGCGGAACGCGTCGACTGTTGTCAGCGCATTGAAGATAATGCGCACATGCTGACAAAGATTCTCGATGACCTTATCTTTATCTCTGACCTTGAGAGCAATAACGAACTGCCACCAGCCGAGCCATGTCTGGGCATCACTATCATAGGACAAGCCCTGGACTCCGTCAGTCAGATTGTTGCAGAAGGTGTGAAGCTGAACAGCGAGTGCACTATCCCAGAGGACAAGATGGTGAACACCTACCCCCAGATGATTCACACCATCCTGAACAAGCTACTCGACAACGCCGTCAAGTTCACCAAAGAAGGCGCCATCACCCTACGACTGTGCGAGGAAGAGGGACAACTGCACTTCTCGGTCATCGATACGGGACTGGGTATCCCTAAGGATAAAAAAGAGTTTATCTTTGAACGCTTCTCCAAGTTGGACAACTTCTCGCAAGGCATCGGTCTTGGTTTGACGATTTCCCGCATGGTTGCCGAGCGTCTCGGTGGCACACTAACGCTTGACACTAATAACAAGCAAGGTTCCAAGTTTGACCTTATTATTCCATTGAGTCAATCATAACACTACACGTACAAATCACTATCACATGAAAGCTAAACTATTTGCACTCGTAGGATTCTCGCTACAACAACATAGCCTGAAGACAGAAGTACTCTCAGGACTGACCACCTTTACCACCATGTCGTACATCCTGGCGCTGATACCTATCATGTTTGCGCCACTGGCTGCACACGGCTACCCTGTAGAATCAATGCTCACCGCCACCACGCTGGCGACCATCGTAGGCACGCTGCTCATGGCGTTTATTGCTAAGCGTCCTTTCGGACAGGCCCCAGGCTTGGCACTCAACCTGTTTTTTGCCGAAACGGTATGTCTCTCGCTGGGATATACATGGCAGTTTGCGCTGACAGCCGTATTCTTGGAAGGTGTGCTCTTCGTACTGCTTTGTGTGAGCAACCTGCGACAGATCATCTTCGAGATGATACCCGCCTCGCTGAAATATGCCATTGCAGCAGGCATTGGTTTCTTCATCGCTATGATAGGATTCAAGAACAGCGGTCTGTTAGCTGAAGGTACCATTTTCAACCACATCCACACATTGGTTAGCGCACCCTCCTTGCTATTCCTGCTCGGTCTGGTACTCGCCGGCATGTTCATCGTGCTGCGCGTTCGTGGCGGTCTGTTGATTACTATCATTATCATAACCCTTATCGGCATTCCTGCAGGGGTAACAACAATTCCCGACCACCTGTTCAGCATGCCCACATCACCTGCCCCACTCTTCTGCCAGTTCTCGTGGGAAGACATTCTTACCCCAGATTTGTGGGTCTGTGTGCTCACCATGCTGTTCTTTGACGTGTTCGACACGCTGGGTTCTGTCGTAGGTCTGATGGCAAATACAGGAATGATTCGCCCCAATGGTCGTATTCCTCACATGCGTAGTATCATGCTAAGCGATGCCATTGCCACCATAACTGGAGCTTGTCTGGGTTGTAGTACCGTTACCACCTATGTGGAGAGTGCCACAGGTGTTGCTGAAGGAGGACGTACAGGACTCACAGCCCTGGTCATTGCGCTGTGTTTTGTACTCAGTCTCTTCTTAGCTCCTCTTTTCTTAGCTATACCCGCTGCTGCCACATCACCTATCATGGTTATGGCTGGCTTCTACCTCTTCAGTTCGGTTCGGCATATTCACCTCCGTCGCCCAGCAGAGACGATGCCCGCCTTTCTTACCATTCTGCTCATGCCTGTCACGGGCAGCATCACCGACGGCATCATTGCTGGTCTCTTCACTTACGTCATTTTCTCGTTCATAGACAGCTGGATGAATCGTCGCAAGAAATGCTAAGAGGTAGAGTAAGAGAGGTAGAGTAAGAGACAGCCTAATACAGAGTTGTATTAGCGTGATACAGAGCTGTATTAGGCTGATAACGGTATCGTATCAGCCTAATAACTGAACAGTACCAAGCTGATAACAGCAGCACATTAAACTTAGTGATAGGTAACAAAAAATAAGGTGAGCCATGAGACTCACCTTATTATCATGTTCTTAACTAAACTCTTGGATTAGAAGTTGTAGTAAACACCGAAGGTCAGGCTGCCCAGGTTGAAACCACCAGTTGACAGGCCAGCTGAGATGGTAGAAGGAGCATCGGGAGCACCAGCTACGTCAGCAACGGCATCCTTGTGATAACCAAAGGTGAACATATCGTCCAGCTTAGCAACAATGCTCCACTTCTCGTTGACATTGTAAGCAACACCAGGAGTTACGAACACAGCGAAATCCATAGCATTCTTCATGTCGTCAGCAGAGGTAGTAGAGAAACCAAGACCACCATCAACAAATACGTTGAAGCTACCAACAGTCAGAGCCTGATAACGAAGATAAGGCTTAACACTGAAAGTAGTAGACTTAGTCTCAACAGAAGTTGCAGGATTAACGGTAGTATTCTCAATCTTGTTCTTGCCAGTACCGAAACCAAGAACGATACCTACGCCCAGTTTGTCATCCAACTTGTAACCAAACTCAGGAGCAATAGCAAAAACTGTACGAGTGTTCTCAGCAGCAGCGTTAGTCTTGTTAGTGCTGTTGATGAAGTTAATACCGCCACCAATGTACATCTGTGCATTCATTGTAGCTGCTACTGCGACTGCAGCCAGAGTCATCATAATCTTTTTCATAATTTTAATTTTTTAATAGATTAATGAAATAAACATTTTCCAATTCAATAGGTGTCTTAACGTATTTTTTCGTTTTGACGGTGCAAAGTTAAGGAAAAAACTTTAAAACTACCAAATGTTTCCCTAAATTTTTTACATTTTAGGCAAAAAATTGACGAAAATCATGGGATTTATGAGAAAAATGCGTACCTTTGCAAGGTATTATGTAAGGAAAATACGATGAAACAGACGTTTATAGCTGGTCCCTGTGTAATAGAGTCTGCCGAGTTGCTGGACACGGTGGCTGCTAAATTGGTGGAAATCAACAAGGAGCTGGGTACCGACATTATTTTTAAGGCCTCATTTGACAAGGCTAACCGTACCTCTGTACATTCATTCCGTGGTCCTGGCATTGATCATGGCCTGCTCATGCTGAGTGACGTTAAAGCAAAATATGGTTTGCGCGTATTAACAGATATCCATGAAGCCTGGCAGGCAGAACCCGCAGGACAGGTATGTGACGTACTGCAGATTCCTGCCTTCCTCTGCCGACAGACAGACTTATTGCTGGCTGCTGCCAAGACGGGCAAGACGGTCAACATCAAGAAGGCACAGTTTTTGAGTGGCCACGACATGAAATACCCTGTTGAGAAGGCCCTCGATGGTGGCGCCAAGGAGGTTTGGCTCACGGAGCGTGGGAACATGATGGGTTACAACAACCTGGTGGTCGACTTCCGTAACATTCCCGACATGTTGGAAATCACGGACAACGTCATCATGGACTGTACCCACAGCGTACAGCGCCCAGGCGGTGCTGACGGCAAGACGGGAGGCGACCGTCGTTTCGTACCACAAATGGCGATGGCAGCCAAAGCCTTTGGCGCCACAGGATTCTTCTTTGAGGTACACCCCAACCCAGACCAAGGACTGAGCGATGCTGCCAACATGCTGCAGCTAAGTGCGCTATTTGACTTGATTAAAAAGTTAATGGAGAACTAAAATTGAGAATTGTGACTACAAGAGAGATTGCTATACAGAGCTTAAAGGATGAGGCACAGGCCATACTCGACCTGATACCCAAGATGGATGACGAATTCGAGCGCGCCGTCGACATGATGCTGGAGTGTAAAGGAAAGGTCATCGTAACAGGTGTAGGCAAGAGCGGCCACATCGGAGCTAAGATTGCTGCCACACTGGCATCGACAGGAACACCATCGTTCTTTATCAATCCGCTGGATGTCTATCATGGCGACCTTGGCGTGATGTCGCAAGGCGACGTGGTGCTGGCCATCTCTAACTCTGGACAGACGGACGAGCTGTTGCGCTTCATTCCAATGGTACTGCACATGCAGATACCCATCATCGGTATGAGCGGTAACCCACAATCGCTGTTAGCCAAATACTCTACCTGCCACCTGAATGTCAGCGTAGAGAAAGAAGCCTGTCCGCTGAATTTGGCACCGACAAGCAGTACTACTGCCACACTGGCTATGGGCGATGCACTGGCCATCGCACTGATGGAGAAGCGTCACTTCCGTCCACAGGACTTTGCACAGTTCCATCCTGGTGGAGAACTGGGTAAGCGCCTGCTGACGACAGCCCAGGATGTGATGATAACAGAAAACATGCCCGTGCTATCTGCCGATATGCACCTGGGAGAGGCTATTATACACGTCAGCAAAGGAAAGCTGGGATTGGGCGTTGCAATAGAAAACGACAAAATTGCGGGTCTGATTACCGATGGCGACATCCGCCGAGCCATGGAGAAGTGGCAGGCAGAATTCTTCAACCACACCGTTGAAGACATTATGACGCGCACTCCTAAGACTGTTGGCCCGCA
>OCTX012257613.1_pt1 | contig 12148 bp, 5 predicted proteins | sample 1539691 | NCBI WGS metagenome assembly OCTX01 (sample SAMN02144231, study PRJEB22623) | gut metagenome | biome: sheep rumen | host: Ovis aries | place: New Zealand
ATCTCCTCCATCATATTATTATAGAAGTAAAGATTGTGCATGACGAGGAGGCGCATGCCGAGGATCTCGTCCGCTTTCAGCAGGTGACGGATGTAGGCCCGCGAGTGGTTCCGGCAGACCGGGCACTGACATTCCGGGTCGATCGGGCGCTCATCGAGCTCGTACTTCGCATTTTTGAGGTTCAGGTGGCCGTGGTTCGTGTAGGCGTGCCCATGGCGGCCGTTCCGGCTCGGGTAGACGCAGTCGAAGAAATCGATCCCGCGCCAGACGCCCTCGATGATATTTTCCGGCGTGCCGACACCCATGAGGTAGGTGGGCTTGTCGGAGGGCAGGTGCGGAACGACCTCATCGAGCACGTGGTACATCTGCTCGTGAGTCTCGCCGACCGCGAGTCCGCCGACCGCGTAGCCGTCGAGGTCCAGAGCGGCGATCTCCTCCGCGTGGCGGATCCGGATATCGTCGTAGATCGCGCCCTGGTTGATCCCGAAGAGCATCTGGTCCTTATTGATTGTGTCCGGCAGGCTGTTCAGGCGTTTCATTTCCTCCTTGCAGCGGACGAGCCACCGGGTCGTCCGGTCCACGGAGGCCTCAACGTAGGGCTTCTCCGCGAGCGCGTTCGGGCACTCGTCGAAGGCCATCGCAATCGTGGAGGCGAGATTGGACTGGATCCGCATGCTCTCCTCCGGGCCCATGAATATTTTCCGGCCGTCCACATGCGAGCGGAAGGTGACGCCCTCCTCTTTTATTTTCCGCAGTTCCGCGAGGCTGAACACCTGGAAGCCGCCGGAATCCGTGAGGACCGGGCCGTCCCAGTTCATGAATTTTCTGACCCCGCCGAGCTTTTTTACGATCTCATCGCCCGGGCGGACGTGCAGGTGGTAGGTGTTGCAGAGCTCGACCTGGGTCTTTAAGCCGCGCAGCTCCGGCGAGGAGACCCCGCCCTTGATGGCGGCAGCCGTCCCGACGTTCATGAAGACCGGCGTCTCGATGACGCCGTGCACGGTCGTAAGGCGGGCGCGCTTGGCCCTTCCTTCTCTCTTCAGTACTTCATACATAGGCAAAGGCTCCTTATCTTGTGTTCTATCACTATAAGCTATACAGGCGATTGTTGTCAAACGAAACATTTCATATATACACTCCGCCTGAAAAGTCACTTGTCAAAATAAAAAGCCGGATTTATAATAAGCAGAATGAGGCGGACAGGATCCGCTCTCTTTAGTATACTTTCGAGGTATTATATGAACGACAATAATTACAGACTCGGCATAGATATCGGCTCCACCACCGTCAAGGTGGCAGTACTGGACGGACAGGACCGTCTTCTCTTCTCGGACTACCAGCGTCACTACGCGGAGATTCAGGAGACCTGCGGCCGGCTCATCGGCGAGGCGCTCGATGCGCTCGGCGACCTTGAGGTCTCTCCCGCGATCACCGGTTCGGGCGGACTCACGCTCGCGAAGCACCTGGGCGTTCCCTTCGTCCAGGAGGTCATCGCCGTCTCGACCTGCCTGAAAATGCGCGCCCCCGTGACCGACGTCGCCATCGAGCTTGGCGGCGAGGACGCGAAGATCATCTATTTTGAGGGCGGCAATATCGAGCAGCGCATGAACGGCATCTGCGCCGGCGGCACAGGCTCCTTCATCGACCAGATGGCGGACCTCCTGCAGACCGACGCGGCCGGCCTCAACGTCTTCGCCGCGTCCCACAAGTCCATCTACCCGATCGCCGCGCGCTGCGGCGTCTTCGCTAAGACCGATATCCAGCCGCTGATCAACGAAGGCGCGACCAGGGAGGACCTGGCGGCGTCTATTTTCCAGGCCGTCGTGAACCAGACGATCTCCGGCCTCGCCTGCGGCAAGCCGATCCGCGGACATGTCGCGTTCCTCGGCGGGCCGCTGCATTTCCTCGACCAGCTGCGGGAGCGCTTCATCAAAACGCTGGATCTCGATGAGGACCACGCGATCGTTCCGGAAAATTCACACCTCTTCGCGGCCCAGGGTGCGGCTCTCGAGGCCGTGAACGCCGCAAAAAGCGAAGCCCGCACTGCCCGGATGACCTACGAGGAAGGCATGGAGGTGACGAGCCTGCGCCGTCTCAAGGAGAAGCTGGACCACGGGATCCGGATGGAGTTCGAGGTCTCGCGTCTTGAGCCCCTTTTTAAGGATGAAAAAGCCTACGCGGACTTCCGCGCGCGCCAGGACCGCTACCAGGTAAAAAAAGGCGATCTCGCCTCCTACCGCGGACGCGCTTACCTCGGTGTCGACGCGGGTTCGACCACGACCAAGACCGCGCTCATCGCGGAGGACGGCACGCTTCTCTACTCGACCTACGGCTCCAACCACGGCAACCCGCTGCAGACCTCCCTCGACGCGATCAAGGAGATCTATGCTCACATGCCGGAGGACGTCTTCATCGCGGGCGCCTGCTCCACCGGCTACGGCGAAGCCCTGATCAAGGCTGCTCTCGCGTTCGATGAGGGCGAAGTCGAGACGATCTCCCACTACTACGCCGCCCAGTTTTTTGACCGGGATGTGGACTGCATCCTCGACATCGGCGGCCAGGACATGAAATGCATCCGCATCAAGGACCACGCCGTCGACGACGTGATGCTGAACGAGGCCTGCTCGTCCGGCTGCGGTTCCTTTATCGAGAATTTCGCAAAAACCCTGAACTATTCGGTCCAGGATTTCGCAAAGGCGGCCCTCTTCGCCGAACACCCGATCGACCTCGGCACCCGCTGCACGGTCTTCATGAACTCGAAGGTCAAGCAGGCGCAGAAGGAAGGCGCAACGGTCGCGGACATCTCCGCCGGCCTCGCCTACTCGGTTATTAAAAATGCCCTCTACAAGGTCATCAAAGTCTCGGACGCCTCCGAGCTCGGGAAAAATATCGTCGTCCAGGGCGGCACCTTCTACAATGACGCCGTCCTCAGAAGCTTCGAGCGCATCGCCGGCTGCGAGGTCATCCGCCCGGACATCGCGGGCATCATGGGCGCCTTCGGCGCGGCCCTGATCGCGAAGGAGCGCCGCGGAAACCGGCCGAAGTCCGGCATGCTCACGATTGAGGAGATCAACAATTTCACCTACACGACCTCGATGACCCGCTGCGGGCTCTGCACCAACAACTGCCGGCTCACGATCAACAAGTTCGGCAACGGGACCCGCTACATCTCCGGCAACCGCTGCGAGCGCGGTCTCGGCAAGAAGAAAAATAAAGACAACCTGCCGAACCTCTACGAGTACAAGTACGACCGGATCTTCGGCTACATCCCGAAACACGGCGACGAGGCTCCGCGGGGCCGCGTCGGTCTTCCGCGCGTCCTCAACATGTTCGAGAACTACCCCTTCTGGTTCACCTTCTTCACGGAGCTGGGCTACGAAGTGGTGCTCTCCCCCACCTCGAACCGGAAGCTCTACGAGATGGGCATCGAGTCGATCCCGAGCGAGTCGGAGTGCTACCCGGCGAAGCTCGCGCACGGACATGTGGAGTGGCTCTTAAGGCAGGGCGTGAAGTTCATTTTCTACCCCTGCATCCCCTACGAGCGCGAGGAGTTCGCCGGGGCGATCAACCACTACAACTGCCCGATCGTCACCTCCTACGCGGAAAATATCAAAAACAACGTCGAGGAACTCCGGGATCCGTCCATAAAATTCATGAATCCCTTCCTCGCCCTGACAAATGAAAAGATCATCACCGACCGCCTTGTGGATATCTTCCCGGACATTCCGGCAGATGAGGTGCGGAAAGCTGCGGGCGATGCCTGGGCGGAGCTCATTAAGAGCCGCGAGGACATCCGAAGGAAAGGCGAGGAGACCCTCAAGTACCTGGATGACACCGGACGGCACGGCATCGTGCTCTGCGGACGCCCCTACCACATCGATCCGGAGATTAACCACGGTATTCCGGAGCTGATCAACTCCTACGGCATGGCGGTGCTTTCGGAGGACTCCATCTCCCACCTCGGGACGATCGAGCGCCCGATCCGCGTCAACGACCAGTGGATGTATCACACCCGCCTCTATGCGGCCGCGAACTTCGTCAAGACCCGCGACGACCTCGACATCATCCAGCTGAACTCCTTCGGCTGCGGCGTCGACGCGGTCACGACCGACGAAGTCCAGGAGCTGCTGGCGAACTCCGGCAAGATCTACACCTGCCTCAAGATCGACGAGGTCAACAACCTCGGCGCGGCCCGCATCCGCGTGCGCTCGCTGATCGCGGCGATCCGCGTCCGAGGGGAGAAAAAGACGAGAAGGACGATCAAAACGTCCAGGATCGAGCGGGTCACATTTACGAAGGAGATGAAGAAGGAATACACCATTATCTCCCCGCAGATGTCGCCGATCCATTTCCGGCTGCTCGAGACCGCTTTCCAGGCCGGCGGCTTCAACTACGTAGTCCTGCCCAACGACAACCGGCACGCGGTCGACGTTGGCCTCAAGTACGTCAACAACGACGCCTGCTACCCCTCGCTGCTCGTGGTCGGCCAGCTCATGGACGCGCTGACCTCCGGCGAGTACGATCTCGACAAGGTGGCGGTCGTCATGACCCAGACCGGCGGCGGCTGCCGCGCATCGAACTACATCGGCTTCATCCGCCGGGCCCTGAAGAAGGCCGGGCTCGAGAAGGTGCCTGTCCTGTCGCTGAACTTCAACGGGTTCGAGCCGCAGCCGGGCTTCAAGATCAACCTGCCGACGCTGGTGCGCCTTGCGCTGTCGATCGCGCTCGGAGATATTCTCATGAAGTGCCTCTACCGGATGCGCCCCTACGAGAAGGTGCCGGGTTCCGCCAACGATATGTATGAAAAATGGAACGCCCGCTGCGTCGCCTTCCTGAAATCCAAAAACCCGGATCTCGTGACCTACAACAGGCTCTGCCGCTCGATCATCCACGATTTCGACAACCTGCCGATCACGAACGAGGTGAAGCCGCGCGTCGGCATCGTCGGCGAGATTCTGGTAAAATTCTCCCCGGCCGCCAACAACAAGCTGGTCGAGACGCTGGAGGCCGAAGGCGCCGAGGCGGTGGTCCCGGACCTTCTGGACTTCTTCAACTATTCGTTCTACAACCTGAACTTCAAGGTTGACAACCTCGGATTTGCGAAGTCCTCCAAGATCGGGACAGCAGCCGGCCTGAAGCTCATCTCCTTCATCCGGAGCGCCGCGAACAAGGAGTACAAGCGGAGCAGGCATTTCACGCCGTCGGCGGACATCGCCGAGCTGGCGAAGATGGCCTCTCCGATCGTCTCGACCGGCAACCAGACCGGCGAGGGCTGGTTCCTGACCGGCGAGATGCTGGAGCTTATCCATAACGGGGCTCCGAACATCGTCTGCATCCAGCCGTTCGCCTGCCTCCCGAACCACATCGTCGGGAAGGGCGTCATCAAGGAGGTTCGCCGCCGGTATCCGGAGGCCAACATCGCCGCGGTCGACTACGACCCGGGCGCTTCCGAGGTCAACCAGCTGAACCGCATCAAGCTGATGCTGACGACCGCGGAGAAGCGGCTCGAGGAGCAGCGCAAGGGCGAGGCATAAAAGGGGACGGTTCCTGGGGGACGGTTCTTAGAAAAAAGCGGGCTGCGTTTGCAGCCCGCTTTTTTCAGAGAACCGTCCCTGGGAACCGTCCCTGAGGTTTTGGAACCGTCCCCCAGGAACCGTCCCTGAGGTCTCCCCCTCATTTTCCTCTGTATTTTTATCCGTTTTTGATGTATACTCAGTCCATGAATGTATACAGGATCACCCTCACCGAACTGAACCCCGCCGACGCCCTCCGCTACCTCGGCCTCAAAAACGGGCTCGACGACCCGGCCATGGCCGCACTGTATGAAAAATGCACCCGCGCCCTCCTGCCCGCCATCGACGCCCGCTGCGTCTGCCGCATCTTCCCCTGGCGGGACGGCGTCATCGAAGGCTGCGCCTACCGCCCCGCCGGGCAGTCGATCCGCGAACATCTCGCAGGCTGCGACCGGGTCGCCCTCATCGCCGCAACGCTCGGTCCCTGCGTGGACGCCCTCATACGCAGGGCCTCCCTCTCAGGCATGGCCGAGGCCATGATGACCGACGCGCTCGCCTCCGGGGCGGTTGAGCAGGTGCTGGACGAGGCGGAGACGCTCATTTTCAGTTCGCTTCCCCCGTCAGAGCGGACATTCCGCTACTCGCCCGGCTACGGCGACCTGCCTTTGGGCGGCCAGAAAGAGCTCCTCGAGGTCCTCGACGCGCGCAAACGCATCGGCGTCTACGTGAACGAAAGCCTGCTTCTCTCCCCCTTAAAATCCGTCACCTGCCTCATCGGGCTCGGTCAGAACCTGCCCGCAGCCTCCAGAAAGACATGCCGGGGCTGCACACTTGATGGGAAGTGCATTTTCAGGCAGAACAACACCACCTGTTTTCGCGAAGGAGGTTCAAATGGATATCAGAACGCTTCTCAAAAATGACTACATCCTCCTCGACGGCGCCATGGGCACCATGCTGCAGGCCAAAGGCATGGCTCTCGGCACGATACCCGAGACGCTCAACATCGAAAAGCCCGAATGGATCGAGGACGTGCACCGCCGGTACATTGAAAACGGCAGTCAGATCGTCTACGCGAACACGTTCGGGGCGAACCGCCGGAAGATGGCCGGCACAGGCTGCTCGGTTGCCGAGCTCGTCGCCGCCGCGATCGAAAATGCCCGCCGGGCCGCCCGCGGCACGGACACCCTCGTCGCGCTCGACATCGGCCCGATCGGGGCCCTTCTCGAGCCCACCGGGGCACTGACGTTTGAGGAGGCCTACGATATTTTCGCCGAGACTGTCGAAGCCGGCCGCGGCGCGGATCTCATCGTCATCGAGACCATGACCGACCTCTACGAGACGAAGGCCGCGGTCCTCGCCGCGAAGGAGCATTCTGACCTGCCGGTCTTCGTGACGATGACATTTGAGGAAAATAAAAGAACCTTTACCGGCTGCTCCGTCTCCGCGATGTGCCTGACCCTCGAAGGCCTGGGCGTCGACGCGATCGGTGTCAACTGCTCGCTCGGCCCGGCGGACCTCATCCCGATCGTCGAGGAGATCTCCCGCTGGACTTCTCTCCCGATCATTGTAAAGCCGAACGCCGGCCTGCCGGACCCGGAGACAAACACCTACAGCGTGCTCCCGGAGGAATTTGCCGCCGTCTGCAAAAAAATGCTCGCCTTCGGCGCAAAGATTCTCGGCGGCTGCTGCGGCACGAATCCCGCCTACATCGGAAAATTAAAGGAAATGCTCGTCTCCGCCTCCGCCGACGGCTTCATGAAGCGTCCGGAGCCGGTCCGCACGCTGGCGGTCGCGAGCCCCCTCACGACTGTCACGGTCAGTGAGCCCCGCGTGATCGGCGAGCGGATCAACCCGACCGGCAAGAAACGCTTCCGGGAAGCCCTCGCGGCGGAGGACATGGACTACATCTTAAGCCAGGCGGTCTCCCAGGTCGAGGCGGGCGCGGACATTCTCGACGTCAACGTCGGCGCGCCCGGCATCGACGAACAGTATATGATGGTGAAGACAATCAAGGCGATCCAGTCCGTCACCGACGTGCCGCTCCAGATCGACTCGACAAAGCCCGAGGTTCTCGAGGCCGCCCTCCGCGCGGTGAACGGCAAGCCCCTTGTCAACTCAGTCAACGGCGAGGAGGCCTCGATGAGCCGGATCCTGCCGCTCATCGCCAGATACGGGGCTGCCGTGGTCTGCCTGACGCTGGACGAGAACGGGATCCCGCCCAAAGCCGAGGACCGCTTCGCGATCGCGGAGAAAATCATGAACCGTGCGCTCGCCCTGGGGATCAAAAAGGAAAATATCCTCATCGACTGCCTCGTCCTCACCGTCTCCGCCGAGCAGAAAGCCGCGATGGAGACTCTGAAGGCGGTCCGCATGGTGAAGGAACGCCTCGGGCTCAAGACAGTCCTCGGCGTCTCCAACATCTCCTTCGGCCTGCCGAACCGCCTGAATATCAACACGTCCTTCCTCACGATGGCGCTCCACGCCGGCCTCGACCTGCCGATCATGAACCCCAATGTCTCCGCGATGATGTGGGCGATGAAATCCTACAAGGTGCTTGCGGGGATTGATGAGAATTCGCTGGGTTTCATTTCCTGGTCCGCGGACCACGAACCGGACGACGTGATCATCAAAAACCTCAGGAAGGAGCTCGCAGGCTCGGTTCCGAAGACATCCTCCGATGCTGCCGCGGACGTTCCGGCTTTACATCTGAAAAATGCAGCCCACCCCGCCGGCTGCACCTGCCCCGAATGTGCCGGTCTTGCCGACGCAAAGCGCATGCGGGAGATCCTGAAGGCCATGGAGACCGGCATGAAGGCGGAAGGCCGCCGTCTCACCGCCGGGTATCTCGCCGACACGGACTCGATGCACGTGATCAACAGCATCCTGATCCCCGCGCTCGACGTTGTTGGCGGGAAATTTGAAAAGGGCACCCTCTTCCTGCCCCAGCTCATCCTGGCGGCGGACGTCGCGAAGGAGTGCTTCGACGAGATCAAGAGCCGGATCTCGACCGGCGGACAAACCGCGGTCAAGGGCCGGATCATCCTCGCGACCGTGAAGGGCGACATCCACGATATCGGCAAGAACATCGTAAAAGTGATCCTGGAGAATTACGGCTACGAGGTCCTCGACCTCGGCCGCGACGTGCCCCCGGAGCGGATCGTCGAGACGACCATCAGGGAGCATATCCGCCTCGTCGGCCTTTCCGCCCTCATGACCACGACGCTCGGGTCCATGGAAGAGACGATCCGGCAGCTTCGCGCCGCCGGCGCGGACTGTAAGGTGATGGTCGGCGGCGCGGTCCTGACCCCCGACTACGCAAAGAAGATCGGCGCGGACTACTACGCGAAAGACGCGAAGATGAGCGCTGACATCGCGAAGGAGGTGCTGGGGTAGAAAGCCGGGGGGACGGTTCCCAGGGACGGTTCTAAACCATCGGGGACGGTTCCCAGGGACGGTTCTTAAGAAAAAAGCGGGCTGCAAACACAGCCCGTTTTTTTCTAAGAACCGTCCCCCAGGAACCGTCCCTGAGCCTATCTTTACATCGGCCTCACAATCTCATCATACAGCCTCCTGAACAGCACCACCGAGATCACCAGCGAGACGATCTCCGAGATCGGGAACGCCCACCAGACGTTAGTGACCACGCCCGTCTTCGCGAGCAGCCAGGCCGCCGGGATCAGGACCACGATCTGCCGGCAGACCGAGACGATGAGCGAATTCATGCTCCTCGAGAATGCCTGGAAGATCGACCCCATCACGATGCCGCAGGCCGCGAGCGGGAAGTTCAGCGAGATGATGCGCAGCGCCGGCACGCCCAGCGTGAGCATGTCCTCCGACGCGTTGAAGAAGCCCAGCAGCTGCGTCGGGAACAGGTGGAAGCACAGGGTCCCGATGAGCATGATCGAGACAGCCAGCATGAAGGAGAACTTCAGAGCCTCCGAGATGCGGTCCTTCTTCCTGGCCCCGTAGTTGTAGGCCAGCACCGGGATCAGCCCGTTGTTGAGGCCGAACACCGGCATGAAGAAGAAGCTCTGCAGCTTGAAATACACCCCGAAGACCGCCGTCGCCGTCGTCGAGAAGACAATCAGGATCCGGTTCATCATGTAGGTCATCAGCGAACCGATGGACATCATGAGGATCGACGGGATGCCGACCATGTAGACTTTCCTGATCACGTCCGTATCCGGCTTCAGGATCTCCGCGAATGAGAAATGAATATCCGTATTCGTCTTCAGGTTCAGCACCAGCCCGATCAGGGCGGCGATTGTCTGTCCGATCACGGTCGCGAGCGCCGCGCCGGCAACGCCCATCGCCTGACAGCCGAAATACCCGAAGATCATGATCGGGTCAAGGATGATATTGACGATGGCGCCCGTCAGCTGCGAAGCCATGCTCTGCACGGTCCGCCCGGTCGACTGCAGGAGCCTCTCAAACATCATCTGGAACATCAGGCCCGCGGAGAGCCCGTTCACGATCCGAAGGTAGACCTCCCCCATCGCGGCGATCTCCGCGTCGCTCGTCTGCGAGCGGATAAACGCGCCGGAAATGAAGATCCCGACCAGCGCAAACAGCACAAAATTGCAGAAGGACAGCAGCAGCGCCATGTTGGCGGCCTTGTCCGCTCTCTTGAATTTCCGTTCGCCGAGCGCTCTCGAGAGCAGGGCGTTCACGCCGACGCCGGTACCGGAACCGACCGCGATCATCAGGTTCTGCAGGGGAAATGCGAGCGTGACGGCGGTCAGCGCATTCTCCGAAAGCTGCGCGACGAAAATGCTGTCCACAACGTTGTAGAGCGCCTGTACCAGCATCGAGATCATCATCGGCAGCGACATCGTGACGATCAGCTTCTTTACGGGCATGACGCCCATCTTGTTTTCCTGTCTGTTCTCCATAAATAAGCAGGGAGATGCTGTTCTCCCTTACGATTCCTCCTCTTTTTCAGCATTATCCGCAAAGAGCGCATCCACGAACTCGTCCGGATTGAAGCGCTGCATGTCGTCGATCTTCTCGCCGACCCCGATGTATTTCACCGGGAAGCCCATCTCCGACTGGATCGCGATCGCGATGCCGCCCTTGGCCGTCCCGTCGAGCTTGGTCAGGACAATGCCGGTGATGGCGGCGATTTCCTCGAAGTCGCGCGCCTGCATCAGCGCGTTCTGCCCCGTCGTCCCGTCGAGGACCAGCAGGGTCTCGAGGTGCGTGTAGCCGTACTCGCGCGCGATGATCTTGTAGATCTTCGAGAGCTCCTTCATCAGGTTTTTCTTGTTGTTGAGGCGGCCTGCCGTGTCGATCATTAAAATGTCGACATCCCTCGCCTTCGCAGCCTGGATCGCATCGAAGACGACCGCCCCCGGGTCGGCTCCCTCGTGGCTCGAGATGCAGGGCACGTTCGCCCTCTTCGTCCACTCGAGCAGCTGTTCCGTCGCCGCCGCGCGGAAGGTGTCCGCCGCCGCGACCAGCACGGTCTTGCCGGACCGCCTGTAGAGGTCCGCCAGCTTGCCGACCGTCGTCGTCTTGCCGACGCCGTTCACGCCGATGAGAAGGACGACGGATTTCATATTTTCAAATGCGAAATCCGCCTCGTTGACCCGCATCCGCTCCTTGATCGTGTCCATGAGCAGCTGTTTGCAGCCGGCGGTCGTCGTGATGTGCTGCTCGTTGACCTTCTCCTTGAGCTCCGTTAAGATCTCGTCGGTCGTCGAGACGCCCATGTCACCCATGATCATGATCTCCTCGAGCTCGTCGTAGAAATCATCCTCCAAAAGGTCGTAGGTGGTGAAAACGCGGTTCACGCCCGTCACCACGTTGTTGCGGGTCTTCGTAAGTCCGGCTTTTAATTTCTCAAAAAATCCCATAAAACCTCCTTATGCGTCGAGCTTCTCCTCGATCAGGTTGACGGAAACCAGGGTCGAAATGCCCTTCTCCTGCATCGTGATCCCGTAGAGCCGGTCCGCCGAAGCCATGGTTCCGCGCCGGTGCGTGATCACAATGAACTGGGTGTTCTCGGTCAGCTTGTGCAGGTACTCCGCGAATCTCGAGACGTTGTTGTCGTCGAGCGCGGCCTCGATCTCGTCGAGCAGGCAGAACGGCGACGGCTTCAGGCTCTGGATTGCGAACAGCAGCGCGATCGCCGTCAGCGCCTTCTCGCCGCCGGAGAGCTGCATCATGTTCTGCAGCTTCTTGCCCGGGGGCTCCGCGTCGATCGTGATGGCCGCCTCGAGGACGTCCACGGTCTCGTCGATCTTGAGCGTCCCGCGGCCGCCGCCGAAGAGCAGTTTGAACGTCTTGTCGAACTCCCGGCCGATCTCCGCAAATTTCTCGTTGAACTGCTTCCGCATGCCGCGGTCAAGCTCCGCGATGATCCCCTCCAGAGTCTTCTCGGATTCCACAAGGTCCTTGTGCTGCCCGTCAAGAAATGTATGGCGCTCCACCAGGTTCTTGTAATCCTCGATCGCGTTCACGTTGACGTGGCCCAGCTTCTTGATCTCATCCTTGAGCTTCGTGATCTCGTGCTTGATGGCGCGGCGGTCGGTCAGCTCTTCATTTCTCAGCTTTTTGGCCTCGGACGGGGTGAGCTCGTACTCCTCCCAGAGGTAAGCGGCCTGGCTCTCGATCGACTCCTCGATCCTGGTCAT
>OCTX012229911.1_pt1 | contig 12146 bp, 6 predicted proteins | sample 1539691 | NCBI WGS metagenome assembly OCTX01 (sample SAMN02144231, study PRJEB22623) | gut metagenome | biome: sheep rumen | host: Ovis aries | place: New Zealand
ACGGATGGACATATTTCGACCCGTTCGAAAGAACAATAGTGGGAGTTGCGATGGCCTCGTTCGTTGTGTTCCTATGGCTCCTCATATACTGGCTGCGGAACAACGCCAGATTCATTAAGAAACTCAACGAGGAGATCCATGCGCTGGAGGGGGGCGACCTGAACAGGGAGATACCGTCCTACAGCGGGAACAGCGAGATGGCGATGCTGGCGGAAAGCATCGATGATTTCAGAAAGAGCATGAAGGCGCAGCTGGACACGATCGCGGAACTTGAAAAGAGCAACCGGCTGATGACGGAAGAGATCGCGCACGATATGAGGACGCCGCTTACGGCTCTGATGATGTATCTGGATTTCGCGCTGAGTGAGCTGGGAGACAGAGAGCCGCAAGTGACGGAGTACGTGACAAAAGCAAGAGAAAGATCCGTCCGGCTTAAGACTCTTATGGACGAGAACTTCACCTATTCGTCGCTGCCGGATCGTTCTCCGGTTCAAAAACAGTGTTTACAGGCTCATGAGGTCCTCGGCAGTTACATCGGGGATATGATGACTTATCTCGAGAACGAGGGCTTCCCGGTGAGGGTCGATGTCACTTACGGGCGCGCCAGTATTTCGGTCCGGAGGGAAGCGCTCGGGAGAGTGTTCAGCAATCTGGCGTCCAATATCATGAAATACGCGAAAGAAGGAACGGAGATCCTGATCTGCGCAAGGGATAAGGGGGCATATATGGAAGTACGCATTACGAACGAAGTGCGTCGTTTTGATGGGGAGAAGCCGGAAAGCACGGGGCTCGGCGGAAGGATCGTAAGGCGCCTGATGGAAGAAATGGACGGGAGATTCTCCAAAGAAGAACAGGACGGGAAATACACCGCAATACTGCAGCTCGCGAAAGCATGAATGCTGCTTCGCAAGCTGGAGCCGCCGCCGGAACGGACGTGTAAGACGCCGCCGGAGGCGGCTTTTTATGCCCGACTTGGCAAAATAGTCCGGAAGTGCTATAATTATGAAGACTGTTTGGTAATGAAACGTCAGATTTCAGAAAATCTATATCTCTATCCTGAAGAGTTCCCGGTCTGGGTTCGTAATCATGAGCGACCGATCAAAGAACTTTTCGACGGATAAAAATAGCGGAGGCACAGTGAAAAAAGAAAAAGTAATCAAGAAACTCGGAATAATGATCCTGTCCGCAATGGTGATGACCGGTACCGTGGCATCGCCTTCTCTGGCTGCGTTCGCGGCTGAGGCAAGCACAAGCAATGAGGCTGCGGCGGCTGAAGAGCCGTCCGGCGGCGACGACGGCGGAAGCAGCGATGACGGCGGAAGCAGTGATGACGGCGGAAGCAGTGATGACGGCGGAAGCAGCGACGATGGCGGAAGCAGTGATGACGGCGGAAGCGACGACGCAGGGACCGGCAGCGGCGAGAGCGGCATGGAAGACGAAGATTCCGGCAGCGGGAGCACGCAGGGCAGCGACGGCGGTTCGGGTTCAGGCTCGACATCCGGCAGTACGGGTTCAACATCCGGCAGCACAGGCTCGACATCCGGCAGCACAGGCTCGACGGCCGGCAGCACGGGTTCAGCATCCGGCAGCACGGAGTCGGCGGCAGTCGCTATAACGGACGATGCGGTCGTTGCGGCGCTGACCGGTGCCATGAAAGCGGACGAGATCAAAGAGGAGCCGGAAGGTTATAAGGAGGCTGACAACTATAACGGCACGAACGAGGAGCTTATCTCCAGACAGCATATCGTGACGGATCTCCCTATGATCCGCAAGGATTTCCGGTTCACGACAGTCGATAAGGTGCTGGCATTCAGCAGCGAAGAGCTGGATATCCTTGAAAAGAGGGATGACAGCGCGGAAGTCGTCGGAACGATCGCGCAGTACGGCGTGCTCTATGAACTGGAAGAAGAGGATGGCGGATGGCTCTACGTGGAATCGGGAAGCGTAAGAGGCTTTGTACGCGATGAGGACCTGATCCGCGGCGAAGAAGCGGAGCAGATGTACGCGTATCTGGAAAAGCGGGCCAACAGGATCTCCGCGATGCTACCGGCGGGCGTGTCCAGGGAAGCATATTTCTTTACCGCCCGGCAGGCAGTGCCCTATTATGAGAACGACGCTTACGCATACCGCCGGATCACGACGCAGGAAACGGTGATCGATAAACAGGCAGCGCTCGCGAATACCGAGGCCGGGATCATGGAAGAACCCGATGAAGAGTCGAGGGAAGCCGGAAAGCTCAGTGAAGGCGATCTCGCTTATGTGATCGAGAACGCGGACGACAGCTGGTTCTATGTGGAATCCGGCGACGTGAGAGGCTTCGTGAAGAAACAGGCGCTTGACAGGAGCGTTTCCGCGCAGGCGAGGATCGATGAAGCCGGCGAAGAAGCTCTGACCACGGCTAAGGAAGAGATCGAGCCGCTCGACAACAAGGCGACCTACTATACTTTGACATCGATCAAAGAGGGCACGAAGTACAGCGAGATCAGGGAGAAGATCCTTGAACTGGCGCTCTCCTGCGTCGGCAATCCGTATGTCTGGGGCGGAACGAGCCTTACGAACGGGGCGGACTGCTCGGGCTTTGTGCAGACCCTGTATTCCAGATTCGGTTATCATCTTCCCAGAGTGGCGGACGCGCAGTCCAGGTACGGGACGCAGATCCCCGTCAGCGACGCTGCGCCGGGCGACCTGGTCTTCTTCGCAAGGAACGGATATGTCTACCACGTGGCAATGTACGCGGGCGACGGCAAGACCGTGGAAGCGTACAGCAGCAACTACGGGATCATCACGAAGGAACTCAGCGACAGAAATGTCGTCTGGGCGACAAGGATCATTGAAGATTGATCCTTCTGAATGGTGGGAATCCTGATTCCCATCATGAATCATAAACAGCAATTCCGGTGGGAGTTTTATCCCACCAAAACAATAATAGGCTTCATTTGGAGGGAATGGGTATTCCCCTCAAATGAAGCCTTTTTCAGTTCCGGTGGGAATGAAGCCGCTAAATCACCAGCGCCGGGAGCCACAGCTCAGAGGCCGTACTGCTCCGCCAGGCGCCGGATCTCCTGCTTCATCTGTTCCGCGACCGACTCAGGTCCGACGATACGAATGCCGTCCCCAAGCGCCATGACCCATCCCAGGAACTGCCGGCTCACGGCGACCTCGACATTGGTCCGGAAATGGTCTTCATCTGTACGGGTGATCACGATGTCCTTGCCGAACCGGTCGATCAGGACGCCTGTCATATCGTTGCGCGCTTCCAGCGTCACCCGCACATCTTCCCCGCCGTACATTCCGAAAAGGCTCCGGCTGTACCGCGCGGGATCAAATTCCGTGAATCTCTCTTTTCCCTCTCTCTTTTCTCCCGTTACGGAGATCTTGAGCATCTTGTCCACCCGATAGTGCTTGATCTTGTCATCTTCGGCATCGTAGGCGACAAGATAATAATTCTCATTGTCCCATAAAAGCGCCCACGGGCTGACTGAGTACCAGGCGCCGTTCTTGCGCAGCTCCGGCTCTTTCCGGACATTCCACTGATAATACTTGAACCGGATCCGGCTGTCTTCGCCGATGGCCGCGTGGAGCTTGTCCACGTTATAGTAGATGCTCTCATTCATGGTCTTGACGCGGCCGGAGATGACGACCTGGCGCTGCAGGTATTTTGCCTCGTGCCTGCTGGCAAGGCCTGACAGCTTCCTGATCAGGTCGGCGGACTTGCGGTTCGTGATGAACTTGGCTGACTGGACGGAGTCAACGAGGAGCTTGAGCTCCGGAAGCTCAAAGTCCCGGCTCCCGAGGTTATAGTAGTAATAATGGCCGGTATGGGTCGTGATTATGTCCATCCCGAAACGGCGCAGCTCTTCCAGATCCCTGTAAAGCGTTTTGCGGTCCGCGTTGACGCCGAGGGCGGCGAGTTTCTCAATGAGATCCTGTATGGTCAGGGAGTGCCGGTCATCGGTCTCCTCGGAAAGGATCCCGGCCAGATACAGCATCTTCAGTTTCTGGTTGGGACCTTTTCTTATCTTAGCGGTCTCTTCGGACCTGTTCTCTATAGTCAAAATACAGCCACCTCCAATCCTGTTGCTGCTCCCAGTATAGCACAAAAATCCCGGAAATCTGTTTTTTGAGTCCCTTTTTTGGGACTTTAATTGCGCCGGCCGCAAATATTCCGCGGTTTTTGGCGGAACGTGATTTAGAGGGCGTTTTTTGGGACATAAAATGGGGCGGGCAGGTTGTAGAATGTACAAAACGGAGCGGAAAGAGCGCACCTGTTAACAGAACGGGAACAACAGGTCACGGACCGGAGAGGAGAGATAAGATGCATGTAATGATGAGCACAACATCGAGGAACAAGGTATTTCATCTTGCGGGATGTCCGTACGAGAACAGGATCAGGTACGTGAACAGGGAAGAAATGAACCAGCGGGAGGCAGTCCACATGGGATACCGTCCCTGCAGCTACTGCAGCACGATGAAGGGATACGATCACATCCGGAAGCCGTTCATGAAACAGATGTCGAAGCTGCACGGGACGCAGTTCACTCTGGTCAGAAGTACGGATACGCTTTACATCCGGACAGATGCCGGTTTCTGGAAGATGTATACGAAAGGAGATATGCAGTACAGGCTTTACCACCTCAACGCGTTCGACGAGTCGCTGACGACGGAGCAGATGATGCACGGCAGGTACCACCCTCAGAAGGATGTGAAGATGTCGGCCGCCCCGAACAGTATCATCCGGTACATCATCAAGCATGATGAGGCCAAGAAGATCATTGAGGTGGACTACCGGAACCTGCCGCAGAAGACACGGAAAGAGAAGAAGTATTACGAGAAGGCCAGGATGAGGGACGGCAGACGGAGAAAGCGTCAGCTCTACAATCTGCTCGACTGCATCTCGCGCGGGGAGACACCGGCGAATAAATGGGTGTCGATCTGCTGAGCGGCAGCGGATCCTGACGCGAGTGCTGAACTGAGCGGCACCGGGTCCCGGCGTGCGGAATGGTCGGAACAGCGTGAGCATCCCCGAGCCGGGGATGTCCGCGGGTACATCACTAAGAATTTATACAGGAGGTGTGCGATGAAAGGTTATGACACAGAATGCGGATACATGGGGTACGTTGAGGGCAGATACATGCTCTTTGCCAGCGAGCGGGAGTATATTGAGTTCGTGAGAGGATAAGACAAATAAAAGCCCGGCAGTCTTACGGGTAAGACTGCCGGGTGCTTCCGGTCCTGAACGGGTCCAATATCACGGGAACGCTTCGTCAACCCGTCAGATCGCTCTGCTCCTGCGCTTCGATAGGATCACCCAGAGAAGGAACAGCAGGAATCCCGCTGCGGAGAGACATATTCCGTAGAGAAGTCCCGGTGTCTCGTAGCGCAGCTCGATCGTGTGGTGTCCGGGTGTCAGCAACAGGCCGGAGAACATGAGATTGACCTTTTCAATGACCGCCGGCGTTCCGTCCACATAGGCCTTCCAGCCGTTCGAATAAGGGATCGTAAGGCACAGGAGCCTGTTCCCGGAGACAGTGATCTCGCCGGTGACGCCGGCGGAGACGAAGCTGCTCCCGTTCTGGTGAATGTCCGCGTTTTCGAGAGATTCCGCGGCCAGCTCTGCCACCTTGCTCTCATAGGAGGTGAGCGGTTCGCTGACCAGAGAGAACTCATCGAAATGGTAGATCCCTCTTGCGGGGAAAGTGATCACAATGGAATTTAACGGTCTCGTGATGTTGCAGGAGTTCAGGAGGAAATCCTGCCGCCCGGAATAGAACTGTTCATCATCCGGAAGTATGTAGTTGACCTCGTTCTCCGTGACGATCTCCCCGTCGCTGCAGAATGCGGCGTGGATCTTGATGCTGCCGGATGTGTAGCCCTCGTAGATCTCCTTGTACATCCAGTATTTTTCATATCCGGTCAGGCGGTCGTACATCTCGGAAGTATAGAAGTTCCCCGGGTCATATGCGGGATCGTCGGAGAAGATCTCCGGCTTTGTAGTAGCGCGGAACTGAATATTCTTCATAAGAATATAACACTCGCCGGTCGTAACAGGGGAAAAAGACAGTTCGACCTGGGCATCTTCGTCCATCGCCGTAACAACGAAAGTATTGGCGTCCGCCTGCACGACACCGTCGGTCAGATAGGTGACCTTGAACGGGATATCCTTACAGTCCAGTTTGCCGGCCAGTTCATCCGCGGAGCCGGGAGTATTGAGGACGTTGTTGGCCTCGGTCACTCCGTAGGAGAGCAGGATCTCCTGCCTCTGCGCGGGGGAGAGCGCGTCAAATTTCTCTCTGCTGATCGTCTTGCTGTAGGTGTATCCCAAGGGAAGCGGATTGCGGTTGGCGTACACGGAATTTGCGGTGGACAGGTCAAGCGCGGTATCGCTATAGCCGGCGGGAAGTTTCTCGGGGTACAGGCAATACAGATAGCTCACTGAAGCGAGTTCATTAAGGATCGTTCTGTTGTCGAGATTTGTGAACTGCCAGGCGTTGTTGTTGACGTCAGACACTCCGAGGGCTTCCAGAAATTCCAGGTTATTGGGGTTGTTGACGCTCCAGAAGGACTGGGTCGATGATACGCCGCTCAGGACGGAAGTATTCTGGTACCAGAATCCCGGTTCCGTGTTGGAGACGCGCAGGAATTTTTTGCCGTCATATCCGAGCGTTGTCGTGATCTGCGTGGTATCGTTGACCCACATATTCATATCGTTGGCCGGCGAAGCGCCGGAACCGGGCCGGAAAGCTGCCAGGCTGTCCATTTCCTTGTAGGTCTTGACCCTGTTGAGGAAATCGGGATAGTTCTTGATGATCCCGTTGACACAGATACATAGGACGGTAAGGTACAGGATGCCACGCTGAGCCCGGCGGAAAGAGGCTTCGGGCGCTGCTTTTTTCGCTTTTTTCGCCCTTTTTCGCTTTCCGGCCGCAGGTGCGGGTCCCTCTGCCACTGCAGTTTCAGCCGCCGGCGCAGCTTCAGTTTCCGGCGCAGTCCCTGCTCCGGCAGTTTCAGCTAAAGGCGTTTCGGATGCCAGTGGAACTGACGCCGCTCCCATTGCAGGCACGCTGTTCTCCATTGCAAGCACGACGTTCTCCGTCGTGGGCGCTTCGTTTTCTGTCGCGGGCGCTTCGTATTGCCCCTTCTGCGCGCGCATGAGATAGATGAGCGTGATGAACGTGAAGGCGGCAGGCAGCAGGAAGACATAGTCCAGATTATAGTCCAGGAACAGGCACAGGATGAAATAGGCCGTCAGACCGACGGTCAATGCACTCTTTTGGCGGTCACTGAGCGTGAACAGCTTCGGCCACATCTCCGCGACCAGCATGCCGACCAGAGCGGAATAGGCCCAGCACCAGCGGTTGATCGGATAGGAGAATCCGTTTGTCAGATAGCCGAAGGCCGGGACGAACAGCAGCGCGGAGTACAGAAGGAACTGCAGCTTAAGCTTAATGAAGCCTCTGGTGCTGAACAGGAGGAAGACGCACAGAAGCGCGGTCCCCGCGTAACAGAGGGCGCCGTACTCCACCTCCGTGCAGGAGAGAAAGCTTACCGGCAGCATGCGGCAGGTCTTGATCTCATAGAACGCGTTGATCACCGGATTAAGCGAGACCCGCTTGTTCGAGAAAACCGTCAGGGCCATGGGCAGCAGGATGACGCCGCCCATCGCGACGCCGACAGTGCCGCCCGCGAACATGACAGCGATCTCCTTGAAACGCCTGCCGAACTCTCCCCGGGCAATAGGGAAGTAGCGGAACAGCGCGTACATAACAGCCATGAGCACGATGCTCACGATGAAATAGAAATTGCAAGTGGTCGCAAGGCAGATCGAGATGATGAAGAGCCAGGGCTTTTTCCCGTCGCGCACCTTTTCGATCCCGCAGATCACAAGCGGGAAGATGATCAGCGTGTTGAGGAAAATGGGCTGGCCGATGCAGGTAATAAGCACGAAACCGCAGAAGGCATAGATCAGGGCTCCTGCCAGGCATCCGTCCTCATGTTCCTCCTGCGGCCAGCGGGAACAGCAGAGGGTGTAGAATACCAGGCCCGCCAGGTAATTCTTGAGCGGGATAAGGGCATTGTAAAAAATATAGATATATTTGGCGGGAACGAGCACGCTCAGGAAATTGAACGGATCGCCCACGCCGTAGTAAGCGAGCGTGGTGAAGGCGTCAGAGCCGTAACCGATGGAAAAGGAGTAGGTAGAAATCGCTTTCCAGTTCCCCGTGACGAGCGACTTCAGCGTCTGGCGGTACCAGCGGGAGATGAAGACCATCGCTTTGATGTGCTGCGTGTAGGAGTCATGCTCCCACACCAGACTCTTCCTGAGAAGTATGAACGGGGCGTAGATAACGAGCGAGGCGGCCAGAAAGAGCATTGTAAAGCGGATATAATGAAAACATCTTTTTTCAGGTGTCTTTGTATTCATTGTTCTCTCCATTTCAACAGGCCCTGAAGAGGGCGTTCATCATAGGCGTATCTTACCATAGAATGCACTATAAAAAAAGGATGAGTCGGCAGCGTGTCAGCAGGACGGCATCGGCAGGCATGCCGGTGTTATTGTGCCGGAGGGACTGTCCCCTCCGTCATACACGTGTTATGATAGAAGCTGCAGATCAAATTAAGGAGAGGACGGAAAATGCAGATCACAACAATGATCGCCGATAAACTCGGCGTTAAGAACTGGCAGGTGGAGGCGGCTGTGAAGCTGATCGACGAGGGCAACACGATCCCTTTCATCGCCAGATACAGAAAGGAAGCGACGGGAACGCTCACGGACGAGCAGCTCCGCGAGCTCGGAGAGTCACTGTCCTACCTGAGGAACCTTGAGGAGCGCAAATCCGCGGTCATGGAGAGCATCCGGGAGCAGGGAAAACTCACGAAGGAGCTTGAGGGCCGCATCGAAGAGGCGCAGACACTGGTCGAAGTGGAGGACCTGTATCTCCCTTACCGCCCCAAGCGGAGGACCCGAGCCGGGATCGCGAAAGAGAGGGGCCTGCAGGGACTGGCGGATTACATTCTGGCGCAGAAGCCCGGGAGCGACGTGAAGAAAGAAGCCGCGAAGTACGTGGACGCGGAGAAGGAAGTGCCTGATGCGGAAGCTGCGGAAGCCGGCGCGATGGATATCGTAGCGGAGCAGATCTCCGATGAGGCGCGCTATCGCGCGTGGATCCGCGGGAAGACCAGGGACAGGGGCAGGATCGTGACCTCGGAGAAAGCCGTGAAGAAAGCGAAAGCAGGCTCTTCAGAGGAGAAAGACCCGAAGGAGACGAAGGTCCCTGCGAAAAAGGAGGAGCGCCGCGACGTCTATGAGATGTATTTCTCGTACGAGGAGGCGCTTCGGAGGATCCCGGGACACAGGGTCCTCGCGATCAACCGCGGCGAGAAGGAGAACTTCCTGACTGTCAGGATAGAGGCGCCGGAAGAGGAGATCATCACTTATCTGGAGAAGCAGGTGACGAAAGGCGCGAAAGTACCGGAGCCCGGAACTTTCCCCTGTATTCAGGCCGCGATCAGGGACAGCTACAGCCGCCTGATCGCTCCCGCCATCGAGAGGGAACTCAGGAACGAGCTGACTGAGGCGGCGGAGGACGGCGCGATCCGGGTCTTTGCCTCGAACCTGGAACAGCTCCTCATGCAGCAGCCGATCGCCGGCAAGGTGGTCCTGGGATGGGATCCCGCGTTCAGGACGGGATGCAAGCTGGCGGTAGCGGATCCTACCGGAAGGATCCTGGACACGAAAGTCATTTATCCCACCGCCCCGCAGAACAAGGTCAGGGAATCCAAGCAGGAGCTGAAAAAGCTCGTGGACAAATACGGAGTGTCAGTGATCAGCGTCGGGAACGGGACCGCGTCACGCGAGTCGGAGCAGGTGATCACTGATTTTATAAAAGAACTGAGTAAGAGCGGGTATAAAGAGCCGCCCCGCTATGTGATCGTCAATGAGGCGGGCGCGTCGGTCTACAGCGCGAGCAAACTGGCGACAGAAGAATTCCCGCAGTTCGATGTGGGGCAGCGGAGCGCGGCGTCCATCGCGAGAAGACTGCAGGATCCGCTTGCGGAGCTGGTCAAGATCGACCCCAAGGCCATCGGAGTCGGCCAGTACCAGCACGACATGAACCAGAAGAAGCTGGACGGCGCTCTGACGGGCGTCGTGGAAAAGTGCGTCAACAGAGTGGGCGTGGACCTCAACACTGCGTCGTTCTCTCTTTTGGCTTACATCTCAGGGATCAGCAGGACAGTGGCCAAGAATATCGTATCCTACCGGGAAGAGAACGGCGCGTTCCGGAACCGGAGGGAACTGCTGAAAGTTGCGGGCCTGGGGCCCAAGGCGTTCCAGCAGTGTGCGGGATTCCTCAGGATCAGGGGAGGGACGCAGCCGTTGGACGAGACCTCTGTCCACCCGGAGAGCTATGAGGCGGTCGCTCAGCTCCTCAAGGGGCTGGGGCTCTCAATGAACCGGGAGTCCTTCCGCGCGGCGGCAGGCCTGATCACCGACCCGGCGAAAAAGGCGGCGGAACTGGGCATCGGTGAGCTGACACTGCGCGATATCCTGGGAGAGCTGGAGAAACCCGCGAGAGATCCCAGAGAGGATATGCCCGCACCGGTCCTTCGCAGCGACGTACTGTCCATGGAGGATCTCGCGCCCGGCATGAAACTGAAGGGAACGGTCCGCAACATCGTTGATTTCGGCGCGTTCGTCGATATCGGCGTGCATCAGGACGGACTTGTCCATATTTCCAAAATGAGCAGGAAGTTCATTAAGCATCCGCTCGAAGCGGTCCGCGTGGGAGACGTCGTGGAGGTGACGGTGCTCGGTGTGGACGCAGGCAGAAAGAGGATCTCACTGTCGATGGTGGAAGAGTAATGTGACAAGGGGCTGTCCCCCTGTCATATCGGAGGGTGAAAGATGAAGAATTGGATCGTGAACGAAGAACTGTATGCGCAGGCCGCCCGCAAAGCGCAGGCGGAAGGCATCGTCATGCTCGAGAACAGGGACAACGCGCTGCCCCTGCTCCCGGGAAGCCGTATCGCTCTGTTCGGGCGCACACAATTTCATTATTACAAGAGCGGCACGGGATCGGGCGGCATGGTCAACACCAGGTACGTGACCGGCGTGCGCGAGGCGATCCTGCAGCGCAGCGCGTATGCGCTCGCGCCGTCTGTCGAGAGGGCCTATGCGGAGTGGCTCCCGGACCATCCTGTCCTGAAAGGAGACGGCTTCACCGAGCCCTGGTTCCAGGAAGAAATGGAGATCACTGAGGATCTTGCCGCGCGGGCCGCGCAGGAAGCGGAAGCCGCGGTCGTGATCATCGGGAGAACGGCCGGAGAAGAGCGGGACAACAAGCCCGAGCGCGGGAGCTGGTACCTGACGGAGCGGGAGGAGTCGATGCTGGAGAGGGTCTGCGCGGTCTTTCCCCGGACGATCGTCCTTCTTAACACAGGCAATATCATCGACATGAACTGGGTGGCAAGATACCGCCCTGCCGCAGTTCTCTGCGTCTGGCAGGGCGGACAGGAAGGCGGGAACGGCATACTTGACGTCCTCACAGGCGAGGTGTCTCCTTCCGGGAAGCTTGCGGATACCATTGCGCGCGAGGTCAGTGATTATCCGTCCGACGCAAATTTCGGAGACCCGGAAAGAAATGTCTACGCGGAAGACATTTATGTGGGGTATCGCTATTTTGAGACATTTGCGAAGGAGAAGGTCCTGTATCCCTTTGGATACGGGCTTTCCTACACGAGTTTTGAGATCAGCGGGCAGGGAATGGAGAGCATAGGGGACGATACGATCACTTTCCGCGCCAGGGTCGCCAATACCGGGAACGCGCCGGGCAAGGAGGTCGTGCAGATCTACTGCCAGGCGCCGCAGGGGAAGCTCGGGAAACCGGCGCGGGTGCTCTGCGCCTTCAGAAAGACGATCATGCTTGACCCCGGGCAGAATCAGGACCTGAAATTCAAGGTGCCGGTCAGGGCAATCACCAGTTATGACGACAGCGGCGTGACAGGCTACAAGTCCTCATGGGTGCTGGAGGAAGGCACTTATACCTTCCATATCGGAAGCAGTGTCAGGGATACGAAAGAGTGCGGAAGCTTTGCGCTGAACGGTACAGCGGTGATCGAGGTGTGCGAGGAAGCGCTGGCGCCGATCC
>OCTX012270475.1_pt1 | contig 12145 bp, 7 predicted proteins | sample 1539691 | NCBI WGS metagenome assembly OCTX01 (sample SAMN02144231, study PRJEB22623) | gut metagenome | biome: sheep rumen | host: Ovis aries | place: New Zealand
CCTCTTTGCGCTGATGATGCTGCATCATTATATTGATGACGGACTGGTTGACCTGAAGGGTATCATCGTCGATCGCGAAGGCGAGAAGAATGCGGGTATCGTGGATATCTTCAACAACTATTACGGCCACCCCGATATTCCTGTCGGACTGGAGCGCAACGGTGTGAAGCATCCTCGTTGCTTTATCCCCTACAATGGTATTTGCGACTTGAAGGATGCCAATGGTGCTCCACTGTTCAAGCGCACACTGGATGCCAGCAAACTGCCTGACGGCTATAAGCTGTATCGCAAACTGCTGAGCAAGGCTGAGGACAACTCGATTGTTGTGGTGGCTATCGGTTTTGCCACTACCCTCTCCCAGCTCTTTGAGTCGGGTGCCGACGAATATTCCAACTTGAGCGGACTCGACCTCTTCAGTCAGAAGGTGAAGGCTGTCTATATCCAGTCGGGACGCTTCGAGGCTGGTGACAGTCTGAGTGGCTACAACATGCGTGCCGCATCGAAGCAGTCGGCTGTCTTCTACAGCAAACTGCCTAAGAAGGTCGATCTCATCATGTCGCCCAGCAACATCGGCGACAAGATGAACTATCTGCCTCAGGACGTTGTGGCTGACCTCAGTTATACCGATTGGAACCCCATCAAGGCGGTTTACACCAACTATACCTGTGATACAGGTCAGCGCATGTGGGACACCAACTGTCTGGTGAATGCCGTCTTGGGCGACAACGAGTATCATCTCTCGCCACGCGGATGGGTGACCTTCATTGACAAGGGCGAAATGTCGGAGATGCTGTTCAAGCCCGATCCCAATGGCAATGCCCGCTATCAGATGCCTGGCGACAGCTACTTCTTCATGGAGAAGCTGATGGACATCCGTCGCCACAACCGCATCAACCGTTATCCCTCACGCCTCACCATCGAGGCTCCACAGCCTACTCTGCTCAGAGAAGCTGCTACGGAGTGGGCTAAACCACGTACCCAGTTGCTTATCGACAAGTATCTGGCAACGGCAGGCAACAAGCTCGATCCCGATGAGTTCCGCACCGTATTCCAGCCTATCGGATACTATGGTGGCAACGTGACCGACTATCGTGAGGCTGAGATGGCTGTAGTCGATCAGCTATACACCGTCATGCTCGACCGTGCTGCCCGTCAGGGTAAGAACACCATGACCATCATCACCGGTGCCCCAGCCAGTGGTAAGAGTACGGTGGCCCGCAAACTGAATCTGAAGAACGAAGGACTGGTCTATGACGCTGCCCTCTCAGGTGGTACCGACCGCTTGGAGAAGGTCATCCAGCGTGCCAAGTCGAAGGGGCTCGACAAGATTACGGTTGTCATCGTCTATAATGATATCCAGACTTGTTTCAACAACTCCATCAACCGCGGTAAGAACACCAACCGATTCTGCACCATCGACTATCTGATGCAGTCGTTCGAGGATAGCAAGGGCAAGATTGAGTGGTTGCAGAAGCAGCATCCAGAGATAACCATCATTCCTGTAAGCTGCGAGGGCAACAACGGTGGTCAGAAGGTGAGCATCGACGAGGCTAAGAAGTGGGACTACGACGTGACTGAGGAGGAGGTCAACAAGATGCTCTCCACCGAGCTTGACGTCGTGAACAGTGGTGAACTCTGGGAACAGCAGTTGCCTTCGCTCGTAGGCAATCTCAATGCGATTCCTAATCTCAGTGCACGCAATAAGAAACTGACTGACGAAATCAACAAGCGCGTCAGCGAACTGTTACATAACAGAAATTGACGATGAACATCAAGTTTCAAACATTAAAAGTGGTTGCCGTCTGCATGATGGCAACCACTTTGTTGGTTTTTACCGGGTGTAAATCCCAACAGAAGGTTGTATCGTCCATCGAGGCGCCCCAGCCTACCCTCATCAATGAGGATGCCAAGGTTTGGGCAAAGGTGCACACCACCGAACTGATACAAAAATACATGGCGACAGCCGATAATAAGATTGACCCTGACGAGATGCGCCTGCTGTTCAAGCCCATCGGTTACGACGGAGGTAGCAATACCGTTTACTATCGCGATGCCGAGCGTTATTTGGTTGACACTCTCTACAGCGTCATGCTCGAACGGGCTGTCAGACAAGGGAAGACGGAGTTCGTCATCTTTACGGGTCCCTCTGCCAGTGGCAAGAGCACGGCTGCTCGCGAAATGGATTTCTCAAACACCGGTTTGGTGTATGATGCCGCCTTCAATTCGTACAAGAAACTGGCTGGCGCCATTCAGAAAGCTCAGCGCTATGGTATGAAGAACATCCGCCTCATTGCCGTCTATAACACCATCCGCAACTGTTTCAAGAACTCGGTTGACAGGGGTAAGAAAAGCGGACGCTTCATCCATATTCCCTACATGATTGAGTCGTTTGGCAACAACGTCCACAAGATGGAGCTGATGAAGCAGAACTTCCCCAACATCGAGTACTACTGCTTCGACAAGCGCGACAATGTAGTGGCAAAGCGCGTCAGCATTGACGAGGCTTGCCAGTGGGACTTTCACGTCACCCAGGACGACATTACCTATCTTTTAAATGTGTTGCGTGATGAAATTGACAAAGGCGACCTTACGAAACATCAGCTTGCCTATATCGCGGGAGACTTACTATCAATTGAGGGACTGTCGGATTCCAATCGAGCACTGGCCCAAGAGATTAATAGCAGAATACGTGCGCTGGCAGGACAAGATTAGTGAAGAACTGTGGGAGCAATCCCCACAATTAGGAACAGAAGCTTTATGAAGAAATTACTATGCTTAGCCATCTGCGCGATGGCAGTAATGATTAGTTGTAAGAACAAAGGGGCTGCCGGCGATGCCGCTGACAATGACTCAACGGCTGTTGACAGCGTGATGGCTGAATTGAACGACACCACTCCCCTACCCATGTTCCTCTACTATATGAATCCGCAGTATATGCAGATAGTTTATTGGAGCAATGAAGGGGACGTACCGGATGCCTGGCAGGACATGATCCGTCGCAATGCGGCAGGTTACACCAAGATGCTCTACGGTGAGAAATGGATTGACATCAAGTTCCTGGGCGAGACATGGCTCAACCCTGATGGCAAGGATATGTTCCCTGGCGAACTGCATGGCATCTCATCCATCCCGTCACCAGGTTTGAAATATGCCTTTGCCAACAGCAAGGATATACCCAAGAAAGACGATGCTTTATGGGGACTCCAGCTCGTGATACATAAGGACTACCTGAAGACGCGCAAGCAGTTGGAATGCGAGTGTCCCGAAAGAGAAACGCCTATGCCACAGGCTATCGTCAAGAAGATGGAACAACGCTATGGCATGAAGGCGAAGCGCTCACAACTCATCACCAAAATTGGCGGACGCTACCTGCAGGGCACCGTTCAGTTCATCGGTGAGTATAAGAATGCACCCAAGAACGAAGACAGCGACTTTAAGAAGGCACTGGCGCTGAATGTCATTGCCGACGGCGACAGCATCTATTCACTCGAAGTGTTGGGCTATTACGATGAGGAGAGCAAGACGTGCACATGGAATGCCGACGACGAGGGCGAATATACACCCACCGTTATCCTCGGTGCCTTCGAGGGTCCCAAGGGCTTGGAATTGGCATACGTCCATTATGCTCCTGAGAGCAGTACCGTGGGGATGTATTTCGTCCACGATGGCAAAATCAATGAGGTGGAGTATGCTTGCTACCACAATATGATAGACGAGCAACCACCGCTCTGGGACAAGGAATTAGCCGCCATGCAGAAGCTCTATCTCAAGGAAAGCAACGCTCGTGAAGAATATCCGCTGAAGAAATACTATTTCATCGACATCGACAACGATGGCATCGACGAGGTATGGATGCGCGATAAGGACGAGAAAATCGGTGCGCTGTTCACTTTCCGCGACCGTAAGCCCGAACTGATTGGCATAGAAACCGAGAAGATGAAAGCCCACATCAACCGTTCAAACGACAAGCGTGGTTCTGTCACGATAGCCGGTCCTGCCGGTGGACCGTCGTATGCCACAGAGGTGTATGTACTGAAAGGCAGTAAGGTGGTTGACCGCTTCGGCATGATGGAGCTGGAGGGCGAGATTACGGATGCCGAACTGAACGGCAAGACGCTCACCAAATGGGAGGCTGCCGAATTCCTCGACAAATCGCCGTCCAACGATTACAAGGTTGACGTCTATTTCTATGAGAAAAGGGAAGAAGACTAAATCATATCAATAAAGACAAGATGGATGTCACTACATGGTGACATCCATCTTTTTCATTTGGATCACCGCATCTGATGCCCTGTCGAGCCTTTGCTCCATGTTCCTAATTCTTTCTATCTGCTCCATCATAGTTGAAACCGTGCCCGTTCCACTTCAGCGACTTCTGTGTCTTCGTACCGTTGTCATGCCAAGTGGTGACGATAATATCCTTCCCAACACGAGGCAACGCATAGCTCTTGTTAAAGTATTCCACATTAAAGCCAGGTATTTCACAACTCGTCATTTTCCTGGTGGCATTATTATATCGGTAGAACAGCATACCGTCATATTGTCCTGAAGAAGGCTTACCGTTGACAAAACACCATCGACTGACTGCAAAGAGTTTATGCTTGCCGTCAGCTTCATTCCAATAGCACATTTCTATTTTTGAGGAAGACTCTTCATAGGCCCACTCATAGCACAGAAAGCCATTTTTCGTGTCGATGGTCAGAGTTTCGTTCTTTTCAAGAGGCTGCCCCTTTTCCTGTAAACCGATAGCGTGTTGTAGATTTTTATAGAGAGCCATCGACTCTGCATCACATTCCTCCACGTTATCTAAGTCAAGTGATACGATAAAAGCCTTCACAAAGTCTTTTATCATAGGGCGTGCGCCCTGATAATTCACTTTGAAAGAGTCCTGAGCTGCCACGTTTAGCATGCAACAGGCCAAAATAAATACTAATGTCAGTTTTTTCATCTTCTTATATTTTTAACGGATACAAATATTGTTTTTCCCCATTGCTATTTACCGATAGAGGGTGTATTGTCCACCGTCGCTCAGGCAGTATTTGCGGAGCAGGTCCTGGATGAAGCGGACATTGGCCACGACGCGCTCTTCGTTGCCGTCATAACCATTGATGAGCACCACAAGGTGGGTAGTCTTGAGTTCGATCTTCGTACGCTCATTGTCGCTGGTGGGTGTCCCTACCCCACCCTCAGCATCTCGATAGACAGGCAGTCTGTGGATGTTGATCATCCCACGGCCAATACCCTCGTAGGGCTCTCCCTCGCGACCTATACCTAAGGTCAGTGTGTCGCCCTTGAGCTTGTCTGCATCGAAGCCGCCAATGCTGTAGCCGTATGCGATGGAGGCGAGGTTGATGAGATCCACCAGTGTGTCTATCTGATAGAGCGACTTCCCCTGCAGGACCCTGCGGATGAGGGCTTCTGAGGCAGGGCGATAACGCGAGGGATCCTTGCCACAGGCCTTATACACGCTACGTGTGGCAGCGATGCTGCTCATCACCTTCAGTGTCTCTGTCGTGAGGGTCTGCCTGCAATGCTCGCACAGGGCATCTATCTCCTGCCATAATTCCTCGCTATAGGGGGTGTTCATCACATTCGCCTCCACGCAGGCTCCAACAAATGTTGGGCATACCTGTTCAATCTCCTTTGATACAATGATATTCATACCTGCAAAGGTACAATTTTTTGTTGGTTCAGCAAAATATTACTCCGAGAGTTCGCTTATAAAATGTTGAAGGGGAATTCAAAAAGCCCTGCTATGCATCACGCACGGCAGGACTTAATAACTAATTTATTTTATATATTTGATTTATTTCGCATCTAATTCAGCATCCTTGGTCTTGGGATCGTCAGCACCATAGCAGTTGTAGTAGGCCTGATAACGGTTGTAACCCCAGTTGACCTGTGCCTTGTTAGGATCGAGCTGCTTAGCCTTGTCGAAGGCAGCAATAGCTTCCTCGAAGAGGGCCTTGCGCTTGGCAGCATCGTCGGAACCGGCAGCCTGGGCGTTCAGACAGATACCCAGATAGGTCTGCACGATGGCATTGTCGGGATTAGCGGCAACGGCCTTACGGAACCATGTAGCACCTTCCTCAGCCTTGTTGTCCTGCATAGCCATCAAGCCCTTGTTAGCCAGAGCGATGTAGCTGTTAGGATACTTAGCCAGGTGGTTGTCGAGCAACTGAGTCATGGCTTCCTTATCCTTCATACCCTCGTACATGCTGTAGATGTTACCCAGAATCTCATCGTTCTCAGGCTCCTGAGCATAGAGTTGCTTCATCTCGTTGAGGTAGTTGAGAGAGTCCTCTTTGGTCTGAAGTGAGCTACGCATAACGTAGAACAGGAAGTTCTGAGCGTCCTTCTTCATTTCGGCATCCTGCATGGCGATGTTGAGATACTTCTTAGCGCGAGCCATATCCTTAGCCTCAGCAGCATAACGTCCGGCATAGTAAGCCACCTGTCCGATGTATGCCTTCTCAGTCTCGTGGTCCTGAGCAGCGAAGAGAGGATCAGTATCAGAATCAAGGAAAGCACCCCAGTACTTCAGGATAGCGGCATTGTCGCCCTTGCGAGCCATATCCTGACCGATGTTTACGAGGTGGCTGCGGACTGGCCACAGACGGGCAGCGTTCTTCTCGTCGTATTGTGGCTTTACCTTGCCCTTGGCGTTAGGCATCTGGTCGTACTTGTTGCACTCGACTGCGGCTGTGAGTGCGTTGCAAATAGCGTCAGCCAGTCCTAAGGTGTCGTAGGCTTCTTCCTTGCCCGTACCCAACTGCTTAGCAGCCTGGTTCTGGGCGATGGTACCCGTCTCGGCACTTACCTTCTCCATAGCGAGGTCCACGAGCTTGTTGTAAGCCTCGGCACGCTCTTCGTCGTTAGCCAACTGGCTGCTCTTCAAGAGTGCAGCGGCATCAGCATAAGTTTTAGCTTTCTTGATAGCCTTGAGAGCATCACTGTCACCTGCAAAGGCTGTAGCACTTGCTACGAGCACCATTGCCATCATCATTAATTTTTTCATAAGCTTTTAATATTGGTTAAACATTTATTCTTCATTGTTTGTCGGGGTATCGATAGCCTCGTCCTGAAGCTCCTCATCGACAATCTCGGCTTCTTCTACATCCTCTTCCTGACTGGACATCACCTTGCAAACGGAGGCAATGCTGTCGTTCTTCTTGGTGAGGTTGATGAGGCGCACACCCTGTGTGGCACGACCCATGACGCGAACGTCGGCAACCTTCAAGCGAATCAGAATGCCCGACTTGTTGATAATCATGAGGTCGTTCTCATCGGTCACAACCTTGATGGCTACCAGGCGACCCGTCTTCTCGGTGATGGCGAGTGTCTTCACACCCTTGGCACCACGGGCTGTCTTACGATAGTCTTCCACCTCAGAGCGTTTGCCGTAGCCGTTCTCAGAAACAACCATGATAGTCTCGGTCTGTGGGTCGTTGACACATACCATGCCTACCACCTCGTCGTCACCTCCATCGAGACGCATACCGATGACACCTGTAGAAACACGTCCCATAGAACGGATATCGTTCTCGTCGAAACGTACGGCACGACCGTTGCGGTTAGCCAGCAGCAGTTCGTTATGACCATTGGTAAGACGAACGCCTACCACGGCATCGCCCTCATTGATATTGATGGCGCGCACACCTGCCGCGCGTACATTCTTATATTGGTCGAGGCGTGTCTTCTTGATGATACCCTGCTTGGTGGCGAACACCACGTAGTGCGACTTGAGGAACTCCTCGTCGTTGAAGTTCTTGATGCGCAATACGGCATTGATGGCGTCGTCGGGCTCGATGTTGAGCATATTCTGAATGGCGCGACCCTTTGAATTCTTGTCGCCCTCAGGAATCTCGTAGCACTTCTGCCAGTAGCAGCGTCCCTTCTGGGTGAAGAAGAGCAGCGTGTTGTGCATAGTGGCAGGATAGATGTACTCGGTGAAGTCGTTGTCGCGATGACGGGCGGCTTTGGCACCGACGCCTCCCCTGCCCTGCTCGTGGAATTCGTCGAGTTTGGTGCGCTTGATGTATCCCATGTGCGAAATAGTGATAACCACTGGATCGTCGGGATAGAAGTCTTCGGCATTGAACTCGTGGTCGAATGGGATAATCTCTGTGCGGCGCTCGTCGCCATACTTCTCCTTTACCTCCTGCAAATCGTCCTTCATCACCTGCTTACAACGCTCGGGGTTGTCGAGAATTTCCTGCAAGTCGGCAATGAGTTTCTGCAAATCGTCGAACTCCTGATGCAACTGCTCCACACGCAGACCTGTGAGCTGAGCCAGACGCATGTCAACGATGGCCTTCGACTGCAGTTCGTCGAGATTGAAGCGCTCCTCCAAATTGTGCTGAGCATCACTTGGCGTCTTGCTATTACGGATGATGTGCACCACCTCGTCGATATTGTTGACGGCAATAATCAAGCCTTCGAGGATGTGGGCACGCTCTTGAGCCTTGCGCAGGTCGTACTTAGTGCGACGGATGGTGACGTCGTGACGGTGCTCAACGAAGTACTTGACGCACTCCTTCAAGGTGAGCAGACGGGGACGACCCTTCACCAGTGCGATATTGTTGACAGAGAACGAGCTCTGCAGGGCTGTCATCTTGAACAGCTTGTTCAGCAGCACGTTGGCATTGGCATCGCGCTTGCAGTCAACCACGATACGCATACCCTGACGGCCCGACTCGTCGTTGACGTTAGCCACACCCTCAATCTTATGCTGGTTGGCCAAGTCGGCAATATAGGCTACGAGGTCGGCCTTGTTGACACCGTAAGGTATTTCGGTCACCACAATCTTGTCGTGGGTCTCGCCGCTTTCGATTTCAGCCTTGGCACGCATCACGATGCGTCCGCGACCTGTCTCGTAGGCATCCTTCACGCCCTGCAGACCGTAGATATAGGCTCCTGTAGGGAAGTCAGGACCTGGAATATACTGCATCAGTCCCTCGGTATCGATATCAGGATTGTCGATGTAAGCACAGCAACCGTCAATGACCTCGCCCAGGTTGTGGGTAGGCATATTGGTAGCCATACCGACGGCAATACCGTTACCGCCATTGACCAGCAGATTAGGAATCTTGGTCGGCATGACGGTGGGTTCCTGCAAGGAGTCGTCGAAGTTGTTCGTCATGTCAACCGTCTCTTTCTCGAGATCGTCCATGATGTGTTCGCCCATCTTGGAAAGACGGCATTCGGTGTAACGCATAGCAGCCGGCGAGTCGCCATCCACACTACCGAAGTTACCCTGTCCGTCAACCAGCGTATAGCGCATGTTCCAATCCTGCGCCATACGCACCAAGGCGCCATATACAGAGCTGTCGCCGTGGGGGTGATACTTACCAAGCACCTCACCTACTACGCGCGCACATTTCTTGTACGGCTGAGTCGATACGTTGTTGATGTTCATCATACCGTAGAGGATACGGCGATGCACGGGCTTGAAACCGTCGCGCACATCGGGCAGCGCACGCGCTACGATAACCGACATAGAGTAGTCGATGTAGGAGGATTTCATTTCCTCCTCGATGTTGATTTTAATAATTCTGTCGTTGTCGAATGTTTGATCCATTATAATTGTTTTTTATTCTTTAGTTTTTCCATCATTTTGCGTTTAAGGGCATTTTAAAGCCCGCTAACGCGTTTTTCACCTTTTTCAAATCGAGCACAAAGGTACGCATTAGCGGGCAAATAGCAAAATAAATTAACTTTTATTGCCTATTTAACGACATATTTTTTTCCATTCCGAATGACGATGCCCCGATAGCTGCCGTTTACGCGCTCTCCGCGCAGGTTATAGGTGGGCTGACTGGTGAGTGGCGATTGGTGAATCGTCGTAATGGCAGTAGCATTCTGGTCAACGAAGATGACTTCTTTGCCAGCCGACAATGTCAGTGCAAAGAGTGACAAGAATAAAACAAGTAAATTTTTCTTCATACTGCGCTCTGTTTTTGATTTGTCTATATTATAATTATGGTGCATAAGATAGCAATTATTCTACATTACTCCGAAATTTTTCTGCTATTTTGGCACGATGTTTGCAAGAATGATGATGTATGACAAGTCAATTTTCACCAAAAGTATCCGAAATTCTCGCCTATTCGCGCGAGGAAGCAGCCAGACTCGCCAGCAGGAGCGTGGGGCCTGAACACTTGTTGCTGGGCATCATGCGCATGAAGGACGGGCCCGTCATCGACGTATTCAACCGCATGGCCATCAATATGGCATCGGTGAAGACGGCACTGGAGGTTCGTGTCCGCGAAGATGAAATAGGAATGCCCATCAACACCAACGAACTGGTGCTCAACGAGAAAGCCAGCAACATCCTGAAATTGGCGGTGCTGGAGGCACGCATACAGCACACCACCCGCGTGGACGAGCAACACCTGCTGTTGGCTATCCTGCACGACCAGGTGGACAACGGCGCAAAAATAGTATTAGAAATGAATAATATGAATTACGAAGATACACTGACATTGCTGAGCGTGAAGAACGGCATCGGCATGCCCGACGAAGATTTCGAGGAAGAGGAATCGACGGCACAAGGTCAGAGCCAGTCGTCGAAGAACGGGCAGACGACGACGCAGACCAAACAGACGAAGACGAAGACGCCCGTGCTCGACAACTTCTCGACCGACCTGACACAACAGGCGATGGAGAATAAGCTGGACCCTGTGGTTGGGCGCGAGCGCGAAATACAACGCGTCGTGGAAATCCTGGGCAGAAGAAAGAAGAACAACCCCATCCTGATAGGCGAGCCCGGCGTGGGCAAAAGTGCCATCGTGGAAGGACTGGCACAGCTGATAGCCCGCCATCAGTGTTCGCCCGTGCTCTTCGGCAAGCGACTGGTGACACTCGACCTGACAGGCGTGGTGGCTGGCACGAAATATCGCGGACAGTTCGAAGAACGCCTGCGCCAGCTGATTAAGGAACTGGAGCAGAACCAGGACGTGATTATCTTTATTGACGAGATTCACACCATGATTGGAGCTGGTTCGACGCCTGGGTCGATGGATGCTGCCAACATTCTGAAACCTGCATTGGCACGAGGCACCATACAGTGTATCGGTGCCACAACGCTGGATGAATACCGCAACTCGATAGAGAAAGACGGTGCACTGGAACGCCGATTCCAGAAAGTGCAGGTGGAACCTACTACATCGGAAGAAACCCTGCAGATTCTGCATAACATCAAAGAACACTACGAGCGACACCACCACGTGAGCTATACGGACGCAGCACTGGAAGCATGTGTCAAATTGACAGACCGATACATCAGTGACCGTCAGCAACCGGACAAGGCGATTGACGCATTGGACGAGGTGGGCTCGCGCGTACATCTTAGTAATGTGCAGGTGCCACCGGAAATCGCTCAGCTGGAAAGTCAGCTGAAAGAGGTGACAGAGAAGAAGCAACAGGCCGTAAAGAATCAGAACTTCGAATTGGCTGCCGGATTCCGCGACCGCCAGACGGTGATAGAAAGTCAACTGGCAGAAATGAACCGCAAATGGCAGGAAGGCGACATTGACGACCGCCAGACGGTAACGGAGAAAGAGGTGCAGGACGTGGTTTCGATGATGACGGGTGTGCCCGTTCAGCGAATGGCGCAAGAGGAAGGCATCCGACTGAAGGGAATGAAGCAGGAATTGCAACAGCACGTGATAGCGCAGGACAAGGCTATCGAAAAACTGGTGCACGCCATACAGCGTAATCGCGTAGGACTCAAAGACCCCAACCATCCTATCGGTGCCTTCATGTTCTTAGGACCAACGGGTGTGGGCAAGACCTATCTCGCCAAAAAACTGGCAGAGTTCATGTTCGGCACCAGCGAGGCTTTGATTCGTGTGGATATGTCGGAATATACCGAAGCCTTCAACGTCAGCCGTCTGATAGGTGCGCCTCCAGGCTATGTGGGTTACGAAGAGGGCGGACAGCTGACCGAGCGTGTGCGCCATCACCCCTACTCCATCGTGCTTCTCGACGAAATAGAGAAGGCGCACGGCAATGTGTTCAACTTGCTGCTGCAAGTGCTGGACGAAGGACGACTGACGGACGGTAACGGACGCTTCGTGGATTTCCGCAACACGGTGATTATCATGACATCGAATGCGGGCACGCGCCAACTGAAGGACTTTGG
>OCTX014549913.1_pt1 | contig 12139 bp, 14 predicted proteins | sample 1539691 | NCBI WGS metagenome assembly OCTX01 (sample SAMN02144231, study PRJEB22623) | gut metagenome | biome: sheep rumen | host: Ovis aries | place: New Zealand
GCTAACTATCCATACACTAAAGGACTAAAAAAGCTGAATGAAATCTATTCTGAGATGTACAGAATGATAGTAACTACTCAGGAAGACTATTTTTGGACTTACTGGACTACTGATATACAACAATGAGCAAGAGAATATAAAGTAGAAAGAGAATGGACTACTTTATTAGATGATGAATGAAATCCTGTACTAGATGACCAATGAAATGAAATCAAAGTACCATGAATAGAGAAAGTAAAGAAAGTGATAATCCGAACAGATGAAGAGAATAGTTATGAATTACCAGAATTATCAGACTTAGAAGAAAGTAACGGTATGAAATGATGGAAGCTAAAGGATAATCATATCTTCCTAAACTGGACTCCTGATAAAGATGTAGAAAACTGATTAGAGATACAAGGCATCCAGAATATAAACCCTGCAGAACTAACAGATAATGAGGTGGATGCTATATTTCCATGACATTCAGACTTAAAACAGTTTCATAAAGTGCTAAAAGACTGATTAAGAGCTGAATTGTGGGAACATAAACAAGACTTTGAAAAATCTGATAGAGCTAAGGCTAGATATGAAGAATGACTAGAGAAAATGAAAAGATATATCTCTCAAAGAGTACAAAGTATTTATTATTCTGATGTACAAAACTAATGGCAATCGATAACCTTAACTATTATTCAAGCTGATTACCAGCATGACAGCAAACAGATAAATATTCAAGCCAACCATGATGTCTAAAGTCTAAGAATTTAGACATCTTTTCAAGTAGTAAGAGTGTAAAAGCTACAGCATGGAGTGAGCCAGAGGATACAGCTGAGAGCTGAGTCGTATTAGTAGATCAGACATGAGACTTGATTCTAAAATCTGACTGAAGTGTCTATGATAGAAGCTTAGGTAGCGAGGTGTTAGTAAAGAGTGACATAGCTACGAACTTTCCAAGTTATAATATAAGTTACAACTGAAGGAGTTGAACTTATGAGCCTGCTACATGGGGAACAGAGAAACAGCTGATCTCTAAATATGAGAACTGAGTGCTAAAATATTTCACGATATTTACTGATAGAGCCAGATATGTTTATTCTGCAGAAGAATATAGAGTAACAGATGACGATGAAGTGTGGACTGGTAACTGATGGACTGAGAGTGACGGAGGCCGAAAAAAATCAGGGTCAGAGACCACAACAACTCTTAGGCTAAAGGTTAATAATTTGCAAGGATTTACGACGACCAAGCTTTCCATACAAGCATATAATGTATGAGCTACAGCTGAAGAGTGAAGCATAACGATAAGCGATATACGTTATGCAAAACAAAGATATTGGTATGATGCCGAAACTGATGACATCCAACCTTCTATTTCATCAGGTTATGAGGACATCAGCTTTGAACAGTTAGACGATTCTACATGAAAGACAGTCTTCATTGACATTCCCCTTCTAAACGTAAGAGAGAGCGACGATTACTATTTAACAATAAGTTTTAAACATACAGCATGAAGTGATGGGACGCATACTCGACCAAGCTGAAGAGTGACTGTGAATGTCTTTGGATATAACGATGCATACAACTACCTACCCATAAACGCCGAGAGAGAATTAGTTGATGTTTGAGAATATTACCGAGAGAAAAGTAATACGTTCCAGGTCTTATATTCATGGGGTTGAGAATGGGTAGATGATGACAATATGCAAAAGGTGGTTAGATATAGCTTAGTCAAATATATGTGACGACCTAACGATGTGAGCATGGATGTAATAGCCATGATAGCATGGAATGAGCAGATATACATGATAGGTAATATGAACTGAAACTGATATGTCATCCCTTGTGATCTTACATGAGGTAGAGGAACACCTTATATAGCTTATGGATGTGAGTTTAAATGAGCGACAAATATAGATTATCTGCTCTATCTAGTATGAGAAGATAGGGGGATAAGTCAATTATGGGTATATAATGGGCAAGAATTAGTACCTGTGATATGATGAAAGGAAGAAAAAGATAGCAAAAATCTGATAAAGAATGAAGAGCAGTATAGATTTGACTGAAAGATAGTAAACTGGAGGAAAAATCTGATTTTAACCACTACAGATAATAGAATATTCCAATACTGACAGACTTATGGAGGTAAAGGTGGTACTTTTATCCATGAATTGCCAGAAAATGCTACTATTACATGACTAAAAACTAACTGAAACGATCTAGAGATAAGCTATAGCATAACAGAATGACAAACTACAACAAAATATAGCATAAAATACCAAGATGATACTCCAATAAAGAACTATAACATAGAATGGATGGCTGAATATCCTATTGTACTATGAAACCACCTACTAGAGAAAGAAGAATCTGACCTATATGTAAGTTATATCTTACCAAGTGCAGACTGTAGCTTAGAATTTTGGGGTATGGCTAACCATTATCATTTCTGGACATTTACAAGTGAAGATGACTATACATTTGATTCAGAATTATCTTATAAATTGAAGTGAGCTACATGAGATTATGAATTAAAATTTATAGAGAGAAATGGGAATCAATATACATTCAGATTAGAATGAGATTTACCAATTCAGACCACTAACGATATGAAAATAACGGATAGTGAATGAGTGGAGCTGATAAATTATTCAGAATACAACCATTTCAGAAAAATCTGAGAGATTACAACAGAAGAATACCAAGAATGAGAGTTTAGATTCCATAATCTGAATAACAAACTAGAACTGCCAAAATCTCATAGTTTACAGATAATGGTAAATGGTAAAGGAAATCAGAATTATACTCCTGAATTATTTGCTTTAGATTTAGTTGCTAATCAAAGAGAGAGATGATAGTATATGCAGGTAAACAATTCTGAAATGATTTTAATAATGGAGATGAGGCATTATTCCAAGATGCTAACCGACCTAGAGATAATGATAAATTTAAGATAAGACCATGATTACAAAGTGATAAATGGAAGCAAAGAGAAGTGAATAAGAACATATATACTAAAGCTGCTGAATTAGTGGCTAATGCTACAACAAATAATGTATCTGCAGCTTATACAGTACCAGATCAATGTACTATTCCAGTATTATCAGAGCATCAAAGATTCTGAGATCCATGATGTAAAGTCAATAAGGATGGGAATATAGAAATAGAAGAGGATGGGACATATATAATACAAGCATTTACTCAGTTTTTACTTCCATCTACTCCATCAGAGTGATATAAATATGTAGAGATAGTATCTTTATTAAAACTAAAGACATGAAATTACACATGATTTAAGTGGAGACCATTTACATTAAATCAGAGTAGGATATGTGGAACATGAGACCAGCTTGTAGCTTGGACTATAGGATGGTTTAAGAAATGAGATACATTTAATGTATGAGCAGTACATACATATTCTAGTGCTATATCTATGTATCAGGTATTGAACGTACAAAGACTAGCATAAGTAAAATTTCTCCAAAAATGAAAATCTGACTATAATGTGAATACACAAATTTTTACATTATAAGTAATAATAGATGACAACGCCTATTCTAATCTTAATTACTTGTTCTACAGTTATTACAAGCATTATAAATGCAGCTAAACCTTGATTTAAAAAGCTGACTGGGAAATACACAGTAACTGTTTCTGTAGCCCTCAGCTTTTTATTGTGAATCTTAGCAAGTTTCTCAGTAGCCCCTTATCTCTGAATGGATCTAAATACTGGAGTCTTGGCTCTAATTTGATTGGCTCTAGGGACTGGGAGTAATTTATTTTATGATTTATGGGAACTCCTTAAAAGTGCTACAGACAAAATCAAAAGCACGATAGAGGAATAATTTTATTTCAATTCAGATTTGTAAAATGAGTATCGAAAAATGAACTATAGAAGAAACTGGGAATGTGCTTACTAAACTTACTTCAAGCGAAAGGGGGACATTCCTAGCTATCATGATATGTGCTTTAATCAGCATTGTATGAATTGTTATCTTCTATGTAAAGAGCATGGACTGACTGATCGATAAGTATAATGAAACTATAAACAAGCAACAAACAGAATTTTTACAAGCCTTAAAAGAGTTTAGTAAATAATTGTTTTGGATGAATGAACGAAGACCGGCAATACAGAATCATAAAATCTGATTTATGATTTAACATATACAAAAAACTAGATAAGAATGGTTATATCTCACTATGGTTTTTATGACCAGATGAAAAGCGAGTTTTGAATAAAGACCATGCTAGGACATTCTACCATAGGGGAGATGCAGAGTCGGCTTTGATTTTAGCCAAAGTAAAAGACAGATGAAGAACACCTACAACTTCAACAAAAAAATCCGAATCTGAAGAAAAGAGAGAAAAGAAATCATGGTCTGAATTATAATACTTATAGCAATAATAATGTTATTTTATCCTATATTAGCAGTAGAATAATATATGAGCAAAAACAAGGAATACAAGTACACTACTCATCACTTGTTACCACGCTCAAGGAATGGTAATAGTGAGAAGCAGAATCTTGTGAGCCTAAGGGAAGGGTATCATGATGCTATCCATAGGCTTTTTGCTAATCAACTCATTGCTGAGCAGCTAATAACTACAATCAACATTTCGTCTAAAGCATTAAGACCAGATGTAAAACAGTGGTTATTAGATGTATTGAACAGCAGAGACATAACAGACATAAATGAGTGGTATGATGATTGAGTAATAAAGTAAAAGGAAATCAGACTTCTTTTATTTTTTTTATAAAAACACCTATGAACAGACTAGATGAAGAAACGATTAAAAGGATTCAATCCTATCCCGAAGAAGTAACTAATGTAGATGTATGAAAAGAACTAGGAATAGATAGGAGAACTGTGAGTAAGTATAGGAAATGTATAGCAGAGGCTTTAGAGCCTAAAGAAGAAAAAGAAGAAAAGAAAGGGAAAAGTCTGACTAAACAAGAGAAGAAAAAGCTTGAACTATTGGAACATTATAGCGACAAGGATATTAAAGAGATGCTAAACTACATAGCAAATAACACCAAAAAAGAAATTGATGAAACTATAGGCGAGCCTGGCTATTTGAAGTTCTGACTTTTAAGCGACACTCATTTAGGAAGCCGTGAATGTGCATTAGATGAGCTTGGGGAATATTATGAAAGAGCTAAGGACAAGGGGGTGGAATGCTTTATACATTGCTGAGATTTGGTTGATTGAACATGAGTGTATAAAGGACAACATTTTGAGCAGAATGCTGTAGGGTTTGAAGACCAACTAAAATTAGTTGAAGAAAAATACCCTAATGTATGATTACCAACTTATTTTATAGGGGGTAACCATTCCGAAAGTTTTTTAAAGGGTGGTGGTGCTGACATTACTAAATCCATAGAAAAGGTTAGAAAGGATTTAATAAATCTGTGATTCTACGATGGCACTATTACAATCAATGGGATTAAAATACAACTAAGACATGGATGAGGATGAAGTAGCTATGCACTAGATTACAAGCTAAATAGATTCATAGACAAAATCCCTGCATGAAAAGAGCCTGACATATTTGCATTAGGTCATTTCCACCAGGCTTTATATGCATTGCACAGGGACATACATGGATTCCTCCCCTGAAGTTTTTTGAAAGAGAATTTATTAAGTAAGAGATTTCAGTTGTGAAATACTGTTTGAGCTTGGATTGTAGAGATTGAAAAAGACAAGAACTGAAAGAGCATAATAAATCTAGAATATGTAAAGTTTTAATTGAGAATTAGCAGTAAATAACTATAATATTGATGGTTGGTTAGCTACCGTAATTGGAGGGTGTATGTTATGGGTATACTCTCCTCCCACTAAATAAGTTTTATACCATAACTATATAACGATGGAACGAAGAAAAATTGATTGATTTGAGGGCTATTATGTGAGCAACACATGAATAGTAAAAACTACCCATTACTGTGGGAGTAAACAAGAAAGAGAATTGAGGTATACCGACAGAGATGGTTACTACATTTGCTACCTCTCAAAAAGATGAAATCATTACACAAAGTGAGTCCATAATCTAGTAGCTCAGGCATTTATACCAAACCCTGAAAACAAAAGAACAGTAAACCATAAGAATGGGGACAAACACGACAATAGAGTACAGAATCTAGAGCGAAGTACGGACAGTGAAAACTGTAAGCATAGATTTACGTGATTGGGACAAAAGGCTATTTACCATTGAGGCGACAAAAAACCTGTAATCAGAATTAGAGAAGATTGAGAAGATTATTACAACAGTTTGAAAGAGGCTCATCATAAAACATGAACTCGCATAAATAGTATAAGAGATGTGTGTAATTGAAAACAGTTTACGGCATGAGGTTATAAATGGAAATGGGGTGAGTATGATGAAATGAAAAATAATAAGGGTTACCATCGTCCTGTGGAATATAAATGAAAGCAATACCCAAGCATATGAGCTTTTGCTAGAAGAATGTGATTAAACTACCAAATGGTAAAATATAGAATAGACAGCTGATGGGACATGGATGCTGTTGTTAATTGACCTAAGTGAATGAAGTTTAGAAGAACTAGGTATAAGAATAATGAAAGGCTATTCACGGAGTAAATCAGATTTTAGAGAGATTTTAATTCATAAATATTATAAAATGAAGGAAGCTATTTTTATAGAGTGAGATTCATGTGCCAAATGCCACATGATGAAGCCTCACGCTCAGAAACGAGCAGAGGATAACTGATATGAGTTTCAGACTTTTAGATTTGATGATGCTAGCGTAAAAGAGTTTGATGTACAAACTGTCCCTATGCTAGTATTAAGAGAGGATTGAGTAGTTAAAGAGATACTAGATATGGATGGTATCGTTAATTTTATTTCTAACAAACAATAAAGATGGAAGAATTAGAGAATGGATGCCTCTGATTATGAGAGCAAGCTACAGACTATACGCTCTGTGAGTGATTTGAAGATAATCTACCTGAACTTGTTAAACAAGATGAAGTAAGGTTTTTTTATAACCAATATATCAATAGCTGGAGTAAACTTAGTTGTACTATATTTGCTGCTGTTGGTATGCTCTCAGACTTATTTAACTATCAATTCTCTTATGATGAGATTAAAGAGATAGATGAATTAAGCTACACTAGATGAAGAATAAAGTGACAAGGATGGTATGTACAGTCAGCAGTAAAATTAGTAGCTGATCGATGGAATAATAATAAAAGGCTGACAGAAAAATATGGTAAGGTGGCTTACTATCGTATCTCAAAGTACGATGATGAAGTTATACAGAAAGTATTGGATAAGTTATACACTTTGGATACAAACTATCAGGGGAATAAAAAATACTGAGAAGATAAGAAGGATTGAGTGCTAGATGGGACAGATTTCTGACCTGCTACTTATGGGCATTCTGTAGATATTATTAGCAGCAACTGAAAAAGGAGCGTAAAGGATAGCTGAAGTACGAATCAGATTTATGAGCTTAAGCATAAGATAAGTGAAATTAAATGTTATGGTAGCTTCTTATACCTCTATACTAAGGTTGCGGAGGATAGTTTAGAAGACCTTAAAAGGCTTAATGAGATGAAGACTCTAACAGAAAGGATGATAGAGGATAATTCAGTAATGTGGCATCTAACTAACGACTGAGAATATAAGACTAAGCTACATGATATGAACGAAAAGCATAGGGCTAAACTAAAGGATATAGAAGAACAATTAAAGAGGTATATGTAAAAATTCTCCAAAATCAGATTTTTGATTATAATGCCACTCAGTTTATATTGAGTGGCTTTTTTCATGATAGTATGGAAATCTAGGGAAGAAGTAAATACAGCTCGGTCTGAGAGCTGAAGAAATAAATATAAAACCAAGAGTAGAAAGTATATGCTCTGAAGTTTTTTCACTACGGTACTAACTGCTATTACTGACACAAAAGATGGCAAAGCTATAAAGATAAAATGTGATCCAGCATATTTGCATGATAGTAATTACAAATCAAGAATAGAGGCAGACTAATTTATATTATATTTTTATAAAAGATGGCAATACCTGTAAAACCTATCAATGAGATAGAAGAAAAATCTGAAGTATGATTAAATGATAAGATTTTGATATTAGATGCTGATACAGAGGAAGCAAGATTAGCCAGTAAAGATGAACTCAAAGGAGATAAGTGAGATACTTGAGAGCAATGACCTCAAGGTATTCAATGAATCCAATGAGAAAAGTGAGATAAATGAGACAAAGGAGACAAATGAGACAAAGGAGATAAAGGAGATACTTGAGATAAGTGAGATACTTGAGATACATGACCACAAGGGGCTACTTGACCTACCTGAAACTGAATATCTAGCATTACAAGCTCTAAAGTCTGAAAGACAACAACAGTAACAATAACTGAAACTAGCTGAAATACTGATACATTCCAAGTAAAAGACTGAGAAGATGGAGTCTGAGGAGATGTTTTTTGACCTAGTTCTAGTACAAACTGACACCTAGTAGTATTTGACTGAACTACATGAAAGAGAATAAAAGACTGAGGGGCTATCCCACCAGTACCTACAAAAACATCAGATTTGTCTAATGACTCATGATTTATTACTTGAATAAATAGTACAGATGTAACTACAGCCTTATGATATACACCAGCAGATAGTGCTAGTCTAGGGACAGCAGCCACAAAGAATACCTGAACTTCAAGTTGAAATGTACCTGTATTAGATAGCAACTGAAAACTAGCTACATCTACGTTGCCATGAGTAGCATTGACAGATACTTTTACTGTAAGTACTAGCTCAGACTTGACATCTTTGTCTAGTGCAGACCAATGAGATATAGCAATAGTAACAAGTGAGAATAAGACTTATGTATTAAGTGTGGCACCATATTCTACAGCTAGTAATTGGAAGGAGATTCTAGCACCAACAGGATGAGTAACAAGTTTCAACTGACAGACATGAGCAGTAACATATACAGCACCTGTAACTAGTGTAAACTGAAGTACATGAGCAGTAACTGTATCAGAATTTACACCATGATGAACAGCTACAACAGGATATGTAGTAACTAAGACAGCTAGTGGATATGAATGGTCAGCACCTAGTGGATGAAGTTCTACTATAACAGTAACATTAGCAGCAGCTAATTGGAGTAATAATGAGATAACAGTAACAGCCACATGAGTAACAGCTAGTAATACAGTTATAGTTAGTCCTGCACCATCTAACATAAATGATTATGCAACGAACTCTGTATATTGTTCAGCACAAGGAAGTGGGACATTAACATTCTCATGTAATACAGAGCCTACAGTAGATATAGATGTAAATGTACTAATAATGGGATAAGAAATCTGATTTATTTTTTATGTTAAGACTTATGACTATATTTAATAGTGTTTATAAATCGTTTGAACAATGATGAGGTTGATGGCAACCATGAGTGAATACTATTGCTTATTATCCACTTGATACAGATTTTACTGACCAAAGTTGAAATAGCAGAAATCTAACTAATAATTGAGCCACAATAACAACTGTTTGAAATATTTCTTGTGGATATTGGGATGGTAGTGCAATAACATACTATCAGTGATTCTCTCTCACTAGAGAAAAAAGAACTATATCTATGTGGATTAGAGCCATTTCAACTAACGACAATGTGTGATTACAAATAGCAAAAAGAAATTCCTGATTTGCTTGAGGATTATGAATAGTGTTTTATTCATGACTTCTTTTCGCTGCTGATTGAGCGTGAGCAGGTACACCCAATGTGTCTGCATCTACTAATACTTGGTATTATGCAGTAGCGACACAGGAATGAAGTGTAGTTAATTTTTATGTGAATTCACTCTTAATATGAACAGAAAGCAACCGACCAAATTATAGCACTAGAATACCTGATGGATGGTCTTTATGAAGCCAAAATAATACAACAGCGGCTGCCAAACTAAATTGATATATGAGTAATGTAATCCTAGAAGATAAAGTACGAACTGCACAAGAGATATTAGACTATTTCAATCAAACTAAGTGAGATTACTGAATTAGTTAATTAGATTTATTTATTTCTATTTCTTAATTCATGCCAATAATAAATCTAGTATATGAAGCACCAGAGAATAGTGGATGGAAACCTTGAAGCAATACTTTAGCATACCTACCATTAGATTCTACAAACACAAAAAACGATACATACTGATGAAATACTACTACTCAATTATGAACAGTAAGATATTGAACATATTGATGAGTAGATTGTGCTGATTTCACAACTTGATGATGTATATATTCAAATATGCTTAATTGAGTATCAACATATACAGTATTAATTTGGGCTAATAATATAAACTGAAATAGTGCATCTAATTGATATTGATGAAATGTTTTCTGTGTATCAAAATCTTGAGGAAGTTATCAGCCTTGAATATATTATTGAAACTCCAGTAGTAGTAATTGATATTTTGCTTTCTATGCTAATAATAGTAGTTGAGATATATACTTTAATACCAATACAAAAAATCATTGGTTCTTATTAGCAATGTGTATATCATCTTCAACAAAGAAAGCATATCTATTTGGAGATTGAAGTTATAAAGAATTAGATATATCAAATTCAACAACAAACAGCCAATATGTTCAGATTTGAGGCATAATATACAATAATTTAACAGAAAGAACAGATAGAAGATTTTATTGATACTTATCTAATCTAATAATAGAGAATAAAGTATGGACAGACCAAGAAATCCAAGACTACTACAACCTTACCAAGTGAAACTATTGACTTTAACTCTTAACTAAACCAATGCAAGTAAGTCTGACTTTTACCCTCTTTGTAGTTCTGTGTATCCTAGTGGGGTATGAGATATTTAGTAAATAATAAAAAGCTGAATGACTAAACTATGGATCTATATTCTCCTATCATTACTATTACTCAGTATAAGTCTGAATCTTTTTCAGTATTCTAGTGTAGAGATAGTATGTAAGAATATAGACAGTAGATGGAAAGCTGACCTCCTATATCAAATGGGACATAAAAAGCTGGACTGAGATAAAGACTGAGTACCATGTGAGAATTTACCTCTTAACCATGACAAATAATGAAATGTATGAGATGTGGTAAAGAGAGTAAATGGGAGCTATGTAGAGAATGTAAGGAGATAAAACATAGAGCAGGTGCTTTAATCTCTCAGAATAAAAAGAAACTAAAAAACCTGATAGAGTGAAATATACTAGAGCCTGAAAAGTTTAGTAAGTTTATACTCTATACAGATAACATAATAAAAGAGTGAAAAATCTATATGGAGTTCGTAAAAGAAAAACATTATACGATATTCAAAGTAATTACATGATGAACTATGCTATGTAGTGCTTTGCTATCGCTGTGGTGCATTACAAGTCTGATAATACTTCATATCTAAGAAAGTGTGGCTAGTGATTACCTAGCTGCACTTTTTTTATATTTTTTAGTTGTTTTTATAATTTAACCATAAAATCATGGAACGAAAAACAGCAGATTTCTTTGACTGAGACAAGGTAAATATGTCTAAAGTCATGCAACAATTCTCACAGCATCCTGATAAGATGGATCAGATTATGGAGTATGTGATAGGTAAAGTAGAACACTTTACAGAGTTTAGAACTAAGAAAGAACACCTAAAAGAAAAGTACGACCACAAATTAAAAGATTTATACGCTGAATACATGGAAGAATAGTTTTATTTCTTAATCAGATTTAGAGATGTGAATATGAGATTTCTTTAATAGCATGAAAGGAGAAATCCTAAAGAATGCTTTACTAAAGCAATGAATAGAGCCACATAAATTAGAATGAGTGGACTTTAACAACATGGAACAGCTTAATCAATTAGCTGAGACTATTGTACCAGAGCTTATAAAGAAAAATCCTACGATGGCAAACATCATAAAGCAGAATAGCACAATGCTAGGAGCAGAAAAGCAAAAGGAAGTGGTAGAGGTAATAGATAAATTGTAGTATAAAGATGGTAGCTAGCATAACCAGACAAATACCAGCTTTATATTCTATTTATTTAAAGCATGGATACTAACGGATTCTGAATAGGAAACATGGGAACATGGTTAATAATCCTAATTCTATTCTTATTTATGAACAATGGAAACTGATTTGGAGGATTCTGAGGAAA
>OCTX012210788.1_pt1 | contig 12138 bp, 6 predicted proteins | sample 1539691 | NCBI WGS metagenome assembly OCTX01 (sample SAMN02144231, study PRJEB22623) | gut metagenome | biome: sheep rumen | host: Ovis aries | place: New Zealand
AATTAACTTGGGATGAAAGACATCCCTTTGGTAACTTGCGTTACTACACTTTCCTTGATAACTTCGAAGGAGTTACTTCATTGGAAGAAACAGCATCTAAAGTAGCTTTGCGCGTATTAAAACATCACCTTGAAGAAGCATTGGGCTTTGAACTGTCAGATGAACAATTCATAGCTATTTTCTTTAATGTGATTAATCTTGGGCCAGCCCGGCCGTTGGGAGCATGGTCTTTCCAATACGGATTTGTAGTTCCAATGCAAAAAACACTTCAAGCACATGATCTACATTGTGGAGTAAAAGAAATATTCGATTTCTTCAATGTTCGCAATTACGATAACAGGCGCTACAATAGCGTGCTTCTACATGTTCCTCATTCTTCAACTTCATTTCCTGTAGAGTCTAAAGTCAGTTTTAATAATCTGGATGATGAAGAACGTCTTCTTATTGACTATTACACAGATGAACTATTTATACCAGATCAAACAGGAGAGAAAATAGACTCCGTAGTTTTCCCATATTGCCGGTTATTCTGTGATGTAGAGCGATTGGTTAACGATCCTCTAGAAAAGGAAGGTCTTGGTATCTCGTATTCGAGGTGGGTTGACGAAGACAGATACAGTAAAACACTTCGTTCATTCAGTTCAATAAGTTCAGCTTTCAAGCTTTATTCAGATTTCCATACCGAGGCTTCATTAAAACTAATTGAAGCGAGAGGAAATATACTATTAATAGACTGTCACAGCTTCTCCAGTGTCCCTAATCTGTTGAATTCGAATCCACCAGATATTGATATTTGCATCGGATATAATGACGATGAGACTCGTCCTAATAAGGTCGTCATAGGGAACATTGTTCAATATTTTAAATCTTTAGGCTATAAGGTTGGTATTAACACCCCCTTCTCCAACAGCAAAACGTTTTCTGTGCCCTCAAAATACCATTCGGTTATGATTGAAATAAATAAAAGGCTTTATATGGATGAACGGACGCTCATGAAGAATAAAGAATTTGAAAAACTCAGGAAAGAGATACAGGCTTTATATAGTCTTCTGTTATTCCCAGACTGATTTAGATGGTAAAGAATTAAATAAGAGGAGTTGGATCAATTGGCCAGCTCCTCTTACATAAAACAAATAATTATTTCAAAATGCCTGTCTTTTTAGTAACTCATTGACTGCATATTCATATTAAAGCTTGCTACTGCTGTATCAATTTCATCATGATTGAAAACATGAGCTATTTTTGAAAAGGCAGCTCTATTTATAGACACATAGGCAGTAGCCGAGGTAAGTCTGTTCCCATCGCACATAGGACAACCGCAATCTGACAGCTCATGTGAGCTATTCCCAAGCATTCTTAAATCACGATTTGATGCTGTAGTAATAGGAAAACATAGTGCTGTGCCATTATCCAGTATATCATAAACAACCGAATAATGGAAGCCGCCTTGTGTCGGTATATACACCACGTCGTATTTCTCAATAGCCTCTCCATTTTCTTTTTTCTTTATTTTTCTCGAAACATATTTCACGTAATCTCGGTTCTTTTCCAATTCAAGTTTATTCATTACTCTATGTTTCTCAGAGATTTTATCTAAAACATTGCTAATCTCAGTTAGTATGTCAAGCACTTCAGGCTTGTATACATCCAATCTGGCAATCCTGCCAATGACTGAATATATCTTTTTGCTTTCTTCGTGGAAACCACGCTGTTTTAAAAACTCCCTGATTTCCTTTAGGTCGTTCTTCATATCATGGACTGTATATTTATTTGAGTCCTTAACTATATTTTTAATAATTTTCTTATTCAGAAGATATGCTATGCGATTGACGGCTTTTGTAGTATTATTCATATTCATTATTTTTTTATTGACTATAAGGGAAAGTTGATTATTCAGACAGAGTCTGCAAGAGAAACAATGGTTTATTGCATATACGAAAAAGGCAGAAAACTATCGTCTTCTGCCAAGCCGTATAATGGAAAAGATACCATTAATGTAAATATGATTAAGTGCCATTATACCTTTGGAACTTTATCATATTCCGGAAACCAACTGAAAAACACCGTTTGTCAGTTAAAGTTCATTACCCACAAAGATAATCGGATTCGGGAAATCTCTACAGAATTGCAATCCGCACAATTCTAAGAGCGACTTAGACATTAAAAATAATATAAAAGTCATTCCCCATCGCTTCCCCTCCACGTTGCTTCACATAAAGCAACCTTTCGGTTCCACCTTTTGGATATTTGAAACGGCATTTGAACGACTATTCTTGCGCACCGCCCATCCATAACGGACACCCCTTCAAATATTTGTTGCAAATTTACGAAAAATAATTGATTCGGCAAAATTTTTTATCTATTTTTTAATTATAAAATATGATTGCTATAACACGTTTCCAATTAACAGTAATTCTATATTAAAATCTGTTAAACATCCATCTCTTAGCGTCAAAATTACGCAATGAATGTTAAACGCCGAATTTGTGTGTGTATTTTTTACGCACTTTATTTGGCCGGTTAGAATAAAATAACTATCTTTGCATCATTAATATAACATAATTTTAAACAGTTATGGAAAAGAATGACCTTTTGACGAAGGAATCTATGAAAGAAGCTATTTCTTCTATAGGAAAAGCTGCCTATACTCTTATCTACGATAGCAATGACACTCCAGAACAGAGAAAAGCTGGAAAGGAACTTCTACAGGCAAAATGGATATTAGCCACCATCTCAGATCATGTTTTTGATTATTATCCTTATTCTTACTTTTTAAGTGATGATGACAAAAAAGAGTATCCTGAATTCCGTAGATGGTTTATGAGCCACCATGAAATCGGTTTACAGAATGCCATGCAATATGTAAGTGATAATTTTGAATATTTAGACACTATTGTTCGTGACCAAAAGAACCAGCATAGAATCCCTCGTCGAGAAAAGGACAAAGAAGCTCATGCCAAACAAGTGCTTGAAGAAATATATAATAATGTAGAGGAGATATTTCAATTACTTTCTGGTCCAAAGAAAGTGACTGATCCTGGGAAGCCAACTGACAAGGAAATTAAATATTTGATAGAGTCTATTTCCAGGATTCAAGACTCTTTATCAGACTATGCTGATAAGCAAGGCGGTGGTGACATTGTCCTGCAAACATTTCAATATAACAAGATGCTTGAAATGTACAAGCTCCCTTTGTTAGGTGCATGGCAAATTTACCAATATGGCTGGCATTCAGATTTTTGGAAAGAAGGTGATTCCATGTTTGAATATATGACTTTTCAGATAAGAGCTGCGGAAATGCTGCCTCAGTTGATTCTGTCATTAGAAAAAGAGTCACCATTTGCTAATTTTGAGAGGAATTCAATAATAACCAATGGTCTTCTGCATGTTTATAGACATCTTCAAAAGCAAGACCTAAGCAAGTTATAATTCAATTAAGACGATGGAATACAATAGAAAAGAAAAGAAATGGGAATCACAATATTGGCATCCCACGGTTACAACTGATTCGGTTGTATTTGGATTTGAAGGGGAAAGCTTGCATATTCTCCTTATTAAGAGAAATCTGGAACCTTTTAAAGACAAATGGGCTTTACCTGGTGGCTTTATTCGTGAAGACGATATCACAGCAAAAGATGGTGCCTATAGGGAACTACAAGAAGAAACTTCAATAGACACCAAGGGCATCTATTTGGAAGAGTTTAAATCCTTCTCTGAAAAGAACCGTGATCCAAGAGAAAGGGTTATCACCATAGCATTCATAGCTTTAGTCCGTAAACAGGATTATTTGAATGTAAAAGGTGCTGACGATGCTAAGGAAGCAAAATGGTTTTGTGTGAATGAATTGCCTGAATTGGCATTTGACCACAAGAGAATTGTGGACGAAGCATTAGATAGTTTAAGGAAAAGGATTCATTTTGAACCTATTGCGTTCCATCTCCTTGACAAGAAATTCACCTTGTCTCAGCTTCAGAACGTCTACATAGCTATAATTAATCCGCCAGAAGGATTTAACACTTTAAGAGACAGGAGGAATTTTCCTAGGAAGATAGCAAAGCTCAATTATATAACACCAACAGGAGAAAGGCTTGTAGGTGCGCCTTACAAGGCGCCAGAATTATATACTTTTGACGAAAAAGCATATTGGGAGGCGAATAATAATGGAACTTGGTTAAAACTATAGTGATTACCAATCTTTATCATTGAATTACAATTTTAAAAAAAGAAATCATGGGATTATTTGATTTATTCAGTAAAAAGAAGAAAGAGCAAGAACGTCTTCGTCTCGAAGAGGAAGCTCGTCGTCAACAATTTGAACAGGAGCGCATTGCACGTGAAAATGAAAAAAAACGCAAAGAAGAACAAGAAAAAAAAGCGCGTTTGAAGGCAGAACGCGAGCAAAATGAGACAATCCAGCCGATCATTTTCAAATCTAATTGCCATCAGCGGTACGAAAGTGGTGCCCCCGTTAGGGGGTTGCAGGAATGCTTGAGGAGCGTATCTGTAGTTAAGAACACTAACGGTTGTCCTGGCTATAGATTGCAGCCTGGCATCGGGTATATCGTAAAGATTTATAACGATGACCTCGGTAAGCCTAATATGTCTGACAAACCGATGAAAGTAGTTCGCAAAACAGACTCTTTCGTAGAACTTCGCGGTTTCCCCATTGAGGCTCAATCTCCTTTCGGTTGGCAGGAAGTAGATTATAGCGATTATGGTTTTATCGTTTACTATAAAGATGGACACGTAGATAAGTGTGTTCTTCACATGTATGATAGAAATATTAAAATTGAATACATGAAAAAAGATAGTGCTAATAAACCTGCTATATCTGGTGACAAATTCCCATACAACAATAATGTTTCTGTAAGTGCAGTTGCACAAGGCTTTACATTCAACTTGAAATTTTCAAATATCCAAGTTGTAAAACAGCCATACAATGGAGATGCTCAAAATATTGAAGTCTCTTCATCTGCATATGCGCATATTATAAGAAAAGAAACTAATGATATAGTTACATTTGACATAAGCAATATTGCTGAACTAAGGGATAAGGGAATTCTACAATCTAACCCTTCCTTTAATCCCTCATTTGCATATAATGCAGATGGGCAGGGGAATGAGTTTGCATCTGCTGAAGTCGGAAATTCTTATGCTGCTATGTTTAGCGGAAAAGAATACGTTTCCCTATTCCAAATAACTCGACAGAAAGGGAAACTGGTTGCATTCATTATCAATAATCTTCCTAATGAAGATGATTTCTATTACTTGATTATTTTCAGTGAATAAATAATGGCCTCTTGGAAACATATAGACATTATCGTTGATGGGCAGCCTGTAAAAGCACAGGCTCCCCTCATCATTTCAGCAAGTAGGAGTACTGATATTCCTGCTTTCTATTCAGATTGGTTTTTCGATCGTTTACAGAAAGGTTATTCAGCATGGACTAACCCTTTCAATGGCGTGAAATCCTATGTGTCATATGAGAAAACGCGCTTTATTGTCTTTTGGTCGAAAAATCCACGCCCATTATTACCTTATCTGCATATTCTTTCAGAGCGTAATATTAAGTGTTATGTTCAATTTACACTTAACGATTATGAGCAGGAGAAACTGGAGAAGGTACCTCCCCTGGATGCGCGTATAGAAACTTTCAAATCGCTCGTCAAACTACTTGACAAGGGATCCGTGATTTGGCGATTCGACCCAATGATTCTTACTGATGACATCACCATTGATGACCTGTTGAGAAAAGTTCAGTATATCGGAGACCAGCTTAAAAATGATACTGAGAAACTTGTCTTCTCTTATGCGGATATATCTCTATATAAGAAAGTAAAGCATAATCTTGAAGTCAACGGTATACCTTATCATGAGTGGGAGACGGAACAAATGGAGGAATTTGCGGACAGGCTCTCCACCATGAACAAAGAACGAGGTTGGAATTTCCAGCTAGCCACTTGTGGGGAGAAAATAAACATTGAAAAATATGGTATCCAGCGTAATCGTTGCATTGATGGTGATTTAATCACTCGTATTGCATGGAATGACAAGGAATTGATGAAATTCATGAATGTGACAATTGAAGAAGTTCCTACACTCTTTGGTGAGTCAGAGTTGCCCTCAGGTGCTATACTATTACCTCATAATCACTATTTTATCAGCAACCACAAAAAGGATCCCGGACAACGTCCGTACTGTGAATGTATGGCATCTAAGGATATAGGGGAATACAACACCTGTCCACATCTTTGTGAGTATTGTTATGCGAATGCAACAAAGGAGCTGGCAATAAAGAACTGGAAACAGCATCAACAGAACAAATATGCGGATACAATAACAGGGAAATGAAATGAGCTATATTGATCAACTGCATAACATCCAAAATCTATCATTCAATTCAATAATTGAGTTGAACACTTCTCTTGTACCCTTACAATACCGCTCATGCGCATGGTTATATCCAGGTCTAGACCATGGAACTGCCGTTCTGACAACAGAAGAGCAATGTAATGCATACATTGCCGCATATGGCAATATGCACCAAGGAAAGATTAATGAGGTTCTTGATAAAATCAATACCAATGATTTTGCAAACACAGATCTCCAGATAATAGACTGGGGATGTGGTCAAGGTCTTGCAACTATTTGTTTGTTCGATTTCTTGAACAAACATAATGTAAGCTTAGACTTAGTTAAGAAAGTCATCTTAATAGAACCCTCAATAGTTGCAATAGATAGAGCAAAGACCCATGTAAATGCATATTTACGGAACGAGAACAAAACTATTGTTATTGGAAAATACATTGATGATGTGACTGTAGAAGAAATAGCATCTGAGGAACCTGTTACCTTACATCTATTTTCCAATATTCTTGACATAACTTCAATAGATCTCCTTCGGTTAGCAAATTGCATAAAGACCAACTTAAAAGGCCTTCATTATTTTTTCTGTTGGGGCCCTCTAAATCAAGGTAATAACAGAATCGACTCTTTCTGGAACTATTTTAACGAGGCTGATTCTGTCTTTTTCAATACGCATAATAAGCAAGAGTATAATGCCGAGGGTAGACTGATAAAAACCTATAGTTATACTGCAAAAAACAGGGTTTTTAAGGTTAATGGTGATGAGTGTGAATTGATATTTGTTGACTACTATCAGCCAAAACAATTCCATGCAGCCTATCAGCTAGACGCTGTATGCAAAGCCCTTAAGAGTGTTGATAAAAACAAACTTGATGGTTTGTATAAGAACATATCTGAATTTGAGGTACAAACACCTTTTGATATAGGTGCAAGCATATATGAGGATGTACATCCTATTTTTGCTGTGCTTAACAACATAATCACTCGCGGACTACCCACAAAAGCTAGTCCATTTCTGGAAAACGCTTTTGCGGATTTGGGGAATCATTTGTTGGAAGATAGACTTGGAGGTATTGCTTACGACATAAATGGACTAAAAGGAGAAGATCTCTTTTTAGCAATGCACCTTATTGATCCCAGATGGCAAATCACCAAAAATAATTATAACAAGGAGATATTAGATAGTGACTTGGAAATAGCTTATATCACAGAAAAAGCATCTCCTATCCTACGCCAACTTCTTCAGCCACAAAGGGCACTGTCTTCAATCAGTTCCAATTCAACAAACCATTCACAACGAGTGGATTTTGCATTTGAATTTCCATATGCAACTAGTAATGGTAAAGGGACTGAATTTCATGGATGTGTTATTGAACTTGATGGAGAAAAATATCACTCGAAGCCTAATCAGCATCTTTTAGATCGCCAGAGAGAACAAGTCCTAAATAACGAAAATTGGTATTGTATCCGCTTAAAAGAAGACGAAATCGAAAAAACTTTTAGCCATTATAATCATTTAGGTAGTGATTATGTAAGGTGCTGTGAACAAGTCTATAATAAATCATTCGACAGTTCATGGGTAAATGTGTTACAGCTTGTGTTATCACCAATTGCTACTGCTCGACTGGAGAAAACCATTTTAGAGGCTCTCATGACCGGGGTGTTGGACTTTAGTGCAACAAGATGGAAGGTATTGGTTAAAGAACACGACGTTCCATGTGCAGCTTTGGCTTTTGAGGAGCTTCAGGAAATGTTCAAACATATTACTCAGTTGAGTGCTGAATACTCGGATTTGAAGTTCCCAGATGTAGAACTCACAATTGTCAGCACAAAAGAGTTTGCACAGTCTTCTTTGCACCTTAATCATAGAGTGTTGGTTGATGAGTACCATTCAAATACAGAATATGACATGGTAATTGATTTTGCCATGCTGCGACGAAATGGCTTGGAAAAGATTGATTTTACAGACTACAAATGTAAAAACAAATGTTATTTCAACGTCCGTTCTGCACACCATCATCGAAACGACCGTCAAATCTATACATCTGATAGAATTCTGTATAAACAGATTGCCGTACAAAACGACCAAGGACGATATGAGGATATTGAGGATAATGTAAAGAACTTGCAATACTTTCTCCGAATGCTTTTCCGAAAGCAGGATTTCCGTCCAGGTCAAACACCAATATTGAATCGTGCATTACAATACAAGTCCGTAATTGGCCTTCTGCCTACTGGTGGCGGTAAATCTCTGACTTATCAGATAGCTGCCATGCTACAACCTGGTGTGACACTAGTCATTGACCCTCTACGTTCTCTCATGAAAGACCAGTATGACGGTCTTATAGGTGCAGGCATTGACTGTTGCTCATATATCAATTCGTCTATTGAAGTCCCTGAGGACATTAAGGCAAAAGGATTTGAGGCGATTCGAAAGTATAGGATTAAAGAACGCGAAAGAAGATCAAAATGCTTAGAGCAGTCAGAACTCCTCTTTATGTTCCTTTCTCCAGAGAGACTATCGATTTTGGACTTTAGAGAGCGTTTGAAGAATATGCAAGAGACAGGAGTATATTTCGCTTATGGCGTAATTGACGAAGTTCATTGTGTTTCCGAGTGGGGGCATGATTTCCGTTTCTCCTATCTACATCTTGGCAGGAACCTCTATAGATTTGTACTTCCAAAACCAAAAGAAGGTGATGAAAAAGAGAATCACATCCCACTTTTTGGCCTTACCGCTACAGCTTCGTTTGATGTCCTCGCAGATGTTGAGCGTGAATTGTCTGGCAATGGAGCGTTCCCATTAGATGCCGAAACAATTGTTCGTGAGGGTGATACTAATCGATTTGAGATACAGTATAAAATTGAACCAGTTCCAGTTTCATTCACGTTGAAACAAAACGATGGTTCAGTAAAACCAGATAAATGGGCGATATTTGATTCAAAGAAGGCTTGTCTTGATAGTCTGATATCGCAAATGCCTTTTTATCTGAATGAATTGCTAACGGAGCAATCTATTCAGACTATAACAGATGGGTATACGACTGGGCCAAGAGCAGATGGTCGAGAATTAAAGTCCCTCCAAACGGATATTCCTTCCGATTTCCTTTCGGCTCAAGATGTTTATGACTATGGAGGAATTGTATTTTGTCCCCATAAAGATAATACAGGTGTAGCCGTCTTTACCAATCAGTCTGAAGTAAATACCACTCATCCTGATACACAGATTGGAACGTTTGTCGGTAGTAGCGATGATGATAATGGCAATATCAACCAGAATTCAAATCGAGAAGAAGAGTCCTTTGAGAATCTTGAATTGTTCCGTGATAACAAGCTACCTTTGATGATAGCTACAAAAGCTTTCGGTATGGGTATCGATAAGCCAAATGTTCGATTTACCATTAACCTGAATTATTCAAGTTCGCTTGAAAGTTTCGTGCAAGAGGCCGGCCGTGCTGGTCGTGACCAGAGGATGGCTTTGTCTGTAATAATGCTTTCTAAATATCGTATCGCTAGAGTAAAACCGGATTCTCAGTATTACAAAGCAAACAAAGATAAATGGTATGATGCCAATGACATAGAGCAACTTGCTCGAAAGAAAGGGATTCCTGTCGAAGATTTTGAGATTTGTGATGAGACTTCAGACCTTGTCAAGTTGAAGTGCAAACAATGCGGTGATTCGTGCAAGAGATTTGAGAAAAACTGCTGTTCATATGCTTGCACTAATTGTGACAAGCCGCAAAATGATGAAAGCTATAGAAGTATTTGTACCCAAAAGTGCGAGTATTATGATACTTGTGAATTGGCCAAAGTTCCTACTGAAGATAGATGGTCTCATTATGAACATCTTTCTGTTTATAAAGAAAAATATCCCTTCATAACAAGTGAGAACTATGAGTTCCTGAATGCCGACTATGATACCGTGATGTTCTTTTATAACAACAACTTCAAAGGCGAAAATCATGAAAAGCTAAAAATGTTACAGCTACTCAGCAAACGCCAAATGGAAGTCGCGGTTGTTGATGGGCAGAATGAAATTACAAATACTATACACGGGTTCCTTACCACCCTACAATCTGTTAGTGTTGGTACGAGGGTGATTTCTTACATTTCTTATACAACTGGTGAATATGCTGATATTGCCAAAGCAATCTATCGAATGTGCTGTATCGACTTGATTGACGATTTCACCCAAGACTATAATAGTAAACGTTTTAGAATTGTCTCACAAAAGAAATCAGGTGGGCAATACTATGCTGCTCTTGAAAAGTACCTAAGACGCTATTATACTGTGGAAAGAGCCGCAGAGCTTGTAAGTGAAGTCCCATCATATAAGGGTGAAAATGAAATACACAAATGTCTTGGTTATTTAACTCATTTCATATATGAGAAGATAGCCGTAAAAAGAAAACGTGCCATTGATGACATGTTCACTTTTTGTGTGCACGGTGTTGATGGAAACAAGGATTGGAAGACAATAAACGAAGAACTAAAAGACGAGCTGTATTTCTACTTCAACTCTAAATATGCCAGACGTGAATACAGAACAGAAAGAGGACAACAGTTCTCTCTGCTTGTAGATACAGACGAAGGAAAACGTTCGTCATGGGAAACTGTACTCAAATTCATGCAGGTTGTAGACAACCAGTGGATTTCCCAAAATTCAGAAGCTGGTTCTACTCAAAATGACAACGCCAAACATTTATATGGTGCGGTTCGACTTATTAGAAGAGATGTAAAAGAAATAAACCCAACTATAGATTTATTGGGGGCTTTCTGTTTGATGTTCTTAGGCACAAACAATAACCACCTCTTGCAAAAGGAATTAGAGGATCTCTATATTTCTGGTATGAAGGAATTCTATAGGCAAAATGATAGGATTATCTTCTGGGAACACATTTTTGAAGTATTCAATAACAACCCTAATGTGTCAGCATACTTTGTGAACAACGGTGATTTGTTGAAATCAGCCGTTATGTTGGAAGTACATAAAATGGAATTGTCAACAATAAAGAATAAATACATCGAATAATATGGAAGATAGGATTAATCACACTTTATCTCAATTAGAGAAAGATCTGCAGGAGATAAATTCTGCTAGAAGTCAGGTTGAAAGCACAGTGAAGGCAAGTACAGAACTTCAGAACGTAGTTAGTGAATATGTGTCATCTGTTCAGGCCCTCTGTATTGGCCTGCAGACATGGGAAACTAATTTGACAGCAAGAGGTGAATCTCTTTCTCATGAGTATGAAGCAGCCGTTTCAAGGGTAAACTCTACCTGTACTGAAATTATCAACTCTTTTGGTACCGTAGTTGAACAGACGAGTACTGACTTTAAGAGCAAGACATATTCTGTAATCGAGAAGTTTATTGAACAAAACAAGAATCTTGCAGGACACGTTGGTCAATTGAAATCTTTGCATGACAGTTTAAAGAAAGCAACGGATGAGGTTGCTAACATAAAAAAAACATTAGAGATCTTGTCAAAGGACTTAAAGGATTCCCAGGAATTGCAAGATACAGTCCTTGATGATATAAACAAGAAAGTTGAAGAAATCCCCGTGACGGGAAAGGGCTACAAAGATGAGATAGTGGCTAAAATTGATTCAGTCGAAACAAAGCTTGACACTCTGCAAAGTGAGCTCTCACAGGTCAATACCTTGTGTCAAGGCATAAAGAGTTCTTCGGTGGAGTTAAACTCATTGATGAATTCATCAACAAAAGCCCTTTCAAATACCATTTTACAGTCTAAAGAAGATATATTAAAATCGA
>OCTX012150942.1_pt1 | contig 12134 bp, 9 predicted proteins | sample 1539691 | NCBI WGS metagenome assembly OCTX01 (sample SAMN02144231, study PRJEB22623) | gut metagenome | biome: sheep rumen | host: Ovis aries | place: New Zealand
CCCTCAGCTTCTTGAACGGCTTGTCGGCGTAGGTCGCCATGGACCCCCCGTCGCCGAAGCCGAAGCCCTTGGTCGTGGAGCAGCCGACGACAGCAGCAGCCGCGCCCATCCACGCCGCACCCTTGAGAAACTCCCTGCGATCTGTTTTCATGTTGTTCTCCGTTTTGATTAACGACATTATACCATAAATCGGAAATTCGCGTGGATGTATCCCATGCCGCGCCGGCAGAAGCTACTGGACAACATGGAAGCGGCGAAGGAGGCCGAGGACGAATATGGCGAAGACGACAAGCGGCACCGCGTAGGCGCAGTAGAGCCGAAGCCACGAGGGGAAGCGCCTGCCCTCGCCGGCATTGGCCTCTGCGAGGAATTTCTCCCAGCCCCAGCCGTAGCGATGGCAGCAGAAGACCGCGAACGCGATGGCGCCCAAGGGGAGCAAGATGTCGCTGACCATGAAGTCCTCGAGATCGAGAACGCACGATCCCTCGCCAAACGGCTTGAACGACGACCAGACATTGAACCCGAGGACACACGGAAGCGAGAGAATTACGAGCGCGACGCCGCAGGCGCGACAGGCGCGGCGGCGACCGAACCCAGTGTAGTCCATGACACAGGCAACGACGTTCTCGAAGACAGCAAGGACCGTAGTAAGCGCGGCGGAGCTCATAAAGAGGAAGAAAAGCGCCCCCCAGAGCCGCCCGAGCGGCATCGAGTTGAAGACATTCGGGAGCGTCACGAAGACGAGCCCAGGGCCCTGCCCTGGCTCGATGCCGAACGCGAAGCACGCGGGGATTATTATGAGCCCCGCCGCGATCGCCACGCCCGTATCGAGAACGGCGACATTTACCGCCTCCCCGAGAAGCGCATGGCGACGGCCTATGTAGCTGCCGAAGATCGCCATCGATCCGATGCCGAGCGAAAGCGAGAAGAACGACTGGTTCATCGCCTCGACCACGACGCGCGCGACGCCTATCTCGCGGACCGCGGCGAAGTCGGGCACGAGGTAGAACGCGACGCCCTTACCCGCGCCCGGGAGCATCAAGCTTCGCACCGCGAGGACGAAGATGAGGGCAAGGAGGCACACCATGAGAATCTTTGTCACGCGCTCAAGCCCACGCTGCAGCCCTGCGGCGCATACGATGACGGCAGTGGCGATGACCGCGACAGCCGCCGCATGCATCGTCAGCGGTTCGCCCAGCATCGCACCGAACGCGCCGCCAACGCCAGATGCGTCGAGGCCGGCAAAACTGCCCGCCGCCATCCGGCAGAAGTAAATGAGCATCCACCCCGTGACGACGGTGTAGAACATCATCAGGACGAGACACCCGATGAAGCCGCCGACGCCGTGGAGACGCCATGCCTTCTTCTCCGGGACGAGCGCCTCGTGCATCTTCGCGATCGACCGCCCGGCGGCGCGACCGGCCGCGAACTCCATGACGAGAACAGGAATCCCGAGAAGCGCGAGACAGGCGAGATACGCAAGGACGAAAAGCCCGCCGCCCGACTTGCCGGCAACATACGGAAAGCGCCATACATTTCCAAGTCCTATCGCGCATCCGGCGGAAAGGAATATGAAGCCGAGGCGGCTTGCGAGCTTTTCCCTCATTTCTCCTCCCGCTTGGCAGATTCCTTGTCATCGGAAGGCACTCGCCCAAGAGCGCTACGCGCGTTTTCCATCGCTCTGCGGTAGATCGGCTCGAGGACGGAGAGACACTTTTGCTCGCCGCGCCAGAACGGAACGGGGCCGAGGCGTCGCAGGACAGGCGGATCAGACCTCATATAGCTCCTCCTCCTCGACGCCGCGCAGTTCCAGAAGTGTCAGCGGACGGCGGGCGATTTCCTCGCCGAGCACGAGCAGCACCGCCGCGACGTGCTTGCACGGATTTGCGTAGTCCGGACAGCTGCATGCAGTCGTCATGTCGTATTTTCCTGGCGCGAGCTTGCCACCTGGGAAGAGGTCGAAACCGGCGGCGCGGAAGATCGACTCGATTTCCATCGGCATATCGTCTGCGAGAAGCCGCGCCGCGAGCATTGGCTCCTTGCGGATCGCCGCGACTATTGCCGCGTGCGCCTCGCCCACGGGAACGCGAAAGTCGACCGTGACGCCGTAGGGATCTTCGCGCACGCCGACTACGGACGCTTCGACATGCGGGCCTGCGAGGCGCATTTCCGTCACCTGGCCGGAGACTGCGTAGTTCTTGCCGCGGCCGAGCCGCGCGCCGAGCCCCATGCGTTCGAGTGTCTCTATCCAGCGGCGACCCCACCATGTGCGGCCACCGCCCGCGCGCGGCTCCTGCGCGCGGATGCCCGCGGCGAACCGCGGTATCCTGATTGGATAGTTCTTTTTCGACACCCCGCAATTATACCAAAAATCCCCACAGATAGATTACTCCGCGGCAAATCCGCACCCCTCTAGCGACCGTTTCGCGGCTCGGCCGACAGCCTCGGGGGATATGCGCAAGCAGGCCTTTTACAACGCTTCCGCGGGGTCTGTCCCCGTTGTTCCCTTGGTTATGTCAATGTCCGGCATGTCTTCCGCCGTCAAGTTCAGGCGAGCAAGAACCCTTAATACAAACGCACGGCTGAATTTCTCACCCTTGTTCCTCTCTAGTTTTCCATTTTCTATACTGTCACAATCCACTATTGAACCATCGGATTTCAGCAAACACAACTCATACCGGTTGTTTGCCCGATTAAATTCCCGAACCACGGCCTCTGCCTCGCTTTCTCCACTCTTGGGGAAATATTCAACGCAAGCCATAGAACGGCCGTCATCGCCAAACATGACATAGTCAAATTCGGGACGGCCACTCCACTCCCCCTTGGTCTTTATGACATGCCTTCGATTTGGTTCTATTGGACCGCAGGACTTGACGTATCGTTCGATTCTCCTTTCAATGTCCTTCAAATACCCCGGAAGGTCGCGCTGGCACTCCCACTCCTCTTGGGTCATGTCGGGCCTTGCATTTACAAACGGAAACGGATAGTCGACCTCCTTCTTACCCCCTACGTAATAGGCCTTTCGCAAATCAAGCGAGACAACATATTGGTCCACCTTCTCCGTATTGTTGAACTCACTTGACTGCGAGAAACGGATATAGACCGTGCGAACAGAGTTCGACAGCCACGAACACTCGGTCGCAGGAAATAGAGGAACCCCAAGCGCAATCTCCAGACCGACCGCTTCTCCCCAAATGTGCTTTTTCTCGCCCGGATGGACGCTAACTGTTTTGCCGGCGCCTATGCATCTCCAGGAATGTTCTCCAGTATCAATCTTTATGTACTGTGTGCCTGCGCGCAGCAGCTGGAAAGTCAGTTCCTCGTCTCCATTCTGCTCCACCTTCTCAAACCACTCGAAGACATCTTGCAAACTCTTCCCGCCTGGGATGGTCCGAGGTTCCCTGGGGTCTGTCCACGACTGTTTCTTGTGCGAGTTCTCGGACTTCAGCACTGCTGCCAGTCTTTCGACGTCGCAGATGCTTTCCGCGACACCCTTCTCTCGCAGCGAAGTCTGCAACTTGAGGATGGCGGCATTGTTCGTTCCGGCGGCCACCGCGTTAGCCAGATGAGCGTATGTAACATAAAACCAAGATTCACCATCGGGCACAATCTTCTCGATTTTCTTGATCCAATCCTCCGTCGCAATGTCCTTGCTGCCATACATTCTCTCAACAGCCAAATTGTGGACGTCGATGTCGTTCCCAATGCATCCGCTTATCAGAGTGCATAAACTACCCCGCCCAGGGGGAGAATCCACAAGGCCATAATGGTTCTCTAACTTTCGCGCATCTTCGACCGAACCACGATAGACCATACCCTCAAAAGCTTCAGTATATTTCTCACCTCTCAAAAAGCGCTCTGTAGCAGAACTATAGGGGCGATTCGCATTAGCCACTTTGCGACAGACACGAAACGACGACACCACGACTACTGCGACCACAAAACCTAAAGTCATCAATCTCATAATCATTAATTTAGACGATGCGACGGGTTTCATAGTTTCATCAAATTGTGCGACACCTGTTTGGCGTTGCTATTGTTATCGCCCATTTCGTCGCTTTCTGTCACTTTCCTCATTTTCAACGGCCGTGAGGCATATTATAGCGCAACTGCCACACTAGAATCAATCACGCGGCAAAGTGGTGATGATCAGGCGTTGTCGAGGCCGATGGCGTTCCAGAGTTTTTCGCCATCCTTGAGAAGACCGGCGAGAGATTCCTTTCGCTCGAGGATTTCCTCAACGCGCTCTTCGACCGTCCCCTCCGTGACGAAGACATGCACGAACACCGTCTTCTCCTGCCCGATGCGGTGCGCGCGGTCAGTCGCCTGCCCTTCCACTGCGGGATTCCACCAGCGGTCGAAGTGAATGACATGCGTCGCTTTCGTGAGGTTAAGGCCAAAGCCGCCGGCCCTCAGGCTAAGCACAAACGCCGCCGGCCCCGCAGTGCCGTCAAAGAGCGCAATCTGCTCCTCGCGCTGTGCGGCGGAAAGCCCGCCATGCAGAAACGCAATCGGCTGCGAGAAGCGACGCTCAAGCATCTTCTTCAGCGCCTCGCCCACTTTCGCATACTGCGAGAAGATGAGCACCGACTCGCCGTTCTCGAAAATAGTCTCGACAAGCTCGACGAGGCGATCCACCTTGCCGCCCGCAACCGCCTCGCCGTCAAACCCATCGCAGGCGAGCTTGAGCCGCGTAAGGAGCGCAAAGATGTCGCCCTGCCGCCGCTCTCCCGCGCGATAGTCCGCAAGCGCGCGCTCGTATTCCGCGCGCTCTGCCGGCGCAAGCGCACAGTATTCGCGTATCTCGCGCTTCTCGCCAAGCTCTCCAGCGACAGCAGGATCGCTCTTTAGGCGGCGCAGCACAAACGGCTCGAGCGCACGACGCAACTTCTTCCCTTGCGTGGAACAAGGGTCGGTTGCAAGGGGCTTCACAAAGCGGTCGGCAAACGACTTGCGGTCGCCGAGAAGCCCAGGGTTCAAGAACTCCTCGAGACTCCAGATGTCCGCAACGCCGTTCTCAATCGGCGTGCCCGTGAGCGCGAGACGGCGGCGAACGCCAAGCGCGCGAATCGCCCGCGCCGCGTGAGTGTCCGGGTTCTTTATCGCCTGCGCTTCGTCAAGGACGATTCCATCCCATTCCACCTCTGCAAACTCGCGATGGTCGCGCACGATAAGCGCGTAGCTCGTCACCACTACATCGGCTTCTGCCGCCGCCTTCTTGAAGCCGCTACCGACATGGCGCATGTCTCCCTGATGGACATAGACGCGCAGCGTCGGCGCAAACTTCGCAAACTCATGCCGCCAGTTCGACAGCAGCGTCAGCGGAGCAACAACAAGAGCTCTCCCCACCTGACCCCTAACCCCAACTAAACTCTCCCCTCCGCTCTCCAACTCCAACTCTGAACTCCAACTACTAACTCCTAGCTCCTGACTCCTGACCCCTGGCCCCTTCCCCCTAAGAATCCACGCGATCGTCTGTATCGTCTTGCCAAGACCCATGTCGTCGGCAAGTAGCGCGCCAAAGCCATTGTCGGTCAGAAACGAAATCCAATCGACTCCGCGCGACTGGTAGTCGCGGAGCGTTCCTTCGAACCCCGGGATCTCGACGGCAGCTCCGCCACGCGTCACATTTGCCGCGCCGTCGTGCGACTGGCGAAGCCGGTTCAAGAGCCCGAGGATACCGCCGTCTGCAAGAACTTCCTCAACTTCCATTCTCCCGACGGCACCGATGCCGAGCGCAAAGGAGAGAGGATTCGACTTCGTCTTCTCGGATTTCTCGAGCGCGCGCAGCGCTTCACGCAGAATTCCGCGATCGACTTCAATCCAGCGGTCGCGGAAAAACACGAGCGTAGAATTCTGCTCAAGGAGAAAACGAATCTCCTCTGCGCTAACTTCCTCGCCTGCGACCTTGATCTTAAGACGAACGCTTTTCTTTTCGTCATCGCGCGGCGCATCTGCCGCGTCGCCATCTATCTCGGCAACTGCGGCGACAGTCGCGGCGAGATCCACGCCCGACACGGAGTAGCCCGCGTCCGCGAGCTCGCGCGCGCCACGCCGAATAAAGTCCTCCGCCTCGCCTTTTGAAAGTCTGGCAACCAGTTGGTAGGGGCGTCTCGGCGAGACGCCCGCGGACGCCTGGGGACAGGCGTCCCTACCATCGTCACCGTCGCTCTTCAAGCCCGCGGACGCATGGGGACATGCGTCCCTACCATCGCCGTCGCTCCTCAAACTGCGCAAGCCACCCCACACGCAGACCGCCTGACCGAGAGCGCGATACTGTGCGCGACCCTTCGGACGAGGGCACGAAAGCGTAAACGCGTTTTCGCTTGAGTCGCTCGCGGCATGGAAGCCGAAGCAGAGCGCGCGCCTCGCCTCGACATCTTCACTGCCGCCGCCGTGCCATTCGGCAAGTTCCGCAGCAAATGCGGCGCATTCGGCGTCATCCCAGCGCACAAGCCCTGTGCGGCTCCTAAGAGCCATCGCCCATGCGTCGTGAAGCGTCTCGTATCGCTGGTCCTCGGCATCCTCGCTAAGAACAGTGACAGACGGGCCGCGCACATATTCGTCGACCCATTCGTTGTCCGCGCCAAGCGCGCGCCATCGCGCATGCCAGCCGTCGTCCTCCTTCACGAGATCGGGATAGAACTTCCCGTCCGCGACGAGCGCGAGCGCATCCCGCTGTCTCGGAGACGGCTGTTTCATCGTCACTCGACCTCGACGAGCTTGGAGCGCTCCTTGCCGTCGGCGCCCTTCCAAGAGAGGCGGTAACGCCCCTTGAAACCGCGGAACGAGACTTTGCCGCCGGCCGCCTTCGAGGTCGTCTTAGTCTTCCACTCGCGGTTCACGAGATCGTCCATCGCGAAGTAGGCGGTCTTGGGCTGCATGTCGCGCGTGAAGATGCCGGAGATCGATGGTTCGCCCGGCGCACCGCAGTCGTCGACGACATTCCACCAGGTGATGCCGTTCATCTTCTCCACGGAGAACCACGCGCGGTAGAGGTTGCGCATGATTATCGCCTGCACCATCTGCCCGCGCTGCGAGTTGTCAGGCGCGGTGATCGTGATCTCGGAGAGGTGGATTGGCCTATTCGCCTGCGAAAGAATGCGGAAGCGCTCGGCTACTGCCGCTGGGCGAAGATGGGCGGGACCCTCTCCGCGAGCGATGTTGATGGACTCAGCCGGATTGAACAGATGCATCTGCGAGCCGACAACGTCGATGCGAGCGCCGTTGCGGAGAAGGTCATCGACCTGCTCGAAGAACGGACCCATGTTGTAGTCGTTGATGGTGAACAGCGCCTTGGGCGAAAGATACTTCTGCGCCCACAGGAACGACTTGTACGCGTAGTCCGCAGGCATCGGGCCGTACAGACTCTTGTCGAACAGCTTGCCGCGGACGGCCTTCCTGCCAAAATCGTCGAAGTCCGTAGCGCTCTCGTTGACGACATCCCAGGAGTCGATGCGGCTTCCGTACCGCTCGCCGATCTCCCTGACGCGCCTCTCGTAGATGTCGTTGATGGCCTTGATGTAGGTCGGCACGAGCGCGGCGATCTCCTCTTCGGAGAGCTTGGCGTAGATTTCCTTCCACGCACCATCCCACCAACGCAGGTTGGGATCGTTCCTCGTGTCCTTGGTGCAGATCGGCTGTTTTATGTCGCGCACCGGGAGCTTTACTCCTGACGCGGCCTCAAGCGCGCGCTTCTCACTTTCAGGGCAGAAGTCGTCCCAGAGCCAGGTGGGCGTGTGCCAGGCGTTGTTTCCCCATACGAGCGGATGGCCGTGGATACGCAAGCGGCGCGTCTTGAGGAAGCTGATCACCGGATCGGTCGCGGGGCGGCGCCAATTCGGCTTGTACGCGACGGCCTTCGGGTCGCGCTCGTACTCGCGGTTCCAGTACTCCTCGGTGTCCTCGTAGCGTTCCTCGAAACGCGGAGCATACGGATACTGCTCGAGAGTACGCCAGTAGAACGCGACAGTCGCGGAGTTGAAGAGAGTGCCGTACAGTTCCTTGTAGCGGTCGTTCCACTCCTTCTTGCCGAGCTGGTTGAAGTTGAAGATGTGCGCGCCAAAATAGAACGCGTGGCCGACCTGCTCGACCTTCACCTCCGCGCCGTCGGGAGCCGCGACTTCGACTGTCGCGTCCGCCTTGCGGTACTTCTCGATGTCGGCGTCGATCTTCGCCTGGACCTCGTCGTTCCAGATCGACCAGTATTTGTCGCTCATCACCGAGCGGTCCATGGCAAAATCGCCCTTCGCCGAAAAAGCCGTGGCAGCGACTGCACACGCAGCAAGCATCATTGTCTTGTTCATTTGCTTTCTCCTTGATTTAGAAATTCCTGACCGACGGTTTCCTGCGCCACCAGAGGGCTAGCGGAGCGAAGAGCAATAGAAGAATGAGGAAGCCGGGCGCGTCGCCAGTCTTGTCAGCAACGGACTCGTCGAAGTCGAGCGACTTGTCGCCGTGCAGGGATTCCATCTCCTTCTGCTTAAGCCCCTTCTCCTGCGCCGCCGTCTCGACAGCGATGTAGGCGGACTTCGTCGTGAGCGTTCCAGTCTTGCGCGTCATTTCAAGAAGTTCTCGGCGGACATCGAGCGCAGGTTTCAGGAACGCATTGTTCTCGAGCTCCCACGCTTTCGCGCCCTCTGCCCACGCACCGCCAATCTTCGTCGCCCCCTTGAGGTTTGCGAACACGACCGTGCCGCCATCCTTCCAACGACATGGAACGGCAACCTTACCGCCGTCCTCGCCATCAAGGAAGAACCATCCATCGAGAGGCCTGTCGCCAAGCGATGCAAGCCCCGGAAGTTCGCGGCGCAAGATGGCGAGATCGGCTTTCGAGAGAATGTTCGTCGAAAGGACATCTATGGGCAGCGCGAGATCGTCCTTGCGTATTTCGAATTCGATGTTGGGCATGACGCCGTTGCAGTCGCGCGCAATCGCCTTGGAAGCTTCGCGCAATCGCCGCCTGAGCTTGCGCACAAGCTCGGGATCATCGATGTCGAACTTCTCGACTTCGCCTGCGCTCGCCGCGACGAGTTCGTTCGTGTGCGCGTTCATCCAAGCCGCGGGAACCGCCGAGACCGCCGCGCCATCAGCCGTGTATAGCACATCGCCGCCTGAATAAAGCGGGTTGGCTACGGGCTCTCCGTTGAACACCACGATATACGGCGATGCGTCAGCCGACGGAAGCCGAATCGTCAGCTCCACTTCGCGTCCTTCCTTGCCGACAGGAAACACCTTGAGAGTGCCTGTCGTCGGCGTGTCGAGCGTGACGATTGACGGGTCACGACGCCGCTCGGTGATCTTGTTGTAGACCCACTCCGCCGCCTTGCGCTCGGAAGGCCGAGCCGTCTTCCAGACACCGTTCGTCATCTTGAGGCGCATGCCCTCGATCCACGCACCGGCGGGAAGGCCGAAGTCTGCAACAAACTCCTGCTCTTCAATCTCTGCGACCGGCTTCACGACAACCGCAAAGACAGGCTCACCCTGCTCGCCAGACGGCTTTACCTCGGTCGTAAAGACATTCGTTGGCGTCGGACGGCCCCACCATCTTCCGCTCACACCGCGGGTGTACGAGCGCCGCGCGGTGTTGGCGCCGAAGATGCTGCCGCCAAAGATGTTGCGCGCGCGCCCTTCCCAGTCGCGTTCGTCGGCAACCTTCTTGCCGAGGATGCGGAGATTCAGCTCGTTGCGGAGCTTGTCCGCCATGTACATTCCGTCGTAGACGCGCCAAGTGCGCCATGCCGAGAGGAAGGGAATCTCCGCGCCGAAGGTGTAGTCGTTGATGCCCTTCATTATCTTCTCGGCTCTCTCCTGCGAGACCGGCATCGGCGCGGGCGGAAGATCGAAGTCTTCCTCCGTATGCCATCTAAGAAGCGCCTTGACGTCGTGGCGCTCCATTTCGACATCCACGACAAACGCCAGCGGCATGACGAGAGCGCCAATGAGCGCTATGAGGATAAGGCGCCAGCGGGAGAAGCGAGGACGAAGCGCTAGATACGCGGCGTATGCGTCGCGCGTCCAATAGCGAAAGAGAAGCGTCGGCGCGAGAATTAGGAAGCCGGCGCCCATCACGATTATCGCCGGTATTGCGAGCGGCATAAACGGAACGAAGAGTACGAAGAAATAAACGACGAAGGGAGCTGCGACGAACTTAAGGAAATACGAGCCGAGGCCAAGCGCATCGTTTCGCGTTGGCAGGAAAAGGACAAGACCAGAGAATATGGCAAGCCCCCACGCCCACGGATTTGCGAAGTCCGCAGGAAACGGAATCGTCAGGTTGAGCGAAAGACCGGCGAGCGGGAGAACGAGACCAAAGACGGTAGCACCGCCGTATCTGCGGGCGTTTTCAGGCATCTGACTCGTAACGACAGTGAAAAGCTTGTGGAGAAGACGCAGGAGCCCGACGAAGAAGACGACGCACCCAAGGAAGTAACCGACGGCCAAGGCGTGCGCTGCGATGGACTCCAGGAGTGGCGAAAGCTTGAGGTCGCGGAAGAATTTATCGAACCTAAACGCGACATTCGCCGCGAAAAATGCGGCGGCCGGCGGAACGACGAGGCAGAGGACCGATGTCATGATGTCGGTGCCAGTGTTCATTTTCCACTTTGCAGTGGCGATACGCGCGACGCCGGCGAAGATAAGCGGAACGATGCCGGCGAAGATGGCAAACATTGGCGTTGGGCCGATTATCCAGTTGTCCACCTTGCGGGACATATCGCCCAGGACCGGCACCGAGAGATAGAGAAACGCCACGCCGAGAAAGGCGTAGGCGAACATAAGCCATGCGTTCATGGACTTGGGGCGGAACAGCAATAACCCAAGCGCCGACAGGGGGAGAGCGGCAGACGCGATCAAGACGGCGAGCGCCTTTGACGCGAGCACGCCTTCAAGCGCGTCGCGTGTAATCCAGTAGAAGTAGACGCACGCGAGCGTCGCAAGAATCGGGAAGGCAAGATGCGTGATCGCGAATGTCAAAGGATGCGCGAAGAGCGAAAGCTTTTCATCGTTTTGCGAAGTCGTTTCCATGCTGACAATCCTTTCTCAAATCCTGTTAATCCTGTAAATCCTGTCTAAATGATCTTTTGCAACTGGCTTTTACGACAAAAGTATACCACAACAGCGCGAACACGGGCAAGAAGACTGCGATGCCTATGGCCATGTGGACGGCGGGAATCTGCGATGCCGGGAAAAAGCCGTCCGCGTATACGAGAAGGACGAGCCGCACGGCGTTTGCGAGAACGGCGACTATCCACGCAGACACAATGGCGGCGGGAATCCTCAACGCAAGATGGCGAATCGGCATGGCAAAGCAAAGGAGCGTAAACGCCATCGAGAAGAAGTCCGTCGCGGAACACGCCCGCACGACCATGATTGTCACGCCGCGCGCCGAAATCGCCATCGCTGAAGGATCAAACACCGCGCCCAAGTAGATCGTAGCAAGCCGCGCGGCTGGCCGCATGAAGCCAAAGGCGACGGCTGCATCAGGCAGCGCGTCGACAGCAAGCTTCACGCCAAGCGCAACAGCTACTGCTGCGGCTGCGACTCGGCGGCGCAATCCTCCTCCTTGGCGACTTCGCCGAGGGTCTTCGTGCCCGAGAGGAGCGCGACGACCTGGGACTGCACTTCGGCAAGGTTCTCAAGCCGGAGACGCGGATCGAGAATGACGAAGGTGTCGCCCTGCTTGCGGTCTTCGTAGACGCGGCGGATCTTCCCGTCCTCAAGTTCCTTCGCATCGCGCTCGACGAGTATCTTCGAGCGCTCGAGCATCACGGCGAGGACATAGACGACATTCTTCATCGCAGGGTCGTCGAGCGTGACGAGTTGGCGCAAAAGCTCGCCCGCATCCTCCTTCTTGAGCGGCTCCTTCTTCTCTTCCTTCACAGGCGCGAGATAGACGCCGTCCCACTGCGAAAAAGGCTCCCAGTCACGCTCGGCGGTCTTCCAGCACTCCGGGTGGCAGTCGAAGCGCTCATACCCCTCGGGCGTCTCCTTGAGCGCGCTCACTACCGGCGCACGGTCGACGAGCGGCTTCTGGCAAAAGCTGCATACATGGCCGCGAGATCTGATGTTCCATTCCTGTGACATTGCTACTTCCCCATTCCGAAAAGTTTCAGCGCCGCCCTGAAGTCGGCCGG
>OCTX012268720.1_pt1 | contig 12133 bp, 10 predicted proteins | sample 1539691 | NCBI WGS metagenome assembly OCTX01 (sample SAMN02144231, study PRJEB22623) | gut metagenome | biome: sheep rumen | host: Ovis aries | place: New Zealand
TCAGGTAGACCAGGAAAGCATCGCCGACGGGCAGCACGTTCTCATCCCGCAGGATGGTTTCGTAGGCTTCGGAAAAATAATGATAAAGCTTCCGCAGGGAGAGGATCTCGTCCTCCGTCCACTCTTCCCCGGCCTTCATGCCCGGCAGGGATGTCAGCTTCTGATAAGATCCCGGGCGGGAAAAGAGAATGCTGTACAGCCCGGTTTCCTTCGTGAAGTCACAGTATTCATAATAGGCGACGATTTCCGGATCCTCCGACCGGGGCGGGATGACGCGGGTGACATCCGCTTCGATATCCAGGGCGCCCATGGCCTTCATGACCGAAACGCGCTTGTTGCCTTCAATCACATAATAATATCCGAGATATTCAAGCGCCGTGACCGGCTGGCGGACGCCTTCGGATTCGACGCTTTCAAACAGATGATCCCACTTGGCTGCAAATTCGCTGCCGCCTTCCAGAATCGGCAGGAAATTCCGGGTGAAGGCCCGGGAACGGCCCTGGGACACGGAACCCATGACCCGGGAAAGGGGAACGGTAATGACGCCGAGGGAAAGGCGGGACAGGGAAGCCAGGTCCGGAACCTTGCTTTCCAGCACGGGAAGGTAAGGATCCTCATGCGCCTGCAGCGCTGCGTTATAGATACGAAGCCCGTCGCGCCGGACTTTGCCGTAATGATCCATGAAACAAATGCCTCCGGAATTCTGAAATTTCTTTTCGTTCGGAACCGGAGCCCGAACATCTTTATTTTACGCGGTTCGCAGTCGGAACGCAAGGGCATGGAACCGAACGTTCAGCGCCGGTTTTCCATAAAAGTCCGGAAAATGTATAATCTGGGTCAAAGACGGGACAAATTGAAGGGGTTGAGAAAAACGGCTGCGAATGTTAGAATATAAGCGTTCAAGCGAGAAACGGAGGAAGAGCCGGAATGCCTGAGATCAGGGAGATTTTGCGCGAGGGAAAAGGGAAAAAGGTCTACGCGACGGAAGATCCGGATAAGGCGATCGTCTATTTTAAGGACGAGGCGATGGCTTTTCACGGCCTGAAACGGGGCAGGATCCTCGGAAAAGGCGAGGTAAACAACGCGGTATGCGAGCATCTGTTTTCCCTGCTGGACGCCAACGGCATCGAGAGCCATTTCATCGAGAAGATTGACGCCCGCCACAGCCTGGTGAAACGGTGCGATATGCTGCCTTTTTCCGTCAAGATCCGGAACCGGGTGGCCGGACAGCTGGCGGACCGCACAGGACTTCCCGTGGGCATGAAGCTGGACCCGCCGGTGGTGGAATATGTGATGCGGGAGTCGGACATGGACGTGGATCCCATGATCAACCACACGCATATCTATGCCATGAAGGCAGCTACGCCGGAGGAAATGGCCCAAATCGACAGCACCTGCCTGAAGGTGAACCAGCTGCTGATGAATTACCTGAAGGAAATCAACATCGAACTGATCGACTTCAAGCTGGAGTTCGGCCGGTATCACGGCCGGATCATCGTGGCGGACGAGATTACGCCGGACACGGCCCGCTTCTGGGACAGCAGCACCCATGAACCGCTGGACAAGGACCGGTTCCGCCGGGACATGGACAACGTGGCGGAGGCCTACCAGGAGGTCCTGCACCGCATGATGGGCGTCAGCTGACAAAAACAAAATACAGGAGATCAAGGCACAGGATCCGGAAAGGATTCTGTGCCGCTTCAATATTTGCAAGGAAAGAGTTGCAAAGGGTTATTTCTTGTGTTACAATGCCATCCGGCGTGTTATACGCCGATGGCAGTCTGACAAGATTCAGGAGGAAGGATATTCATGAGCCATACCTATGAGAAGGTTTCCGGAAACAAAGCAAAGCTGACTTTTACCATTCCCGCCGAACAGTTTGACGAGGCGATGCAGAAGGCGTATCTGAAGATGCGCGGCCGGATTAACGTTCCCGGATTCCGCAAGGGCAAGGCCCCCCGGAGAATGATTGAAACACTGTACGGTGAAGGCGTTTTCTATGATGACGCGTTTGAACTGATTTTCCCGGACGCTTACGAAGCGGCCGTCAAGGAATATGACCTGCATCCCGTGGACCGGCCCCAGATCGACCTGGACGAGATCGGCGCAGGCAAGGACCTGAAGTTCCATCTGGAAGTGTTTGTGCGTCCCGACGTGAAGCTGGGCGAGTACAAAGGCCTGACCGTCGAAGCGGACCAGCAGAAGCTGACCGACGAGATGGTGGATGCCCGGATCAGCCAGGACCAGGACAAGGCCAGCCGCACCATTGATGTGGAAGACCGGCCCGTTCAGGAAGGCGACACGGTGAACCTGGACTACGCCGGCACCGTGGACGGCGTTGCTTTCGCCGGCGGAACCGCTGAGAAGCAGACGCTGAAAATCGGCAGCCACACCTTTATCCCCGGATTTGAAGAGCAGATGGTCGGCATGAGCATCGGCGAGGAGAAGGACCTGCCTGTGAAGTTCCCGGAGGAATACCATGCCGAGGAACTGAAGGGGAAAGACGCCGTCTTCCATGTGAAGGTGAACGGCATCCAGGTGACAGAGAAGCCTGAGCTGGACGACGATTTCGCCGCGGATATCAGCGAGTTCGACACCTTTGCCGAATACAAGGAATCCATCGTGAAGGAACTGACCGAGCAGATCAACAAGAGCAACGGGATTGCCGCTGAGAACGCCCTGGTGGAAAAGGCCGTTGAGAACGCCGAAATGGACGTTCCGGAAGCCATGATTGACGACCAGGCGGATTACATGGTTCGGGAAATGGCCATGCGCATGAGCTACCAGGGCCTGAAGATGGAAGACTACATGAAGTACACCGGACAGACCATGGAAGGCCTGAAAGCCATGTACAAGCCGGAAGCGGAGAAGCGCGTCAAGGCTGAGCTGGTGATCGATGCAATCCGCAAGGCGGAGAACATCGAGCCCGGTGAGGAAGACATTGAAAAGGCGATCGCCGACCAGGCGGAACGTTCCGGAATGGATGTTGAAGCGTTCAGGAAGAACCTGACCGACGAACAGAAGGATTACCTGAAGGACAACGCCGCGATTCAGATGGTGCTGGACCTGCTGAAGAAGGACGCGAAGATCGTCGAAAAGAAGGCGGAAGAAGCGGAAGAGAAGCCCGCGAAGAAAGCAGCTGACAAGAAGCCGGCCGCGAAGAAGGCCGCGAAGAAGGAAGAAGCTCCCGCCGAAGACGCGGAAGAGACGAAACCCGCGAAAAAAACCGCCGCGAAGAAAGCTGTGAAGAAGGCGGAGGAAACCGAGGCACCTGCAGAGGAAGCTCCCGCGAAGAAACCTGCCCGGAAAACAGCCGCGAAGAAAGCGGACGAATAACTGACATCCAGCGGCGGCCCGGCCGGGCCGCCGTTCATGTCCAGATAAGGAGGAAACCATATGCCGCTGGTACCGATGGTGATTGAACAGACAAACCGGGGCGAACGCTCCTACGACATTTATTCCCGACTGCTGAAGGACCGGATTGTTTTCCTGGGCGGAGAAATTACCGACGATACGGCCAACCTGGTGGTAGCCCAGATGCTGTTCCTGGAGATGGAAGATCCGGACAGCGACATCAGCCTCTACATCAACAGCCCGGGCGGATCCGTGACGGCGGGCATGGCGATTTACGATACGATGCGCTATGTGAAGCCCCAGGTGCGGACCGTGTGCGTCGGCATGGCTGCCAGCATGGGCGCGTTCCTGCTGATGGCCGGTGAAAAGGGGAAACGGCTGGCGCTTCCCAACGCGGAGGTTATGATCCACCAGCCCCTGGGCGGCGCCCAGGGCCAGGCCACCGATGTGGCCATCCGGGCGGAATGGCTGATGAAAACCAAGAAGAAGATGATCGCCATGATGGCGGAAATGACCGGCCAGCCCCTGGAAAAGGTTCAGGCGGACGTGGAACGGGATTACTTCATGAGCGCAGAGGAAGCCCTGGAGTACCATATTATCGACGAGATCTATCAACCCCGCGACAAACAGGCGAAGTGAGGATCTGAAGCATGGCGAATAACAACGGATCGATGAACCGCCAGGGACCGCGATGCTCTTTCTGCGGAAAAGCCCAGAACATGGTGGAACGGCTGGTAGCCGGTCCCAATGTGTACATCTGCAATGAATGCATCGACCTGTGCAACGACATCCTGAAGGATGAAGAGTTCATGGGGAACGACAGCGGTTCCAAGCAGAAAGAAATGAAAAAACTGCCGCTGCCCGCAGAGATGAAGGCGATCCTGGATGAGTATGTCATCGGCCAGGAACGGGCGAAACGGGCGCTGAGCGTCGCGGTTTACAATCATTACAAGCGGATCAACCGGAAGCAGCGGAAAGAGGATGTGGAGCTGCAGAAGAGCAACATCCTGCTGCTGGGACCGACGGGAAGCGGCAAAACCTACCTGGCCCAGACGCTGGCCCGGATCCTGGAGGTTCCGTTTGCGATTGCCGACGCCACCAGCGTAACGGAAGCCGGCTATGTGGGCGACGACGTCGAAACGATCCTGCTGCGGCTGATCCAGGCCGCGGACTGGGACATTGAAAAAGCCCAGCGGGGAATCGTCTATATCGACGAAATCGACAAGATTGCCCGGAAGGGCGAGAATATGTCCATCACCCGGGACGTCAGCGGCGAAGGCGTACAGCAGGCGCTGCTGAAAATCCTGGAAGGGACGGAAGCCGCCGTACCGCCCCAGGGCGGGCGGAAGCATCCCCACCAGGAAATGATCCGCATCGACACCACCAACATCCTGTTCATCTGCGGCGGGGCCTTTGACGGGCTGGTGCCGATCATTGAGAACCGGATCGGCAAGAAGGTGCTGGGCTTCGGCGCGGAAGTGCAGAGCCAGCGGGATCCCACCCGGACGGACGCCCTGAAGGACGTGCGGCCGGAGGACCTGACCAAATACGGGCTGATTCCGGAATTCGTCGGCCGGCTGCCGATCCTGGTGACCCTGGACGGACTGGACGAGGACGCCCTGGTGCGGATCCTGACGGAGCCGAAGAACGCCCTGTGCAAACAGTATGAAGCGCTGCTGGATATGGACGGCGTGAAGCTGACCTTTGAGGAGGATGCCGTGCGGGAGATCGCCCGGCAGGCCATCACCCGGAAATGCGGTGCCCGGGGACTGCGCGCCATCATCGAAGACTGCATGCTGGATACGATGTTTGAACTGCCGGGGATGACGGATATCAACGAATGCGTGATTACCCATGAATCCGTAACCGGCGGGAAACCGAAGCTGATTGCCGGGATGCGCAGGAGAAGCGCGAAACGCGGGGAGAGCCAGCGCCAGAGCGAGGACGCGAAGGAAATCAGCTGAGCAAAGAAAGACTGACTGAAGAGGAAAAGATGAGAAAACAGCAAACCGAACGTCTGCCGGTTCTGCCGCTGCGGGGCCTGATGATCTTTCCGAATATGGTGCTCCACTTTGATGTGGGACGCCATAAATCGGTGATGGCCCTGGAACGCGGCATGTCTGACCGGCAGAAGGTTTTTCTGGTAAGCCAGAAGGACGAAAATGTTGAGGATCCGGACTGGAAGGACCTGTGCAAGGTGGGCACCGTGGCGGAGATCCGCCAGGTGATGAACCTGCCCGGGGAGAATATCCGGGTGCTGGTGGAGGGGAAAACCCGCGGCGTGATCGAAGAAACGCTGGAGGACGATCCCTGCATGAGCGCTGTGATCCGCATCCACGAGGACAGGAATCCGCGGTCCGCGGAGGCCCGGGCGCTGCTGCGCACCTGCCAGGACCTGTTTGCCGAATATGCCCGGACCTCCCAGCGGGTCAGCCAGGAAACGGCGGACGCGGTCCGGATGGTCGAGAAAGCCGGCGAGGCAGCGGACCTGCTGGCAGCCAACGTGCTGACCAGGCAGGAGGACCGCCAGGCGATCCTGAACGAGCTGGATCCCCTGAAGCGGCTGGAGAAAATGTGCGCGATCCTGATGCGCGAAACGGATATGGCCGACGCGGAGAAGCAGATCCAGGCCCGGATCCGCAAGCAGGTGGAGAAGAACCAGAAGGACTATTACCTGCGGGAACAGATCAAAGCCATCCAGAATGAGCTGGGGGACCGGGACGATACGGAGATCTCCGACCTGCGCAAGCGGATGGAGGAAACGCCCCTGAACGAGGAAGCCCGGACCAAGTGCGAAAAGGAACTGGACCGGATGAGCCGGATGGCGCCGGGGACGCCGGAAGCTTCCGTCAGCCAGACCTATATCGAATGGATCCTGGACCTGCCCTGGGGGAAGGAAACCGAGGACAACCTGGACCTGAACCGGGCCCGGGAAATCCTGAACCGGGACCACTACGGCATGGACGAGGTCAAGGAACGGATTATCGAATACCTGGCCGTGCTGCGGATGAAAAAGGACATGAAAGGCCCGATCCTCTGCTTTGTGGGGCCTCCCGGCGTGGGTAAGACCAGCATCGTGAAGGCCATTGCCGAAGCGGTGGGCCGGAAGTTCGTCCAGATGAGCCTGGGCGGCGTGCGGGATGAAGCGGAAATCCGCGGACACCGCCGGACCTATATCGGCTCCATTCCCGGACGGATTATTTCCGGGATCAAGCAGGCCGGAACCATCAACCCGGTATTCCTGTTTGACGAGATTGACAAAATGAGCGGTGATTTCCGCGGCGACCCGGCATCCGCCATGCTGGAGGTGCTGGACGCGGAGCAGAACAACGCTTTCCGGGACCATTACCTGGAGCTGCCCTTTGACCTGAGCAAGGTGATGTTCATCACCACCGCCAACAGCATGGAAACCATTCCCGGGCCGCTGCTGGACCGGATGGAGCTGATTGAGGTTCCCAGCTACACCGAAGAGGAAAAGCTGCAGATCCTCCGGCGCCACCTGCTGCCGAAACAGATCCGGGAGCACGGGCTGCGGGCAAATGCCCTGAAGATGAACGAAGCGGCCATGAAGGCCATGATCGAAGGCTACACCCGGGAGGCGGGTGTGCGGACCCTGGAGAGGACCGCCGCTTCGGTCTGCCGGAAGGCTGCCGTCCGGATGCTGGACAGCGGAAAGCATTCCATGACCGTCAACGAAAAGACCCTGCGGGAGCTGCTGGGAGCGCCCCGGTACCTGCGGGAGGACCTGGAGAAGGAACCGCGGATCGGCGTTGTGAACGGACTGGCGTATACCACCGTCGGCGGCGAAATGCTGGAAGTCGAATGCACCCTGATGCCCGGCAAAGGGAACCTGAAAATGACGGGTCAGCTGGGCGACGTGATGAAGGAGTCCGCGGAAGCGGCCTTCAGCTGGGTCCGGGCGCACAGTGAAGAGCTGAAGCTGGAACGGGATTTTTACCAGCAGCAGGATATTCATATCCACGTGCCGGAAGGCGCGGTGCCCAAGGACGGACCCTCCGCCGGCGTTACGATGACCACGGCGCTGGTCAGCGCCCTGACCGGAACGCCGGTACGCCAGAACGTGGCCATGACCGGGGAAATTACCCTTCGGGGACGGGTGCTGCCCATCGGCGGACTGAAGGAGAAAACGCTGGCAGCTTACCGGGCCGGGATTGACACCCTGATCATTCCGGAGGAAAACCGGAAGGACCTGGAAAAGATTCCGGATTATGTACTGGAGCGGTTCACCATCGTCCCGGTGCGGGAAATCCGGGAAGTCCTGGACACGGCCCTGAAACGGGACTGAGCCGGCGCTCTGCCCAAAGGAGAACCGAATGGAAATCAAGACTGCCGAATTTGTGACCTCCATGGCGGATTACGGGAAGTTTCCGGGAAAGGGGCTTCCCCAGATCGCCGTGGCAGGGAAGAGCAACGTCGGGAAAAGCACGCTGATCAACCGCCTGTGCCGGCGGAACAAGCTGGCCAGGACCAGCTCCACCCCGGGGAAGACCCGGCTGCTGAACGTGTTCCTGCTGAACGGGGACTTCCATCTGGTGGATCTTCCCGGTTACGGGTTTGCCAAGGTGGACAAGCAGGAAAAACTCCGCTGGGGTAAAATGATGCAGGATTACTTCGCGCAGGCGGAGGAACTGAAGCATGTGCTGTGCCTGGTGGATATCCGCCACGATCCCACCGAGGATGACATCACCATGAACCGGTTTTTGCGGGAATCCGGGATTCCGTTTTCCGTGATTGCCACCAAGGCGGATAAAATCAGCCGCGGAGCCCGGATGAAGTACCTGGCGCCGATCTGCCGGGCCCTGAGCGTACAGCCCTGGGAAGTGATCTGCTTCAGCGGGGAGGACGGAACCGGACGGGACGAACTGCTGAAACTGCTGGAACAGGTTTTGAAGGCGTGAGGGGAGAAAAACCGGATTCATACAAAAATCCAGTTTTTACCTATTGCATCCCTGCAGGGAAGAGTGTATAATCACGAGCCGTAGAACAGGGACAGCCATAGCGGAGCCATGTGGGCCGCGGTTCCTAAAAATGGAAGCGGCGTACAGTTTTTGTCCTGCAATCGGAAGAAATGTGGGGCAGAATTCGCTGGCCGGCCCCCAAATCATTGCCCGGGTGGGAAAATGTTCCTGAATCGGGTGGATTCGAGGAGGAAAAGGAATGAACCTGGTAAAATGCCCCAGATGTGATCTCAACTATATCCGCGAGGATGAAAAGTACTGTAAGGTCTGCCTGCGGGAGCTCAAGGGTGAAAGCAACCAGGATGAGGTGGAGCTCTGCAGCATCTGCAATGAGGAGCCCGCACTGCCCGGCCGGGATGTATGCCTGTTCTGCCTGAAGGAAATGAACAAGAGCAACAGCACGCCGGACGATACGGCTGAGACCGAAGTCGGAGAAAACGTGGATACCAGCAATATCGGCGATATGGATTCCGTCAGCGGAATGGACGAGATTATTCCGGAAGAGGATGAGAACATTCCGAGCCAGGAATACGGTGAGATTGAGGAAGAACTGAGCCTGGAAGATGTCCGGGAAGACGAGGAACGGGAAGAGGACGACGAAGAGGAAGAAGAGCAATAAGACCGGGAATCCGGTTTCGGAGAGGATTCAGATATGCGCCTGTTTGCCATCGGGGACCTGCACATGCCTGGGGGCTGCGATAAGCCCATGGATGTGTTCGGCCCCCAGTGGGACAGGCATTTTTTGCGCATCAGCGAAGCCTGGCGGGAAACCGTGCGGCAGGAGGATACCGTCCTGATTCCGGGGGACATCAGCTGGGCGATGCAGATGGAGGACGCCCTGCCGGACCTGATGGAGATCGCCGCCCTGCCCGGGCGGAAAATCCTGTGCAAAGGCAACCACGAATACTGGTGGTCTTCCATCAGCCGGCTGCGCGCCGCACTGCCGGAAGGAATGACAGCGCTGCAGTTTGACGCCGTGGATGCCGGTCCCTGCGTGATCTGCGGAACCCGGGGATGGACCTATCCGACGGAACGGAATCCGCTGCCTCCGGAGGAGGACAAGATCTTCCGCCGGGAGGAAAGGCGGCTGGCCATGGCGCTGGACCGGGCGGAGACGCTGGGGAAGGGGAAACCCATCCTGGTGATGCTGCATTTTCCGCCCCGAATGGCGGACGATCCGGATACGCCCTTCACCCGGCTGCTGGAGGCCCGGAAAGATGTCCGGACCGTCGTGTACGGCCATCTGCACGGGCCGGCTTTTGCCGGAGGTTTCAGCGGGACCTGTAACGGCATTTCATACTATCCCGTGTCCTGTGACGGGATTGGTTTCAGGCCCCGGGAAATCCCATGGCCGGAAGGGCTGGAAGCCTGAATTCTAAACTTTTTGTTACAAATCAACAGCCTGGGACAAAGGAACCGTCCCCCGATCGGGGGCGGCTCTTTTTTTGACCACAAAATATAGATAAGGCGAACAAAACACGGCACAAGTCCGTTTTTAAATATTACAAAATTATTACAGATAAATTAAAATATTGAAATAAAATATCCGAAAAGCAATCGAAAGTCGTTGAAATCAGGCTTGCAAGGGGAACAAAACTATGCTAAATTGGTGGGGAAAAAGGGAAGAGAAACCCAAAATCATACATAAAAGTGGTAGAAAGGGGGAGGACGTCGATGGATGACCATCGGAATGAAGGGTCAGACGAGATGACCAAATCCCCCGAAACAAAGGAAACACAAAGGCCTGTACGCTTTATCGGTTCCTTCAGCCACAGCCTGGATGCCAAAGGCCGCCTGGTGATTCCGCAGGTTTTCCGGGAGAAGCTGGGAGAACAGTTCTGCGTGGCACCATCCTACGATTTCAAATCGATTGCCGTATATCCCACCGAAATGTGGGAACGGAGGAACAGGGAATACGAGAAGCTTGGAAAACTGAACCCGGCACTGAACCGGTACCTGGAACAGTTTTACGCGCTGAGCTATGACGAGCAGGCCTGTGACGGCCAGGGACGCGTGCTGCTGCCGGTCAACATCCGACAGAAAATCCTCGGGGAAGAGCGGGATGTGGAAATCACCGGCGCCAACGATCATATCCGCGTAGTTGCGGAAGCGGTCAGCAAAGACAGCTGGAGCCAGTTTGCCACAGAGCTTCCCGCGCTGCTGGATATGATTGCCGGACTTGAAAGAAAAGAAACGCCTGAAGCATAAAGGAAACCCAGAGAAAACGACCGGAGGGATCATGGATGCTGGATATGCCGATCCGCAACAGGGGAAAAATTCAGGGTGCTGCCAGGGAGGCGCGGGAAGGAATTCATAAGCGCTTCGGCGAACGTCAACAAGTGAGCAGTCTGCATCGCCAGCGCATGACCTGCTCCGGTTCCGTGCAGCCCTTTGCCAACACGCAGGACTGGACCGGCAGCATGGCCATGAGCCCCAGCGGACAGTTCCGGGTCGTGGAATCCCAAACGCGGCAGAAGCTTTTTGCCCGGAGCGGTATCCGGTGGGACGCCGCATGGGTGATTCTGGCTGTTGTGATTGTGATCTGCCTGGCGGTACTGCTGACAGATGCTGCCGGCATGGGCATCCGGTCCCGGAACATCAGCCGGCTGGAAAACAAAATTCAGGACCTGGACAGGAGAAACGCGGAACTGCGTCAGGAAGTAGCGTTCAATGCCGGCGACGTCAGCGTGTGCACGGAAGCCGTGAAGCTGAACCTGATCTCCGGAAACGGCGTGCAGACGATTTCCCTGACCGTTCCGCAGAACATGAGCGCGGGTGCAGTGACCGCCGAAGTCTACAGCGCAAGCAGCGGATGGATGAGCGGGAGTACTGCCGATTGACAACAGACGGGAGATACGCAGTATGAAGCTTCATGAATTGGTCGACGGGATGCCGTATGTGGTTTCCACACGCGGTGATATGAATACGGAAATACGGGAAATTACATCCTCCAGCCGGGACAAGACTGACGGAGGATTGTTTTTCTGCATTGTCGGAGCACGCTTTGACGCCCATGATTACGCGTGGGAAGCGGTGGACAACGGCTGCGTTGCCCTGATTGTGGAGCACTACATCGAGCTGAAGGTGCCGCAGGTGCTGGTCAGCAACGGCCGGGCCGCCATGGCGCGGATCGCGGAAGCCTTCTACGGATATCCCTCCCGCCAGATGCGGATGATCGGCATTACGGGGACGAAGGGAAAAACGACTACCACCTATCTCCTGAAAAGTATCTGCGAAAAAGCCGGGCTGAAATGCGGCATTATCGGCTCCACCGGTACGCTGGTGGAGCAGCAGCACCTGGACAGCAAACTGACCACGCCGGATCCGATTGACCTGCAGCGCATGCTGCGGATGATGGCGGACGAGGGCGTCAAGGTCTGCTGCATGGAGGTTTCCGCCCATGCCATCGATATGAACCGGCTGGACGGCATGTCCTTTGAAGTGGGATGCTATACCAACCTGAGCCAGGACCATCTGGATTATTTCTATACGATGGACCGCTATTTCGAAACCAAGAAGCTGTTTTTCACCTCCGGCATGGCCCAGAACGCGGCGATCAACGCCGACGACGAGACGGCGGAGCGGCTGATGGACGGGATGACGGTTCCGTTCATCACCTACGGAATCTGCGTGAATTCGGATGTTTTTGCCCGGGATATTGAAATCACGGAGGAAGGTGTCCGCTTCAAGGTCCGGATGAACGGCATGGACAAGCTCAGCGTGCACATGCATATGACCGGCATGTTCAATGTATACAATGCCCTGGCGGCCGCCAGCTGCGCGCTGATTATGGGCATTGA
>OCTX012082037.1_pt1 | contig 12129 bp, 26 predicted proteins | sample 1539691 | NCBI WGS metagenome assembly OCTX01 (sample SAMN02144231, study PRJEB22623) | gut metagenome | biome: sheep rumen | host: Ovis aries | place: New Zealand
AACAAGGGGGATTACAAAATGGAGTTTTATCAGATGGAGTCTTTCGAGATCATGGCGGATGCCATGGAAGAGCTGGCCGACTGGCTGGCCTTCGAGGCTGATCTGGCCTCTGGCGATCCCTGGGCCGAATAAACCCAGGGCTTTTTAATACCCTTTTTAAATGCAACCTACTATAAGGGTGGCCGCACCCTTTTCCGGCGCCTCAGCGCCAAAATGTATAATTATGCAGTTTTGGTGAATTTTTATGCAAGATCGTATGTATAGGCAAAAGTTACAAATTTTCCTAAAAAGTTACAAAAGAAAGTCATTGACATCTCCGGTCTTTTGTAGTATTATGTAATCACTTCAGGGGGCAAGGCCACGGAAGATCCGAAGCCCACGTGAGCGATGTAAGCCCTGATGACACCCCAGCCGGCTCGTGAAACTCGGTGCCACCTGCGGAAGCAGGAAGGGGGGCCACCCTGAAAAAACTTTTCAAATCAGCAAATTTGGGTATTGACAAACCGGTTAAAAGGTGCTATAATCTACTCAAGAAACAGAGATAAGGAGATAAAAAAATGACTACTCTTTTCAAGGCTATGATCGACCGCTACAACGCCGCCGCCTACACTCACAATTACATCTGGGGCTTCACCTACAAGAAGGTTGTCTACATGGCAACCACCGGCGCCGAGCTCATGCCGTTCGTGTGCAAGCTTGACAAGGCAAGCCGTGGCGCCGGTTACGCTCTCCGCTTTTGCCCGAACGCCGAGCAGAAGATCGCTCTTCTCCCCTATGCAAAGCCGCTTTGCTCTGAAGAGTTCTTTGAAGCTCTCATTGCCGAGAGCAAGTATAACAAGGGCGAAATTTTCGAGAAGCTCGTCACTGAGCAGTTCGGCCAGACTTGGGTAAAGGATAACGTCCCCTTCACTCAGGCGGGTGATGTTGAAGTCAACGGCGTCGCCTATCAGATCAAGTTTCAGAAGGCCACCTTCTGCAATGAGAAGTCAATCGCAAATCTCGGTTAATGAGATTTGCGATTTTCTTGTATACGCATGAATATTCATTCAGAATGTATAAATATAAATATTCATGTAAACTGCATAATTATTCGCCGCCCCAATAACGAGCGCACAAGTGCGCATTGGGGCGTGTTTTAATAGAATGGAAGTTTATAAATTTTTTTGTGTATATTTTGTATATTTTCTATTGGTTACAAATTTCACGAAAAGGTTACATTTTGTAACTTCTAGTTTTTCGTTGAATCCGGTCAACTTTAGTTCGCTAAAGCGTTAAATGACTTTGTTAAATTTTTCACATTCTTTTTTCCAGTAGAAAAATAGATTGTTAAATTTTTGTCAAGCCTGCGCTCACCGGCCTTGTTAATTAATTAACTAACGATCTGCCGGCAGACTTTGTTAAACTTTTCACAAATGCCCATCTCTCTTTAGTTCGCTAAAGTATTAAAGCGTCCATTTTAGTTAGACTCGTCTAACCCCCAGACTACTTTAGTTCGCTAAAGCGATAAATCGCTAACGAATTAGTGCTTTAATTCGCTAAAGTATTAAATTCCTAAAACTTTAATTCGCTAAAGTGGTAAATCGTTAACACTTTACTTCGCTAAATCGTTAATGCACTAATACTTTACTTCGCTAAAGTATTAAATCATTAACACTTCACTTCACTAAAGCGCTAAATCACTAATGCGCTAACGCTTTAATACGCTAAATCGTCAAAGAAAAAAATAATTGATTAACAGAAGAAAATAATCAAAAATGCTTGACAGACCCGGTGCATGGTGCTATAATGAGCATGTAAGCAAGAGAGAGATACAGACCAAAATAAGGGGGATTACAAAATGATGACAAACCTTTTCAAGATGATGATCGACCGTTACAATGCGGTTGCATACACTCACAACTATATCTGGGGCTTCGTATATAAGAAGACCGTATATATGGCCACTACCACGGCTGAAATCATGCCCTATATCTGCAAGCTTGATCGGGCAAGCCGTGGCGCTGGATATGCCCTGCGGTTCTGCCCCAACGCTGAGCAGAAGATCGCCCTGCTTCCCTATGCTCAGCCCCTGTGCTCCGAGGCTTATATGGAAGACCTCAAGGCTGAAAGCAAATATAATTACGGTGAGCTTTTTGAGAAGCTCGTAACCGAAAAGTTCGGTCAGGTCTGGACAAAGGACAATGTGCCCTTTACCAAAGCCGGCGATATCGAGGTTGACGGGGTTGCTTACCAGATTAAGTATCAGAAAGCAACGTTCTGCAACGAAAAGTCAATCGCAAGCCTTGAAAAATAAGGCTTGCGATATGGCAAAGAAAAAGCTTGACAAATCGGTTGTCATCTGCTATAATATAGACACTGAATAAAGAGAAAAGGAGCTAACTACTATGATTAAGAATAAGCCCGCATATGCTGATGAGTATGAGTTCATCGTAGCCCGCAAGGTTGGTGATGAGTTCTGGTTCTGGGGCGCATATGCCGATGGGTGGAAAGCAAATCAAATTGCTTGCGAATTGGATGAAGGCGTTATTTTCCATAACGTCCGCATTCAGGGCCGTTCCCATTAAAGGAACGGTTTTGCCCGGGCAAAAAGCGACGACAAAACTTGCCAGGGCAATCTCAAAATCACCCGGGCCGAATTTGTTAACAAACAATTCACATTTTCCCTATTGACATTTGAGCCTTTTTGCAGTATACTATAGTCACAAAAGAGAGATAAAGGAGATATTAAAATGGTTAAAGCGATTTACTTTGATATGGATGGTACGATTGCCGATCTGTATGGTGTGAATGGTTGGCTCGATTGTCTGATTGCGGGACAGACTCGCCCTTATCGTGAAGCAAAGTCCCTTGTGAATATGCGTAAGCTTGGCAAGGTTTTGAATGACCTTCAGCGCAAGGGCTATCACATCGGCGTGATTTCTTGGCTGTCTAAGTCTGGAACCGCTGAGTATAATCAGCGTGTTACTGAGACCAAACTGAATTGGCTGAACAAGCATCTGTCGGCTGTCAAGTTTGACGAAATCAAGATCGTCGATTATGGTACGCCGAAAGCAACTGTCGCTGATTTCCCGTCTGGTTTGCTTTTCGATGATGAAAAACCGAATCGTGATAACTGGCTCGGTGTTGCGTGTGATGTAGACGACATCCTTGGGACTCTTACGGCTCTGGTGAATGAATAATCATCAGAGCTAAATTTCTATCCAATAGAAAGAGAATTAAATGAGACTAACTGCGCGCCCGGGCACCTCAGCATTTTGCACAAATTAATTGCATTTTGAACGTGTCGATTTGTTAAATTTGCCATCTTGCAATTTTCTGAAAATCTGTTATACTATAATCACAGAGGAAAAGAAAGGAAGTGTATACAATGGCTTTTCAGGAAAGCGAAATCCTCAAGATGATGAAAAAGCTCGATCTCAGCCGTGAAGAAGCAATTCAGCTCCTTCAGGATGACGAGGATGATGTTTCTGTTGATCTGACCGAGGAACAGAAGAAAGTCGTCAAGAAGATGACTCAGGGAGACAGGAAGAAAGAGACTGCTCCCCGCAAGCGTGAGCGCAAGCCCGACGAAAACAAGCGTGAGCTGATTCAGAGGTTCGCTAAGCTTGCTGATGAAATCGGCACTTGTGTCGAGGTTGTGAACATGGAACGGGAAATCTTGTTCGTCTACAATGGTGACAAGTATCGCATCACGCTCATGAAGCCGAGGGAGAAGAAAGAGTAATCTCTCTTCTCTTGGCTCAAGACTGTCCATTTTATCCCCTTTCATTCTTTAGCGCTTTAGTGCTTTAACGTACTAAAGCGCTGCCCGGGCCATTGTGCAAAAAACATAATTCATTTTTCAAAAGGGACTGTTAGTTTGTGGAAATTGTCAACTTGACTTTTTGATTTTTTCATGGTATACTATAATCACAGTGAGAGAGATAAAGATCTTCTTTCATGATTTAAAATTGATAACGTTCCTTTCATTTTTTCCTCCTTTCTCTTTTTGTGGGTTGGGCGTGCTGCGGTACGCCCAATTCGCTTTTTGAAAAGATATAAATGAAATTTTACATAGGAAAACGCGCGAACCAGCTCAATCCGATCGGTTAAACTAGACTAACCCGCCCGGGTGAATCGGGTTCGCGCATGCCCTCTATAGACTTGAAATTTTAAAAATAAAATATTATAATATTTTTAGAAAAGAAAAAATCTTTTCAAAATTAAATAAGGAGATCTGCCGAAATGGATATTGAACTTGTTAAGGCTCTTTTACTATTGGCAAAATATTGCGCGAGCTGTGAAGATTGTAAATCATGTTAGCTGCGCGAGTTTTGCGGAAAAGTGCCACTTGCGTTTTAATAATAAGCGCAGTACCGAGACTCTTCGGGGTCCGGTCGCATTTCAACATACCACATCGGCCAGATTTTTCCGGGCGGTTGGGCAAGACTAACTGCTCAATTTTTTTATCCTAAAAATGAAAAAAGTACTTGACACCCACCACTTTTTGTGTTATACTATAGTCACAACAGAGATAAAGGAGATAACAAAAATGACTATTACCACTACTTGCCCCTTCTGCGGAAAGATTCAGCTCATTCGTGTTCACAACGAAGATTTTCATGATTGGGAAAACGGTGTGCCCGCTCAGGAAGCTTTCCCCTATCTGTCTGAGGATGATAGAGAAGCCCTCATTTCTGGCATCTGCCCTAACTGCTGGGATGAGATGATTGGAGGCAAGGGAGAAGAAGATGAACCCGATCTTGAATGGGGCTACGATGAAGACATGGGCTTTGACCCCTATCTGGGATGCTATACTGACGATTGCTGAGGGCAACCCCCACCCTCAGCTTTCGCCCGGGCGCCGCAGTTCATAAATCATTTACATTTTGCCTATTGACAAATTCCAAAGCTTGTGGTATACTGTAATCACAATAAAGATAAAGGAGATAACCAAAATGAAAACTGCTCTTACCTATTCCGCCCCGTTCACTCTTACTATCACTGGTCTTAATGACGATGTGGTAACTCTTGACACCTCAAGTCAGACGCTCGATTCTATTCTTGAGTATGTGGACATGATTTTCAATGATGAAACGCCGCTGTTCCACGGTAATGGCATTAACCTCATCACTGTTTGCGACAGCACCACGGGCGAGATTGTTGCTGAGTGCCGTCCCGACGATGAACCGAATTTTGATAATCCGAACTATGACCCCGATTGGGGTTATAATGAAGATATGGGCTTTGACCCCTATCTTGGATGTTACTCTGATGACTGCTGAGGGCAACCCCCACCCTCAGCTTTCGCCCGGGCGCAAAATTACCCCTTGACAAATACCATTAAATCTGTTATAATACCAATAGTAAGAACAAAGGGAGATACGAAAATGAAAATGCTTTTTAAGATTGTTTACTTTTCTACTGAGACTGATGAACAGATTGTGCGCTTTGCTCGTACCCTTGAAGTTGCGCATAGCTTTGTAAAAAGCATGAATGCGCAGAAAAAGGGAAAAGATTTCAAAATTATTCCGATAAAATTAAAATAACCTCTTGACAAATCAAAAAACCTATGGTATAATTGATACATCAAAGAGAGAGAAAAGGAGATATTAAAATGAATAAGAGAATGAATAAAATGGACGCCGAAACTCTTCAGCAGTTTCTGGCTTTTCGCAAGAGAGCTGGCAGAGTCCCTTCTAAGAAGGGCAAAGGCTCTTACAACCGCAAGAACTTCAAGGAAGGACGTGATGCACGATGATGAAAATTTTTGAGGTCAAGGTTTATGTGGATGATGGATGGCAAAGATTTTATACCACTCACAAAGTCCTCGCTGACTGCAAAACAAGAGCTGGTCAATTGGCTTGTGATTACTGGCAAAAGAAAGACAGCTCCAACATCGTTAAACTTCAAAATGTTGAAGAGCTGGAAGACTTCACCGAGGGGGTAATTCTGTAATAACAGAATTATTAGTAAATTTATAAAAAATTTTTGGAGGAATAAAACAATGAAAGAATTTTGGATAGACTTTTCTGGATACATGAAAATCAAGGCTGACTCTAAAGAAGAGGCCGCAAGAAAATTCTGGAACTTCATCGCTAATGACATTAACCCTTCTACTGATGAAATATCCGATGATGTATGGGAAATTGAATTTATTGAAGAACGCGTAAAATAAGTTCTTCAATCCCTGTGATGCTTTACTTTCAAGAGTAAAGCATCAAGCGCCCGGGCGGCTTATTAAATAAATAACTTTTAAAAAGCTATTGACTTTTTTGTGATTTGTGGTATAATTAAATTACCAAAAAGGAAAGGAAAAAATAAAATGACTGTAAAAGAATTTATTAAAGCATTAGAAAAGTGCAATCCCGATGGCGAAATTTACATTGAAGAAATTGCAGGCTTTCATCTTGTAACAGGTGTAATTGATTACACAGGTGATGATGAAGCTTATGTAATTGAATCTGAATATTTTCCTGCAAAGAACGATTGACTTTTTCAAAAGACGTGATATAATAATAACTGTAAGAAACCAAAAGGAGAAATAAAAAATGATGACCACTAAAGAAATTCGTGAAAAGCTGATAGGAAAGACAATTAAAGAGGTTATTTCTCTTGATGGTTTTGGCCTTGAGGTTGTCTTTACTGATGGAACGGAATTCAATTATAGCGCTTCTGATGGTGGCTATTCAGGCTACGACCTTATTGAAAAGGAAGGGGAATAAAAATGTATCGTATTAATGTTCTTACCCGTGGAAAGTATGACAATGCTGAACTGGGTTATCGTTATTGCTTCCGCAAAAAGTCTGCTATTGAAATGATTGATACTTTCATGAGTGTAGACAGCAAAATCACTGTAGAAAAGCTTGTTAGGCTTCATAGTGATGTGTTTGCGTGGAACGATAATCTTGAAGATGATAAAGTGTTTGATCATTATTTTGATCGGCTGTATGGTGAAGACTGATAGAGGGGGCAACCCTCTATTGCCCGGGCCACTTGTTAAATAAATAACTTTTGAATTATCTATTGACTTTTCTGCGATTTGTGATATAATAAAATTACAAAAAGAAAGGAGAATAAAAAAATGGCTATTGCACACGTTACATTCACTTGCTACCATTCTTATGAAGTAGAAATTGATGATGAATTGTATAATGAAGATCCGTGGGCGGCTGAAGAAGAGGCAATTGAAGATGCCTATAAACTGTATGAGGTATTGAAACAGCATCCTGTTGCTGACGCCAACTATGATGAGGTAGAAGTAGAATTTGAATAAATTTTTTGATTCTACCTATTGACTTTCTAAAAAAAAAGAGTATAATAACACTTGTAAGAACAAAGAAATAATAAAGGAGAAAAACAATATGGCACATTATCAGGTAATCTTTGAGGATTCTATTCATCACACTCAGATCAATCATTTTGAGACTTTTGCAGAGGCTCAGGAATATTGGGATGACTATGCAGATGTTGAGACCTGTACCGCAGGAGAGATGCTTGATCTCGATAATGATGAAGTCATTTGGGAATTTAATGACGAAAATTAAAATTCCTTCTTGACAAACGAAGAAAACTGTGATATAATAAATACAGAAAAAAGATAAAGGAGATTACAAAAATGCTCGAAAACATTATTCAGAAATGGTGCAACACTGAGACCGAGTATCAGGCGGCTATGGAGCTTCAGGCGCAGTATGATGCGCTTGACCCCAAGCACGAGAAACTGCCGAGAGTGGTAGTGATTGACTGTCGGGAGAGGTATTAATACTTCCCCCGATTTTTTCGCCCGGGCGCCCAGCAAAATGCACAAATAACTTGCGTTTTTAATCTGTCGATTTGTGCAAAATACCATCTTGCATTTTTCAAAAAATCTGCTATAATAATAATTGTCAAGGGGAGAGAGACAGAGAGCAAGTAAGCCGACAGTCTGCTGAAAGCTTTGGTGGCCACCCTCTAATCTCAAAAAAATTTCAAAAGAATTTGAAAAAATCCCTTGACAAATCCCACAAAGTGTGGTACAATAAAAGAGTCAAGAGGATAGGGGCTGCGGAAACCGACTCGAGCAACGGCAACACAAGCGAACCGAAAAATTTCAAAAAAAAAGAAATTTCCTCTTGACAAACTCCACAAAGTGTGCTATAATAAGAATGTAAGTGAGAGAGAGAAACTCCACTACAAGCCTTGTCCTACTAAAAGGCTTAAGAATCTGGTAGGTAAAAATTCTAAATGAGGTGCATACTATGGCTACCAAGAAGATGTCTTACTCTGTCGCTGTCGAGAACGCTATCAATGGCAACATCACTGATGAGGTTCGTGAGCGTCTGGAAGCTCTCAAGATCTCTCTGGAGAAGCGGAACTCTCGCAAGTCTAACGGCCCTACCAAGGCTCAGAAGGAGCGGGCTGAGATTGCCGAAAAGGTAATTGCCGCCATGGTTGAGGGTCAGGGCTATGGCTCCAAGGAGATTGCGGGTCTGATTCCTGAGCTTGAGGGTGCAAGCTCTCAGAAGATTACCGCTCTGATGAAGTCTCTCGGTGAGCGTGTGACTTCTGAGAAGGTCAAGGGCAAGGCGGTCTATAAGATCGCCTAACCCCAAAAAGGCTGTCCAATACGGGCAGTCTTTTTTTAATAAGCAGTTAAAGAAGACTAACCGCGCCCGGGCAAGAATGTGAAAAAAATAACTTTCAAAAGTCTCTTGACAAATGAATCAGTATCTGTTATACTATAATTGTTCCAAGAGATAAGAAATAAAAATAAAAAAAGGAGATCAGGAACAATGGAAGACATTATTGCAGTAGTAATGACAAAGAAAGCCGAAGAAGATATTTGTATAAAAGCAGATGAAGCAAGAAGACTTTGTGCAAGTAAGCTTTCTGAAGTTTGTCGTCGATTTATGAAAGAAGCAAATAATGCGATTATAAACGCAGCTTCTAATGGTAAATCTCAGGTAATTTTTTCTTGTCGCGATTATACAGAAGTAGTTACGATCTTCTGTAGCAATTGGCTTAAAGAATTTGGATACGCAATTGAACGCTATAGTGAAAGAGTTGTTATTAAGTGGTAAACTGCGCGACCTTGGTTCTGTGATTCACAGAGCCTAGGTCTGCCCGGGCACGTAACCGGGTTCGCGCATGTTAAAAAAATAACTTTCAAAAGCTTATTGACAAGTGTCAAAAACCGTGTTATAATTAATTTGTAAGTGAGGGACACGAAGGTAAGCCCCACTAATAAAAATTAAGGAGATAATAAAAATGAAGAATCCTACTATGTCTGAGATGCGTGAGAATGGTCTGTTTGAGGATGCCAAGGAGAAGTTTGAAAATACTTCTAAGAGTTGGAAGAAGCGTTGGTGGGCTGTTGTCTGCGACATTTGGGATAACTTTGTACAGTGGCAGGAGAAATACGACCTTGATCGTGTGGCCATGACCATCATTACAAAGGTTGTTAAGAAGATTGTTAAGCGGGTTAGAAAGACTCGTGACGATATTATTGAAAAAGTTCCTGTGGTATTTGCTAAGGGCACTAAGCTTTGCTATCTGTTCAAATTCTATGATAGTAATGATGAGCTTGTCTATACCAAGGTTGGCACGACTGAGCGCACGATTAATGCTCGCCTGAGTGAAGAACTGCGGGATTACCGCAAGACTAAAGATATTAAGTACGCCACTGTGGAAAGCGTTTTTGATACTGGTGATCTGTTCCCTGAAGGCGTACAGGATTACATCAAAGGAATGTGGATGCGCAAGTATAATAAGTATTATGTGCGTAATGACAGATTTACTTGTGACATTCCTACTGAAGAATTTAATACTCTAGTTACTGATTACCTTGCCGCATAATCTTAGGGGAGTTAATCTCCCCTAACTTGCCCGGGCGCCTTGTCAAAAAAATAATTATCAAAAGCCTATTGACAAATAAACAATTATCTGTTATACTATAATCACCAAGAGAAAAGGAGAAAAAACAATGACTAAAGATTACATGAAGCGCGCTACCATGATGGATTTTACTGCGTTCGACATTAAGTGCGGTTGCTACACTCCGAAGCATCAGGGTCAGCTCATGAAGAAAATCCGCAGAATCGCGAGACGCAATTACAAGCAGTCTCTTGCCAAAATAATTTGAGGAGAAATAAAAATGACCAAAGTAGAAATGCGTGAACTAATCGCAAAGACTCATTATCAGATTGCACATAATGTAACTAACATGAATGATAAAGAAATTACTTATTACTACACAGCAGTTGCAAACCTTCTTTTGAGTTCTTGTGAGAGTTGGGCGAGAGAAGAATTTATAGAATCTATTGAGGAGAATAAAAATGATTGACACTATTCGGCTTGTTGAATTGATTAAATCTTTTAGCGAAACTGATGGCTGTTGTGAAAATTGCCCCGCTTACAAAGAATGCTATGTGGGTGCAGAATGTGAACAAATTATTTATAATTGGTTAAATAAGGAGAATAAATAAATGACTGCTAAATATACTGTGTGCTTTTCTGATCCTTGGCAGGGCGCAGTAATGAAAGGCTCTTTTGAGCGTTGGGTTAAGGATGAGGATGAAGCAGTTCGGTATCAGGTCTATTATGAGATGAAATATAAAAAACTCTATGATGATGAGTTTGCAACTGTCGGGCTGGTTAGCGTGAGCTAACCAATTGCCCGGGCACACGGTTAGACGCCTTTAATTAGTGCAATTTAACGTAATACCCGTGATGACCCCAAACTGGTAATAATGCACAAAAGCAACAATTTTTTGGCGTGTCGATTTGTTGAATTTGCCATCTTGCATTTTCCCAAAATTCTGCTATAATAGTAAGTGTCAAGGGGAGAGAAAAAGAGTGGCCGAAACGCTGTCCTCGAAAAAAAATAAATCAAAAAAAGTGAGAAAACCTCTTGACAAACCCAAAAAGATATGCTATAATAAGCACGTAATCAAGAGAAAGAGTTCTCAAGGGTATCTCTTCAAAAGCCCTATCCCATGAGCAGTTCTTGAAAGAAGCTCTGCTGATAGCTCTCAGACCCGACAGAAAGGGTGTAGGCGAAAGCCGAAGCGAACAAAAGCTTGCTCCACAGAAAGTCCTGTGATTCGTACTACTGTTAGACTTCAGGGTCAACAAAAAGTCTTCTCCTTTTCTGATTACTTCTCTCCTCCTTTTCTCTTTTTGTGGGTTTTGCGTCACCTTGTGTGGCGCAAAATTCGCCCGGGCGCCCAGCATTTTGCACAATTAAAACCCTTCTATTCCTTGTCGATTTGTGCAACATTCCATCTTGTATTTTTCAGAAAATCTGCTATAATAATAATTGTCAAGGGGAGATAGACCGAGACCTCCTGCGGCAGGTGCTCAAAAGTGGGAATACAAGGGCCTCCCAAACACTCAAAATAATAATTGCGCAATAAAATTTGAGAAATCCTCTTGACAACCCCCATAAAGTGTGCTATAATAAGAATGTAAATAAGGGGATGGGGTCGCTCGGTCAAGCGACTGACTATACAAGACTGAGACGTCTGGCTGAAGAAGCTAAATGGGTTCAACTCCCATCATCTCCACCAAAAAAAGTTTCAAAAACCTCTTGACAAGCCTCACAAAGTATGATATAATAAAGATGTCAAAAGGGAAGAGCAAAGCCAAGATTCAAAGTGTGCGCCTTGAAAAAATTCTTGGAAGAGCCGAAAAAAAGTCTTGACAAACCTCTGAACTTGTGATACAATAAGAGTGTAAGAAAGAAACAAGCCGACATGATGAGACAACCGATAGTAGAGAGAAAGAGACACGGTCACTGTTAATACTCTCTCGCTAAGCGACTCGTAAAAATAGCTAAGAGCAAAAACAAAAAACTGAAGTGTGACAAAAAATTTCGATTGAGGTGCATACTATGTCTACTAAGAAAATGAGCTACGCTGTTGCCATTGACACTATTCTCTCTGGCGCTGAGATTACCGATGAGGTTCGTGAGCGTCTTGAGGCTCTCAAGGTCTCTCTTGAGAAGCGCAATTCTCGCAAGGCCAATGGGCCGACCAAGGCTCAGAGGGAAAATGCCGCACTGGCTGAGAAGATCGTTGAGGCTATGGAGCCTGATGTGGTCTATGAGACCAAGGCCATCGGCGGTCTCGTGCCTGAGCTGTCTGAGGCATCCACTCAGAAGCTGACCGC
>OCTX012166568.1_pt1 | contig 12128 bp, 13 predicted proteins | sample 1539691 | NCBI WGS metagenome assembly OCTX01 (sample SAMN02144231, study PRJEB22623) | gut metagenome | biome: sheep rumen | host: Ovis aries | place: New Zealand
TTTCAATTTCCTTCTGAAATGTAGGAATATGAAGATGTTTACGTCCTCCTTTGCCACATAGTGCCTCATATACCATCATAGATAGCCTCAGAATATTTGAAGAGTTCTGGGCATAAAGATGCAAACTGGCAAGGTATCTTACCAGCTCATCCTTACGATATTTACCCAAGAAACTTAAGTTGCTACGAGGCATAATACTATTGAGTCTCTTCTATATTAACCAACAATGGCTCTCCCTTCTTGCTAGAGAAGAGGAAAGCCATTGCTATATTTTCCACTAAGAAGTCAAAACTTGTCCCCTTCGTCATAATCATGTTTTTACTTGCCTATTTAGTTCTTCCAACAAGCGTTTATAATCATTCTCGGCCAACTGCTCATATGTCAAAGTATTCACATCTGACAAATAGCTCGTAATCTTGGGCATCTCTCTAATAATCTCATCGCAATATCCTAGCTCATCAATGACCTGAAGACTTACGCCAGAAGAAAGGCTGTTCAGCAAATCCCTTTTCTTTAAGTATTCAGCGTTCCAATAATCATATAAGGCTTTAAAGAAGGTGGAATCGCGCTTACAAGTTAATGTAACTATTGGGTACAACCTTCGTTCTACATCTCCCATACGGAAAACCAAAGCCAACTCATACATGCAATTGATTGACTTCAAGTAGTCTTCATTAATATATGCCAGCACTTTGGTTCCTTTCCCAATCTCACGTTCAAACTGCCTAATATTCTGCCTGTATCCACAATCTTTAGTGTCACGTTTGTATTTTAACCCTGCATGGTCTAAAACACAGCATATCTCGTCAATACTATTAGAATTCGCCCATGGATAAGAAATAAAGATATCCGCATTGAGATCCGATTCCCCCTTGATCTCCCTAATGCCTATTGATTGGGGGGCAGATTGGGGCTTATTGACATACTTACTAATGGTTTGTAATATTTTCACAAGAGCATCTAGCTTATCGTGCAAAGCTTCCCAATACTGTTCATGGAGCTCTATGAACTCTTTATAATCAAAACCAGGATAAAAATAGCAGACATCATCTGTTTCCTTCTGGTCTTTATATCCCCAATTCTTTCCTGCTTCTTTGATTTTAAGCGCCCAAGCATTATAATCAGTGGGTGTTTTAAATACAGTAGCCCGCTTTATAATATTCTTATCAATATTAAGGCGGACTATTGCATTGTCCAACTCTATAAGTAAAATTGCATATTGAGCACAAAGAGCTGCCTTCGTACAAAACAACTCCTTCCCTGATGAAAGAATGTTATAGAGCTTCTGCAATAATGTCTCGGCAGAACTGAGTGGATAATCAATGTCAGGTGAGTTGCTTACAATTATACCATCATGACGGATAGATTTGATTCTAACGGGAACCATTTTCCCGTCAATCTTTGCACTAATCCAATCACCAACACAATAGATTTCGCTCTCGTTTTCATCGAGATAGTCTATTTCGGCTTTTATTGGTGGTATAACCTGCTCCATTCCTTTTGCTGTTCTCTATTTATACTGATTCACATGCTTATTCTCTTCTGCCAAAGCAAGCAAATCCTTGAACAATGATAACCTCGGATCTTTCAGTTCACCAGCATTCAGAAGTTTTCTGCCTCTCTTCATGAAATGCAGCATCCGTCGCTCTTCATCCGCGTATTTAGAAGGATTCCGTTGGTTATTCTCTATGAAAGTTTTCACTTCTTCATATCGCGCAAGCCACCTCGTTTCTTGATCCATAAATCTTATCAATACCCTTCAGTAGCTCCGCTCAAATAGAAATGCGATCTCATCAAATCCGCATACATATCCTCACCTATCAGCTGTGAAGCCGTTGCCCCAGAGACCTCATAGTCATTCTTCTTCCCTGCTACTTCCGTTAACGTCATCCCCTTATAAGCTCTATAGAGTATTTCCTCATAATCAGGGTCAAAATCACCTGTCAAATAGTTCTCAACAGGGTTAAATTGAACGTCATGGAAGATAATCAAATCGTTTAAGTCTTTAACCGTGGGCGCAACTATTAGTATCTCGCTTTTAGGAAAAGCCTTGAAGCTCATTTCACCTAAAGGCACTCTCCACTCTCTCAGATATTCAAAATCGTATTTGCCGACTTCTAGTTTCAGTGTTCGCCATTGCAGTTCCTTTGGTATATTCGCTATTTCTTCTTCCGTAGAATAAATTACGTTTCTTGCCCCGTACTCTTTTATGAGTAAATCTCTGGAAAAACCAATACCATATGGCTGGTACATAGGCAGTCCGTCATTATTCTTTTTGGTTTTAAAGAAATCCATCAATGCCGTCACAGGTGATGCAGTAAAGCAAATATACCCTTGAGAACTTATTAGTCGTTCTTCATTAAGGATGGTTCCCAAAGTCGTTTTCGCTTTATCTTTCTCTCCGCTCATAAAATGGAACAGATAGGGTGTCTGATCCTGCCTCACTTTACTAAACTTTATATCGATCGAGCTCATATTCTTCCAGTTTTCGCCATGTCTCGGCAGTCCTTTATCTATAGTTCTGACTTAGCCACACATCCAAATCCGGTGAATTAACTAGTGAATTATACAGCAACACGTTTAACTCTCCTACCACTTCTGGGTTATTCAGACAAGCAGTATACTCAGCCTTTCGGTTCTGCCAGCACACATCAAGATTCGGATAGCTACGCCTCGTCATCGGATTCTTCAAATATGCATCTAGTTTAATGAACTCTGTTTTAAACAGTTCATTCACATGCTTACTATATAGTTCAAATAATCCAAGGGAATTCAGTGTTCTCATCATAATTCCATAGCCCTTTGGACGTTTGACGACATTAGCCTGAAACATTCTTACGTATGGCATGTCATACCGATCAATCTTTATTTCGCTCTTTATAACACCCAATATATTCAAAGGATTGTCAAAGTAAGCATTGAAAATAATTCTATGCCCACCATGCGTCAGCCAAACGTTATCCTTCACTAGATTACACTCATGGCATGTTGGTATCAGATTTCTTGGATGTACCGAATATTCCGGGAATATAGAGCGAGGAGCATAATGGTCCAAATCTGTGATATCCCTCACACCACATAATGGACATTTAAAGACCTTTCCTCCGTTGACATTCTTAAGATACTCCCATAAGGTTGCAATATCTTTTCTTTCCCTACTATACATATCATGAGCAAAATCTTTTTTAACCTCATTTTCAGGGGTCTTTTGTGCCCATGCTGGTGTGATGTTCTCTAATGTGGCTGAATTATTATCATATTCATCATATTTTGCATAGAGTTCACCCTCAATAGACAAATAAGTGTTCTTGTTCTCGGCATGAAGAGCATTTCCTATCAAGTGCAAGAATTCTTTCGAATAGCCAGTATAGTAATTAATTCTCCTCATGCTCTATTTCTGTTAATATGTTTCGAATTGTAAAGCGGGCATTAAGCGACAAAGGGCTCTCTTCACTCGAAAGCGCAGAAAGGATATATTCAAATTTCTTTTTACTCTTCGCCATTTTCTTAACAGTCAGTCTGAAACAAGACTCAGATTCGTCGTAGTTGAATATTTCTCGGTAAAGCAAACTCACATCTTCGCCAAATGTTTCTATTCCAATATTCTGAACCAAGGCAACATTCCCATCCATCCTTCTTATCACGGATACGAGACTACCGGGTATTTCTCTAATAACTAATGGTGAATGTGTTGCTATCACCGCATAGCTTTGAAATCTTCTCAATAACTTTTCCAACTGGTAGAAAAACTGCATAATTGCATGAGGATGTAAATGTACTTCGGGTTCATCTATCAAAAATAGAGAATCATAATGAACGTTTGCACAGATATGAGTAATCAGGGTTAATAGATGAAGTTGACCAGAACTCAAAAGGGGTACTTCCTCACTCAACCTCTCTGCATCAAGGATTGGTTTCTCATCTGGATCCAAGTCGGCTGTTCCATTAGGAAGATTGAAAATAGTATTAAAGAACTCCGTACCTAACAGCTTTGCAAGAAAATCTTCATAAATCGAAAGCATACTTCTGCCACTGAACAATCCTTGATCTAATACCTTCCCAATGCCATCTGTTAGTTTCCCAATTGTTTCATCCGGGTTCTGTTCAAGGCTGCAGGCCACGAAGGGCATTTCCCATCGTTGGCTTTCTATTTCTTCATATCCATCGTATGGTGTTGTGCTAATGGCTGTGATACTACTAAATAGTGGTCTCTTATCAAAATTGCCTTGCGATTCATTGCCAGTTAACTCTCGTATCAAATCCAAAAACATTTCCGTCTTACCGGTTCCATTCTCTCCTATGACACCTGCCACTCTTTGGAAAGGTTTAGGCTCGTATGAAAATGGAACAGTCCATTTGGTAACATGGTTTTCTATCTTAGAATATGGTGCATGAAAGTTATACTCAAATGTATATGCATCGCTCAGCGACCTGTCATAAATGATAAATCTCGCCTCTCTTATTGCACGTTTACTTTCCTCTTCCCTATATAGCGATGTCTTGAATTCATCGCTTTCCTTGAACGCCTCGTAAGTATGAACATTCAATGCACAGTCATGAAGAAGATTTAAGATAAACAGACAATCATCTGTACTGAAATAGCTGCGTAGTTTCTGATAATAACAACCACTCAATCCTACAGAACAATATGTGTCATCTAGGCTTTTAAATGTTTCCGGAATCATTTCTATTACTTTTCCTGATGTTGTCATCAGTTTCAATTCGCCCAAGTTGGTGTAATCGTTCTCACTTTCAAAATAGATTAAACCAAACCAGTTCCTGTATGTATAGTCATTCCACCCGTCGTTGAAGTTCAAAACAAAACAAGGATAATAGGAAGGATACCTGTCAATGTTATCTCCCCTATTACAAAGATAAGCAGATTTTGCCTTTTGTCGAACCTCAAAGTGTATATTTCTACGGTCTAATCTAACCATATTACATTTCCCTTATTGTTTACCAATTCCTTCTTCACTCCGGATTCCTTAGCATCGGATTCTTCCACATTAAGTCCTCAATTTCTTTCTTCACCTCATCATATTCTTCTTCCACCATCAGGTGCTTTCCCTTCAAATCTATGATTCTGGCCGATTCATTCTCAACAGTCTCTTCATCCAAGAGAGAGAAAATAAGCTGAACGCCCTCTTTCTTATGCGAAATTGCAAATTCCATCAGATTATTCAATCCTTGCATCGACAGTCCGTTCTGCTTGAACTCATCAATCACCAACGGTGCCGAAACAGGTGTGCCATATCTATACATGACATAAAGATAAGAGAAGAAAAAAGTAAGGGCCATCTTTGGCTTATGACTTCCTGTCGGATTCATCTTATCTCCTATTTTCCTGATTTTTGGTTTGCCGCTCTTCGGAATACCAAGTTCTGCTTGATATTGATAAAAAATTCGATCAAAATCCTGAAGAATCATCCTCAATCTGTTCGACGTTTTCATCTTAGCCTGCTTTTCTAGCTCCTCCTTTATCTCACCCCCAAGCCTCTCTAGGTTATCATTATATTCCACCTCTTTATCATGGAATATCTTCCTGAGTGTCACCGTTACCTGCGAATCAAGATACTCCTCCAGCGACACCTCTTTCTTCTTCGTCGAGATGAATTCTTCTATATCTTCTATTTGAGCTTTTATCGTTTCCGATTTTGCCTGAGCCTTTTCTATATCCTCATTGATATCATCCAGTTCAAGTTGATACTGCAATATCAGCTCCCTACAGTCCTCTTTGTCCAGTTTCATACCTAGCCTCGCTATGGCAGTATTCTTTGTATGAGCACCGCACACGGGACAAGTCAGAATCTCAGGTTGTTCCAGTGCATAAGCAAAATCATCCTCTATGGCCTTCATGTTTTCATGCAGTTTGGTGATTCTACTTTCCTTGAACATTTTGTCATAATAGAGCGCTTGCAGCTCCTCTAATATTTTATTCTGACCATTTTTAAGGTCTCTAATTTTCTCTACGAATGTCTGTATCTCCTCCTTAAAATCATCTCTGGTGACACCAAGGTCCTGCGTTTCAAGTCTGTCTTTTATCAAATTGATAAAATTATCCTGTGTTGCCTTGTCTTGCTCCCACTTCTGATATTTCGTCTTTAATGAAATGAGTCTCGATGTACTCATATAAAACTGTTCATCGATGGCGCCAGTGTATAAGAGCATCACGTTCTTCTTCTCTTGCTCATTGCCCACGTCCGAGAACGATGACCAAGGCTGGCTCCATCCGTCTTCTTGGTCAATATAAAAAGGCATAAGCATACTGCCCACTGAAAGAGAATAGTTCATGGAAGGATAAGCCACATTCAAGCCAAACAGTTTCGACAATTGGTCTGCCTGTTCTCTCATGTCCTTGGTGAACGAGAACGCCTTATTATCGGGTGTAAATAGATAAAAGTCATTACCAATTCTTAGAGCCTTGAAATTTACGCCATCCACCGTAAACTTCAACAGCACAAGAATCTTCTCTGGATTCCAACCTTCTGGATATCTGCGTATCTGTGCGCCAAATACGCCGAATATCGACTTGAGAACACACGATTTTCCAGCATCATTGCCACCTCTGATAACAACGATGTCAGAATCCAGATTTATCCTTTTGGCCTTCTTCTCCTGATACGACAGGAAAAGAATCTCCTTGTACTTTATACTTTTCATATCTTTTAGTTCTAAGATTCCTGATAAGTATTCTTAGCTGTCCTTCGCTAATAGTTGCAGATTTCATATAGTATCAAGCATTTCAAATAGTCCTCAGAATGATTCATAAAATTTGGGTATTCCTCTATCAGTTTATCGTATATCAAGTTACACCATTGCCATTCATTTTTATCGCCCATTGATAGATTATCTATCGTTTTGGTCAGGGCGTTATGTAGTAGGTAAAGGTCATTGTTGTCATACGTCAGGGTTGCCACCCTCACATTTTCCAATTCCCGCATGATGTTCCTACGCTTTACTGCCTCATTGGGATTAAACTGCAGCAGCACTTGTTGAATCCTCGTCTTTCGCTCTTCAAAATTCTTCAGATTTTTAACGCCCGTTAGGAACTCCTCAAAGTCCTTCTTTGTAAAAGCCTTAGTCTTCAGTAGCTCTTCTACGGAACCGGGCTTTATTTCATTTTTGTTTCTTTTACGTATCTCAGCGATTAAGCACTCATAAATAGGCTCTGGCGGCATATTAGCTAACTTCAGATGGTTTTTCAAGAACTTACTAACAATGCCTATCACTGTCTCTTCATAATCATGAACAGCCATCTGCCCTTTTATAAAATGAAGCCTTTCCAACGCCTTTTCATCAACATCCTTAAGTTCCTTCTTCAATCGCTCATAGAATTTCCTCTTCATTTCAGGTTTTAAATCCTTGAAGAGCACCTCTTCTTTATCATCTTGGTCTTCTGGAATAAGTTCATCGCTCAACCCGGCATTCGTTACAAAATAATAATCCCTTGCTTCATCATAGATTAACGAGTGCCTCATTAGGTTTCCAATCTTCGAATACTTTGGTTTGCTTACAGGATTATCCTTAAACAAGTCCAACTGAACCTCCTTTTTCGGCATCTCAGTTTTCTTCTCCTTAATGGTTAGAAGTTTCGAGGGTGTCCAATGTCCGTTTGAAGTGGTCTTTACCTGATAGAAGTCTATACATGTTGGGTTGGTATCAGAATCTAACACCAAGATGTCATCATGCAGGTCGAATATGATGGTATATGGTTCAGCTGACTCTTGTAGCATCAAGAGTTTCTTTAGTCCCCAGTTCAATTGGTATTCCAACCTATTTTCTGCAGTAGGTCCACCAACATCCCTTGGTCGTTCTTTTACTAAACTATCAAATGCACTCATATTCTTAAATTTGAGTTCTTATATAACCAACAAAGAGGCATGCGCTCCTCGCACATACCCTTCAACAATCTCCTATCCCTTCATCTCCAACTATTATCTATAATCTATTATCTATTAACTGATAGTATCCCATCCTCCTCATGCTCCAAGAACGGTCCATCCTTGCACTCAAATGTGCAAATGTTTGGATCAATGCCTTAACTGGACGCCATGTACCTGCCCTTGGCAGTTTCCCTCTGGCAACTTTGGCATTTGTTTTTTTTAAACGTTACGTGCAGCTGCCCTTGCTGCCTTTTCTGCTTCCTCTTTCAGATGGTTTTGGTAGCTTGTACGCATAGCGTCGCTCATTTGGTCTACAACAACTGTACCGGCATTGACACTATCTTTTATCAAAGCAAACAGTCTCTTTTCTGTTACTGTATTATGAGTATTATCTTCTTTAACCAAATCGCACAAATAATCTGCGACATAACCTAATCGCCAGAAATCAATCTTAGCCAAATTGACATGTTTATTGAGTATAGCCTCATTAACCATGCCATCAGCATCTCCTCTTTCTGGTACCAATGGTATGCCTAGCTTATTGATCTTCTCATCGTCCATAATAACATAAACCAACTTCTGGATATGTTGTCGACTCAAAGCTATGGCAACCACTAAATCATCGATTTCAGTATCATCATTGAAACCCCATATAGAGAGTGTGTTCTTTTCAGTCTTCAGCTCGCTAAAAAGAATATCACCGGTAGAAAAGCAATTTGGATACAAATCCATCTTGTTCTTATCCCAATGGTTAATACTACTAATCATCCTGAGATATCTCATCAGCCAGTTCCTCCCTTAGTTCTTCTATCACCTGATTGGCATAGTCCTTAATCCAATTAGATGCGAATTGAGTTGATGTCAAAGCATCTAAGCACATTTTATTACGCCAGTTTTCAGCAACCATAATTGCAGCCTCCTGCACTTCCACATGAGTATCATTAAATGAAGCTTTCACCATGGGGAGAATATATTTTCTGTATTCGGGAGCATCAAGCATGCTGATAATACGTAATATACCCTCAAGAACCGCAACGTCTTTTTGATTATCGGTATAGACGCCGTTCAACCAAAACAGGCTAATGCATGGATCTTGTTTATATAGCTGTGCGAAAAATTGAGTAGCCTCATTTTCTTGGGCATCCTCAAAATTTGTATGATGAAGAAGATAAACGAACTTTGCATTCTTCTTATTGAACTCCTGCAACAGGTCAATATTCAACTGTCGCTGAGCAGATGCCGAGGTACTTAACTCAGCCTCTTTCTTTATTATATCATCTACTGCTTTCGGAGTTGATACTTGTTTGTCGCTAAAGAATTTAACTTCAAAATTATCTTCAGGATCTAATTTATAATTAATCGTACCGAGTACTTTTTCCCATTCAGAAGCAGGAACCTCAACAGAATATGAACTAAGATCTGGAATCTTAATGCTATCGAGCACTTCATTCCAAGCAAACATCTTACTATAGTCAGTAAGATGATGAGATGTCTTGCACATATCAAGTACTTGTTGATAGGTACTTAAGACATTGCTATCCAATATAGTATTCAAGGAAGTTTTCTCCATATACTGTTGCATTATTAAAGAAGTCTTTTACCTCGTCAATTCCAAATACATAGTTTTTACCCATCAGGGTATTTATGTCAAGAGAAAGGTTTAGCATCAATTTAATACGAAGAGAGCCTGGTTTTATCTCTTCAATATTTTGACCTTCTGATGCCTCTGCCACATAGTTGAAGTAGTATGGGTTCCCATTAAGTATTTCTTCAACCACATAGCCCTGTTTGAATAGCAAATTATTTAAAGCTGAATTTTTAAATTTATTCTTTGCATATATCTTCTCATTAAACCCCTTCTTATTAAATGAAGGTGTCCAATCTGGGGTATAAACAGGGGCGTATGCTAATCTTGTTGGGGCCAACTTAAACCGATCTATAATGCCCACAAAGATATCGCAAGCTATCTTACAGAATTCTTTTTCAGAATGCTCGTTATTAATAAAAGTATTTTTTGTTATATCAATCTTTTGTGGCCCAAAATGAACAGTCAATTTGGACTTACTGGAAAACATCTCCCATTCAATTGGCATTTGCCCTTCGATATTTGGAATGGGGAAACCTGGAACGAACTGATTTGCAGGAAATGTCTTTGGAACATAATCATCTTCAGATGGAAGCAAATCACTTATTCTTTTCAGATTACTGCCATCATACACAATAGGAGCTGTGAAAATCGTTGCTCTTAATTGCCCTATCGGAGGTAAATTTTCCATATATGTTTTGTTTTAAGTATACAAATATAAGCGTTATTTCATAAATAAACATGCGAAATCAGTGCCATTTCAATTGTTTTTCGAGATAATTATACACATTTAACAATTTTTCCGCACTTTTATAATGTTATTTTATTTCCACCCCAATCTTATAATTTCTTCCCGAAACCACAATAGACATTCTGATTTCACACAGAATCCGAGATCATTGAAATAAGCAGATAGAACATCAGGTGTATTATGATAATTTCCATTATTATCCCTTATATAGATATTCTGTTGAAACTTTGAGAATTCACCTCGGTACTGCACTCCCAAAAAGAGCACCCTATTTCCAAGGCACAACTCACCATCTGCATTATTATAACTGCCTATGTCACAAATAAAGATTGGGGACCCACTAGAGCCTTTAAAGATTGCTGCATCTATAAGAAATTCTCTCCTACCCTCATAATCTATCTTATAGTCAGTTGCTGTTATGCCTCTACGAACTATTGGTAAGTTATGTGTATCATCAGCCATACCATCAGGATAACCAACCATCAGAATATCTTCGATAGAACTAATGATATTTATATTGGTTGCATTGGGAATAAACTCCTTTGTTATTTTTCTATAACACAACATTGTGCCTCCTTCTATAATTGGCCCCATTTTATCCCAAACAGGAAACACACACAGGTCTACATCAGGATGTTCAATCCAATCTTGCGTACCATCATTTGTTAGCGTAAACTCTACAGCATCACCCAAAAGAGGATTACCATTTTCGTCGGCTTTATTGAGCCTAAACTTAAGCGACAGCCAATCCTTTGCAATATGCTTATTTGTAACCAACAATAAAATCAACTTGTCTTCAGGCATATCAAAGGAGAAAAAGAAACCTGTACCTAGACTCGTTTCTCCTTGTTTGTTACCTACTATTAGTTTTGTAGTAGCATATCGGATATTATCTAGAATTTGATTATTTTTTGCTGCCATAATTTCATAAGTTAAAATGACATTTCAATCATGAACCAACAACGTCCTTCTCTGCGGCCAAACCACAAAAGAGCAAAAAGCCCATACCCCTTTAACAATCTCCTTCACCTTTTTTCTCCACATTCAGTATCCCATCCACCTCATGCTCCACGAACGGCCCCTCTTTGCACTCAAATATCACGCTATCCGGCTCCAAGGCCTCTATCGTATGCCATACCCCTTTCGGAATATTCACGCCAAACTGGCCTTCCTCAGCACATAGCACCACGTCCTCGATAATCGATCCATCATCCCTATGCGTAGTCACCCGCACCTTCCCTCGCAGAATCACAAACGTCTCATCCTTCGTGGGATGCTTATGTATTGGCATCTCAGTCCCCGGCTCCACCGCATTCAAAAATCTATGGCACAACTCATCCAGGCTCTGATGAAAGTTGTAATTCATCCTAAGCCTTGGTGATGCTTTTGCCCGTTCTGACACTTTATCCAGAAATTCAGTATCGATAATCATATCATCTTATATTCATGAATACTTGTCTTACTTGTCCCCTCATCCATTCCTCCTCGCGCAGCCCCCATAAAAAACTCTCATGTTTCACCCGCAGGGCGCGTAAGCTATAAAAGACTCAACGCGTGTCCCGCGTTACCAAAACCCACGGAAAGTCGACGGTTTCTGCGACTTTTCGTTTGCATCCCCCTATGTAGGGGGCCTTGGGGGTAGCGTCCCTCTTTTGGTTCATTTTCTCGGGACGAGCGAGAAAAGAACTAATCTCCACACTCTTTGAGTAGTGTAACTGGCACCCACGCTATCGCCACGCTCGCCACACCTTCTATCTCCACTACTACCCTCTTACACCTCTTCACTCTCCTGATCACGCCCTTCACGCCCTCAAACACACCGCCCATAATCTCCACGCGCCTGCCCTCCTTACCAATTATAGTCTCATCATCCAGAAACATCACACTGTCGTCAGTCCGCGAGGCCACC
>OCTX011758289.1_pt1 | contig 12122 bp, 9 predicted proteins | sample 1539691 | NCBI WGS metagenome assembly OCTX01 (sample SAMN02144231, study PRJEB22623) | gut metagenome | biome: sheep rumen | host: Ovis aries | place: New Zealand
ATTAATTTGCTATAAGTGAATTCCGTAATAAAAGATAGCAAAGCTTTGTTTTTTTCTACTCTACTTGGTTTTTTTTCTTTTCTACTAATCATTTTATCTATAATAAATAATAAATTATCATAGTTACTAATATCCATTTTTATTCTATCTTTTATATGAGCCATTTCACATTGAAATGTACTATAATTTATGTTTTTTATGAACTCAATTATTCTTATTTTTTGACCTTGGTTTAATTCCATTTCGTATCCCCCTCAATAATTCAATTATTTTAAAATAGATAAAACATATTGTCAATCAATATGTTTTATGAATATACAATTAATTCATGCTGGGCTCTTGTACATGCTACATATAATAAATTTTTTTCGGTTTTTAGATATTTTGAATTTGAATCACTATAAGCAATTACACTATCAAATTCTAAACCTTTAGCTAAATAGGCTGGTAAAACTACTAATTCTTTATTAAATTCTTCAGTCGTACTTTTTAATAATGATATAGGAAGAATACTTTTTAATTTTTCATATAATTTTTCTGCAGTATTATTATCTCTAGTAATAAGAGCTACTGATTTATATTTTCTTCTTAGATAAATTATATCATTAGGAAGAATATTAGCATCTGTACGATGAATTAAAGGAACGTTATTAGTTTTTCTTATCGCACATATATGATTTAAACCTAATATTTTATTAGTAAATTCGATTATTTCAGGACTAGAACGATATGTTTTAGTAAGACTGATACATTTACTTTTAGGGAAGATATTACTTAGTATATCTAAGGAATTATATTTATAATAAGGATTAATAGTTTGATTAATATCACCTAATATAGTAAAGTTACTATTTTTAAATATTTTACTAATTATTAAATATTGTAAATAATTATAATCTTGAGCTTCATCTATTACTACTTGACGAATGTTTCTTTCATAAGGGAAACCTTCTAGTAAACCTTTCATATATACAAATAATAAAGCATCAACGTATGGTATTTCTTTATCTTTTTCAAAAGCTCTTATTTCTTTATCGTTCATTCTTATTTTACAGAATTCACTAGAAAAGAAACCAAGGTATATTTCTTTGAAATCTTTACGGAAATTACTATGTTCAAATATTAATTTTTGATATGTAGGTTTCTTTTTACTACTTCCTTTATAGTTCTGCTCACTTAATTTTAAAGCGATTGTTTCAATTCTTTCATAGAAAGGAAGATTATTATAATATGTATGAATTAGTTCATTTAGATCTTGTTTTTTAATATCATATATTTTATTTTCTGTAAAATCAGTTAATACACGCGCTTCTCGTATATAGTCTTCTATATATAAATCAATATCTTTAATTATTTCATCACTTTGTTTATATTCAATTAGACGGATATTATCTTGCTTTCCAGAATAGTATTTACCAAGAAAATCCATAAAAGGTTCTACTGATTGGAATTCAGTTATTTGTTTATTTAAATAGTCATTAAAAGTTGTTTGTAAAGTATTATTTTCTCCCAATTCTGGTAAAACATTGGAAATATATTCAGTAAATATTTGATTAGGAGAAAAGATTAGAATATCATTATTAGTTAAATTTTGAATTTTATATAGTAAGAAAGCAATACGATGTAGTGCTACTGAAGTTTTACCTGAACCAGCTATACCAGATACTATAAGTGTTTTATCACGAACATTTCTAATAACACTATTTTGTTCTTGTTGAATAGTATTAACGATATTTTTCATTTTTTCATTACTATCTTTAGCAAGAACTTCTTGTAATAGTTCATCATCGATATTTACTGAGTTATCAAACGCACTTATTAAGTCACGATTTTCTATTTTATATTGTCTTTTTCTTATTAAATTTCCTTTAACCATTCCAGCTGGAGCTGCATAGGCACAAGGACCTACTTCAAAATCATAAAAGATACTACAAATAGGACTACGCCAATCATAAATAATATTACCGTAATCATCATCTTTTAAATATGTTAGTCCTAAATAAACACTATATCTTTCTTTATCTTCGTCTTCAAAAATAACAGAGGCAAAATAAGGTTTATCTTTAATACGAAATAGTTTTAAGAAATAATCTTGCTTAAGTAATAATTTATTGGCTTCTAATTCGGTATCAGCAGTTGCTTGTCGTAATTCTTGGGCATCAAAGCTACGCATATTTTCCCAAGTATATTTTTTAAATTCTAATAATTTTTCTTCATCTTTAAAAATAACATCTCCAGCTTCAGTAAGTTTATCATCTAATAGTTTTAATACTTCAACTAATCTTTTTCTTTCTAAAGCTAGTTCTCTTGTACTTATTGCCATGAACTCATCCCCTGACTAGAATTATAAAAAGCCATCTTCTAGGCTTAATCTTCTATATCATTATATATAAATAATTCTTCTTTTTCAAGGTGAAGACTGACTTTTTACAATTATATTTTAGAAAAAGAAAAGTTAGAAACTATTGTTTCTAACTTAATTATTAACTCCAAAAGGATTAAAACCAGTATCATCTGATGAATCAGGATTAGAATCATTTGTTGCAGCAGGATTAGAATCATTTGTTGAATCAGAATTAGATTCATTGTTGTCAACAGGGCTTTCAAATTTAGGTTTGTTTTCAATAGAACTAACTATTGAATTCAACTTCTCTTTAAAAGCTTTTTCTTCTTCATCTTCAAATCCTAAAAAGAATATTTTATCTATTTGATCATGATCAAATAAGCATACTTGATTTGAACTTAAATATCCTTCAGGATATACACATCCAGAGTAATCATATATTTTTTCTTGATTCTCTTGAGCTACTGAACAGAAACCTGTTATCATAGCTCTTTTTTTACCTCCTTTAAGAAGTACTACTGTACCTATTGGTAAATATTTTTCTCTCACATTTATTCCTCCTAACCTTTATATTCTAAAACATTATATCATCATTTGATATTTGACCACTATTAGTTGAACTATCTCCGTCTATTGTTCCTTCAGCGATATCAACAATTGGTATTCCGTTATTATTTGTTTGTTCTACTGCATCTTCATCTATTATTTCTTCAGCAGGAACATTTGTTGCTGCAGTATTAGCTGCTACTTCAGTATTAGTAGTAGCTGCTGATTGTTCTACAACACCATTTTCATCAAGTTGGGTTGTTCCTCCCATACCAATAGTTGCTCCTTCTTCAGTTATTTCAAGTCCACCTGCAAGCTGAGTTCCACTATTAGTTTGGGTTTCTACTGGTGGTGCTACTCCATTATCTATTGGAGTTTGTGGAATGTTATTATTCATATTAGCAAAGAATGCGTCTTTTGCTGCTGTTAAATTATTTTTAGCATCAGCATAACCTGTTTTAGCTTCATCTAATTTAGTCATTGCATCTTTTGCTGCTAGAACAGCTTTATTATATTCTTCAACAGCTTCATTATATTGTTTAGCTTGTTCAGGAGTCCATGTTGCTTCACCTGTTGCTGTTGATACTTTTTGAACATATTTTTCTTTAATAGCAGCCAATTCTTTTTCGTATTCTTCTTTTTGTTCTGCTGTCCAACCACTATACATTCCATTTTCTTTAATAATTTTATCTTTATATTTTTCAGATTTTGTTGCTATCAATTTTTTATCTTCAGCTGTTAAATTGCTCTTACCAACTTCCACAGCCGTCTTTTTGTAAATAGCAATTTTGTCTTCTTCGTATTTCTTTTTAACGCTAGATGACCATTTATCAACATCATCACCATATGCTTTAATATATTTTTTGCTAAGGTGATTAATTCTATTTTCGTATTGCTCCTTCTGAGTTGCATTCCATGTTGATATATCTGTACCACGTTTATATGCAACATCATTTGTTATGTTAGCTACTTCTTTCTGATATTTTTCAAGTTTTTCAGAAGACCAAGTTTTAACATTACCACCTATACTTTCAACTTTTTGTTGATATAGTTTAGTAACTTCTTCGTTATAAGCTTTAAGTGTAGCTGAATCCCATTGAGATGGATTAGCTTTAATATCACCATCAATTGTACTCATTAAATCATTAAGTTTATTTTGAGCAGTTGTTACTACAGCCATTGCTGCTACTGCAGCTGTATTAGCTTCTGTATAATTAGCTTCAGCAGTTGTTAAAGCTTCATAAGCATTTTTAACTCCTTCATCACTACTCATATTAGCAAGAAGTTTTTCGGTAGTTCCATCAGTTAATGATAATGCTGTTTGTTCATTATCATAAATTGTATCGAATTCTGATAGACCATCTTCTTTAGCAAGTCTTTCAGCAATTTCAGTAAGTTTGGTTCTTTGATCTCCACTAACCATTGCACTAATTGTAAGATCTCTATCTTGAATAATAGTTTCGATATCACTATCGCTATAACCATATTCTTTTAGTTTTTCTCTTAGTGTTGCTGGATCATTTTCAAATAATTGATTAGCTTCTTCAATTATTCTTCGACGATTTTCTTCAATTGCTTCTTCTCCTTGAGATTCAAATTCTTTTCTTGCTAAATCATCATAATCTTTTTCTATTCCTTCAGGTATTGATGGTAGCTCTTCAGTTGGTAATATAGAAGCATCTTCTGGTGAAGCTAATGGTTCAGTATTACCTATTGTAGGTGATACAAGACCTGGAATTGTTTCATCAGTTTCTTTAACTGCTTCTTCATATTCAGTTGGCTTAATATCATTAGATCCTGCTTCTGATATTACACTTTTTTCATAGCTTTTAGCTTTATGTCCTGAACTAGTTGAACCATTGCTAGATGATGATCCACCGCCACCACCGCCTCCGTAGCCGCTAGAACCACCAGAGCCACCAGAGCCACCACTACCATAATCTGGTGAACTATCTGTTGAACTATTTCCTGGTGAACTAGTATCAGTACTATCACTCTTATCTTCGGATTTAGTATCGTCTTGGGTTTCTTCTTGAGTTTCTTCTGCTTTTTCTTCTTCGGCTGGAGTAGTACCTACTTCGCTTGGATTAGGATATTTATTTAGGAATGATGCTAATCCATAAGCTCCCATAGCTCCAGCAAATACTGCTGCTCCATTACTTCTTTGACCACCTAAGGCATTAGCAAGTATATCAGCTAGGTTATCACCGTATTTATCTTTCATTTCGTCATCTGATAGAAGACTAGTTGCTGAGGTATATTGACTTATATCTAAGTTCATTTCTCTAGCAAAGTTATTTTGATCGGCTTCAGTAGCTAAGCCAAACATTCTAGTTTGAGCGGCAAATCCAGTTAAAGCATTAACTTGTTCAAGCATTTTTCGTCTAATTAAGTCGCCTTTCTCTCCTTGCCATTCTTCTTCACTTATACCCATTTCTTCTAATAATAATTGACCTTGAACCACAGTACTCATACTCATTCCAGTATAAGTATAGAAGGCATTTAATAATTCAGATATAGTATATGTTTTTCCATCAATTTCGTAATGAATAACTGGTGTTTCTCCGCCATTGAAGTTATCAATATAAGATATTGTAATACCTAATGCTTCAAATTCTTCTTTCATTGATACATTATCATTAAATTGAGTAACTGCTGATAAAATTAGATTTAATGCTTTAGATGTACTACCCATTCTTGATATTATTTTATCAACAGCCGAAATTGCATCATTATATGCATTAGTTATATTTGCTTTATATGTACTAGCTGTAGTTTCAGCAGTTGAACAATTAGCTTGCCATATAGCATAGTTTGGATCATTTTCATCTTGTGGACAATAAAGATTATCTATATAAGCCTGTTTATTATTGTCTACTGATTCTTCAGCAGCAGTTTTTAAAGAAGATAAAGCTGATTTAATACTTGTTGCTTTATTAGAAACATCGGCTGCTCTACCAATTGAAGTACTAACCAGTCCTTCATCAACCTTTATCTTTGTCATTTATTCACCTCCTATTTTTTAAAATGCGCCATTACCATTTTCAAACATAATTTTTGCGGAACCGTCTATTTGATCACATTCACTTTCAACAAAAGTTTGTATTTGTTTTCCAGCAGCATCTATTTCAGGTCCTTGTTCTATTAGAACCATATATTTTTGAAAATCATCAGTAAGTGTTTTTGAGCTATCTTTTACTGCTTGGGTTGCGTTAGTTACGCCACTTGTATCCATTTAAATCACCATCCTAATAATAATACACTTTTCCAGTTTTCGGATCATAAATCATTTTTTTACCACTTATTTCACAATAATAATATGTTTTTCCGTCTGGGCTTTTCGAAGGTTTAAAATCGTAGTAATTATAGTCTGAAAATTGTACCCTCCATACAATATCATCTTGAGGTATACCATTTGTTGCATTTAATATTTCATCTTTACTAATTAATGTTCCGTCACTATGGTATGCCTCAACATCTTGACTTACGTATGTATGATTACTATCTCCTGGATATCCACTATTAGGTGGAAATTCAAAATTATTATAAGATTTTTGTAGTATTTCTTGTGGTCCTAATTCATACAATCTAGCTTCGTCGTCAGGTGATAAGTGATAGTTCTTTCTAATATTTTGTAATTGAGAATAACTCATAGTTCCGGCATTTCTTTTTGAATCTCTACTTGATGTTTTTTTCAATACATCAAGGTAATACCATTCATCTGGATTATTAACATTTACAAGTTTATCACCGACAATCTTATATGCATTTTGATTTTCACCCGTTGTTACATCTATTGTGTAAGATGGATCTTTTTGATCATTCAAACAATAACTTAGTTTAGTTCCGTTTTTAAAGATAATTACACTATTATTTTCATGATTATTTAAATAATCATCATATTCTGTTGGTGTGTTTTTGTTATAGTCCGTTGAATCAACTATTACTGGAGGCTTTCCAGATGTTATTATAGCGTCAATTGTCTCTTTATTTTGAAGTTCTGGTTCCCCCTTATATATTACTGGAACTTCGTAATCAGCTGGATTTTTGCCACCATTTTTGTATCCCCAGTATGAAGGATTTTTTTCATCACCGATATTTTTTCTCTTGTCAGTAGTTTCCCATTGACCATTATTTAATTGTCTTGTTGTGTATTCTTGGCCATCTTGGGACATAGATGTTTGTTTATTGTGAACATTATTAGTATATTCATCAATAATTTGACTTCCATCCTCTTTAACAAGAGTTTGACTCTTAATTGTTTTACCATCAGCTTCATATTCAGTAGTCATTGTTGAATTATTGTAATAATTATGATAATCTGGATCGGAATTTAATTTGTTAGTTCCAGTAGATACTTCTTTTTCTAATGTATGATTTCCATTTGTTCTATACGTTTTAGTGTTTGTTCTATAAACTTCTTCACCATTATTAGCGTGTGAGTAGTATTCTATTTTTTCTTCTTGTGTCCATTCATTACCTGCTGTTCCTTCATATGTTGTGGTTGTTGTTGAAGATTTGCCTTTACTGTCGTATTGATTTGTTACTCCTGTTTTAAGTGCATTATTATTATCGTATGTATTTTTTGTGTCACTTATTTTGGTTCCTGAAGAATTTTGTTTTTCTATATATACTGGTTTTTGGTTAGCGTTTAATTCTGCTTCCGAATAATTACCTTTTTCATCTATATAAACTGATTTACCATCTTTAGTTTCTCCGTTTATTAAATTTTCAGCTTGTTCATCAGTTAAAGAGGTATCTCCACATGTTCTAGATTTTACAGTTGTTCCATCTGTATCGCGTTCTTCTCTTACCATTTCACCAGGTTTATTCTTATTATCGCCATTTGGTTTTGTATTTACGGCAGTTACTTTGTCGCCTTCCTTTTCGGTTTCAGTATAATGGCCATTTTCAATAGAATATTCAGTTGTTTTTCCAGTTGATTCGTCATTGTCACTACCTTTTATAATATTTTTGTATTCATTTTCATCAAGATTAACATCTTTTGAAGTAGTATCATCTTTTCCTTGATAAGAGTATGTAACATTACCGTTTTCTTCGGTCTTAGTGATTTTTTCATATTCAGTTTCACTATCTCCCTTTTTAATTGTGGTTGTTGTTACTTCTTTACCATTTTCTTTGGTATAGTCTTCATATTTAGCATGGCTATTTTCATCTAAATATTCTGTGTGTCTTGTTACCTTATCTGGTTCATTTGCATTAGTAGTTGTTTCAACATAATTACCATCTTCTATTTTATAAGTAACTGTATTACCAGTATCAGGATCAGTTTTTTCTTTGGCTATTAAGTTATTGAATTTATCTTCATCAACTTTAACAAACGCACCATCAGGACTAGATTTGTCTAAATATTCATATGTTCCATCAGCGTTTTCTCTACCTACTTCCACGTCAGTACCTGATCCATCTACTTGGTAGTATTCTTTATTACCATCGGTATGATCGATAGAATATCCTACTAGTTTATCTTTATCATTTTCATCATATTGATTTTCTTTAATTTGAGTTGGTATACCATTTTCATCTTGTGTAGTTTCTTTGAGTACTTTTTCTCCTGCTGAAGTTTTTTCACATTCAGTTTCGGTATAATGTCCATCTTTAATTTCATATTTGGTATATTTTGATTTAGGATCACCACTTTGTTGTTTTTTCAAATTGTCATATTGTTCTTTGTTTACTGGTACATATTCATCATCGGCAGATGTATTGTTAGGATTTTTATATTTATATGTTTCAGTACCATCTTCAGTAGTTTCCTTATAACCAACCATATTAGCGTTTTCATCGTAGGTTATTTCATCCTTAGTATTTTTTGATATAACGTTATTATCTTTATCAGTTATTGTTTCAACTATTTTTGTAGGATTATCAGAATTTGGATCATTATATTCATATTCTTCAATAGTCTTACCTTCAGCTGTTCTAGTTTCTTTTGAAATTTCTTTACCATCTTTTGCTTTAGTTGTAACTGTTACTGTATTATTATCAAAATCTACATTGTATGTTGATACACTGCCATCAGCATGTTTTACTTCACCATTTAAATATCCTTCAATATCTTCTGGTGCAATGTCCTCACTAACTGTTTTACCATCTTTTTCTCCTTCATAGTGGTAGTTAGTTGGATTTCCATCTTTATCATAAGTTGTAGTTAAGGTTCCTTCCCCTATTTGATCAGCTTTAACTTCTTGTGTTGATACAACGTCACCATTTTGATCAAAGCTATAAGTTTTTCCATCGGCAGTTGTTTCATTAGCTAAAGCTGCAGCATATGGAGAATTATTTGTCATTTCATTGTAGGCTTGGTCTAATTCTTTAGCTTTTTCTGGATCAACTTGATAACCGTTTTGATATGTATATATTCTATTTCCATCTTGATCATAACTAACAATATATTTTTGTCCATCTTTTTCGATATAAAGATTATTGCCGTCCTTGCTCATTGTATAACTAGTACTATTATTATTTGGATCAGTAGTTGAATATGTAACACTATTATTACCAGGATCAACAACTACACTACCGGTATTACCACTTGGATTACTACCAGTATTTCCAGTACCGGAAGAAGGATTAGCAGATGCATTTGGATCATTTGTAATAGTTTTACTAATATCATTATAGAAATCTGCAATATTATTTGGATGTACTTCTTGCCAATTACCATTTTCATCTGTAAAATAGTATTTTGGATCTCCTGTTTCACTATCATATTCAACTTTGTATTGAATACCATTTTCATCTGTATAAGTTACAGATTCTAATTTACCTGTTTTTTCATTATATTTATAAACAGCATTATCTTCGTCTAATTGTTTTTTCAAATCAGCCATTTCTTGGCTTAATGCTTTTCTTTGTTCTTCAGGAAGACGTTCATAGGCAGCTCTAGCTTCTTCTGACATTTGACTAATGTCACCTTTTTCTAGATATTCAGCTCCATATTTATATTTCCAATTATTAGCCATTTCTTCTCTATTTTTAGTACTGAAGTATTTACCATCAAATATACTTTTCTCAATTTTAGTAGCAGTTTCCATTTTATAATTGCCATGGCCATCAAGTTTTCCGCCTTCGAAGTATTCAGTAACGTATTCTCCTTTTTCGTTATCCCAATGAGTTACTTCAGCATACAAATTATCATTATCGTCTTTAAATACTTTCGTTTCAACAATTCGGCCATTTTCAACTTGCTTAAATGATTGATAATGAATTCCATTTTCGTCAATATCTCTAAATTCATTATGGTTGTTTCGATAATTAGTTTGAGCTGCATTATAAGAGGAAGAACCTACTGCGGTTTTCAAAGCTGTAGTACGGTTTGCTACTGCACTAGCTGAAATTTTTTCAACATCGGCATCTTTTACAAGATATGTTCCTTCTTGAAGATTGGTAAATTGATTAGCCATTCCACTTACCATTGCAGACCAGTTTTCAAAAGTATTCATAAAATCATCTAAAGTACCAGAGTTTTCATCCCAAGCAGATAAAATTTTAGTAGCACCAGCGCCATACATAGCTCCATCAGGTGTTGTTAGTTGAGCTGCCATTTGTTGATCAGTAGAAGTATAAACACTACTTATTTTTTCAAACATTCCACCAATTTTATTCATTGATGCAGATACTTCATCTTTGTTAAATATTTGTGTATCATTTTGTGACATAGTTTCACCTCTTTTATTATGAGTTCATCATATTATTAATTGCTTCTGTTATTGAATCATTTAATGGGGAAGCATCTTTTTCAGCTCTTTCTAATTCAGTGCGGAATGCTTTTAAAACTCCAGGTAATGTCTCTAAGGCTGATTCATATTTTAACGCGCCATTACTGAAATCCGTATAACTAACTCCACTCCAAACATCGCCTTCCATTGCGCCGATTTCCGAATAAATATCCTTAATACCACTAGACATTAAGTCTTCAGCATTTTTTAATGTTGTTTTTAATTGTACTATTTCATCTGTATTAACTGCAAAAGTATATGCCATATAACTCTTCCTTTCTATATAAGTACATAAATACAATATAAATAAAAGATATCCAGTATCTTTTACTTATATTATACTGTGATTAATAATCAATCACAGTACTATTATTAATTATCAGCATCTTCAACTTTAGCTGTAGCATCTTGTAATGCTTGATTAGCTCTAGCTGTTTCAACTCCTTGGTCATACCAATTTTGGAAATTTGATAAGAAGTTTTCAAATGTAGAAGCAAGTCCATTCCATTGTTCTTTAATTTTGGCTGCTGCTTCTCCAGAATAAGCATCTTCTTTTGAGCTGTTAGCAAGTGCTCCATCAATTAGGTCATTACCAGTTTGTAAAACTTTTCTTACATCTTCAGCTTCTCTAATTACATTCCCAAAATATTTACTAACATTTGCTTCGTTAAAAGACTCTGTTCCATTTACACCCACAGCGTCTCCAGAAAAATTCATAGTATGTAGTGGCATATTCAAGCCTCCTTCCTTGATTATTGATTATTAATATTATTAATATTATTAATATTATTAATATTATTAATATCTTTCAAATTATTAACTCCTGTAATGTTACTTGCTACTTTATTACCTATTAGATCAGTGTTGACTTTATCAGCACTAACAATTCCTTTAGCTTGAGTAGTAGTTTCTTCTGATAATTGATAAGTTTTATCAAAATGAGTAACATATGCGTTTAGGTTGTTGATCATGGCTTCGATACGTTTCTCACGGAACTCATTACATTTGTCTCTAAAATCTACATAAACTGATCCTGTCCAAACATCCATTTGGTTCATTTCAACGTTAATTATATGAAACATTTCATCAACATGTTCGACAAATTTTGTTAATTCTTGTCCAAGAGCTTCACCCAAATCTTTAATCTTACCAGAATTGTAAACTAATGTTCCTAAATCCATATTCTTTGTTCACCTCCTTATAATAGAATTATTTTAGTACCATTCATGATTCCATTTTCTAAGAAACTTCTTTCTGTATCATAGATGATACCTGTCTTTGCATTAATCAATGACAATTTGTCCGTAATTTTAAACGCACCATTGCTCATTTCATTAATGGCTTTATTTAATAAGAATATAATTTCAATAGTCTTCTTATTAACAGGAATAAAAACATTGTATCTTGTTTCTATACTAGGTACTATCAAATCTACGCAGACTTTATTATTGTTCATAATAACACTCCTTTTTGTAGATTAAGAATATATT
>OCTX012036197.1_pt1 | contig 12122 bp, 11 predicted proteins | sample 1539691 | NCBI WGS metagenome assembly OCTX01 (sample SAMN02144231, study PRJEB22623) | gut metagenome | biome: sheep rumen | host: Ovis aries | place: New Zealand
CCCGCCGCTGACCATGATATTCCCCTGATGGGGATCCGCGTGGAAAATGCCGGCGTCGAACACCTGATGCAGATAGCTCTCCAGAATGTCCCTGCCCACCTGCATGGCATCGGTTCCCTGCTCCGGAAGCTTTTCCTTTTTGGAGACGGAACAGCCCTCCACAAAGGTCATGGTGAAGATGCGCTCTGTTGTCAGCTCATCAATCACAAGCGGGCATGTGGCCGTACCGTCTGTAAGGATCACATCCCGGAAAAACTTCGTATTGGCGGCCTCGATCCGGAAATCCAGTTCCTCCCAGGTCACCTTCTCAAATTCATTGATGATGGCGGCGAAGCTCATGGCGTCGCTGTCTTTGGCATCATCACTGCTGCCGTCCAGAAGCGGGGCAAGCTTCTTCAGCAGTTCGAAGTCCTTCTGCATCATCTCCGCGATCAGGGGACGCTGGACCTTCGTGACCACCTTCGTGCCGTCCTTGAGTACGCCGTAATGCACCTGCCCGATCGACGCGGAGCCGATCGGTTCATCGCGGAACTCTTTGTAGATCTCGTCGATCTTCTTCCCCGTCTCCGCCTCGATCACCGCCCGGGCAATCTGGGGATCCAGTTCTTTCACGTTCTGCCGGAGGGTCTCCAGCTCTTTGCAGTAGTTCTCCGGGAGAAGATCCGTACGGCTGGACATGATCTGTCCGATCTTGACGTAAGTCGGACCCAGATCCTCCAGGGTTGTCCTCAGTTCCACCGGAGTGATCCCGTTCGCGTAGAAATTATGCTTCGCGAGCACGCTGATCATCTGGGCGGAGCGCTTTGTATTCTTCTTTTCCTCCTTCAGCTCATCCGCGAGCAGCCTTTCCAGATCCGGCGTGATCTCCATCGGCGTATGTACAAACTCCTCTTTCGAAGCCGCCAGTGCTTTCTGCAGCTGATCCTTGCTCGGAACCGGAGCCGGGGTCTGATTCTTCTCTTCCCCGGCCTGAGGATTCTCTTTTACCAAAGCGCTTCCTTCCGGCAGCTTTTCTTTCTTCTTTCTTTCACTCATCTCAGAATCCTCCTTACTTTTTCTGAATCGGCCAGACCAGAATCAGTCTTACCAGTCCCACCACGGCTCCGTAAAGCATGACGCCCCCGATTACCTTCACGAAAGAGTGCGCTGTATGCCACCAGGGATTATTCAGAATCACGATGCCGGCAATTATCAGCGATATGCTCAGAAGGAGCAGGATCCACCACCATTTCTTTCCGGAGCGGCGGGCATACATCCATGCGTGAACGGTGCTGTGCAGGCCGTCTACAATCAGAAGAATGCCGAAGATCACGCTGAGCGCTGTCAGGACATCATTCCCGGAGATGAGCACATACAGCCCGAGAACAATCAGAAGAAGCGCGGCAGTAAACAGAATCCAGGATGAAAGCTTCTTGGTTCCGGCGATAAAGTCCCAGACCATCACGCCTCCCACAAGCAGGATAATGTATCCCAGAATCTCCACAAGTATCTCATCATGCTTAACCGGTATAATCAGCATGAGCAGTCCAACGATCATCAGCAGAAGTGATGAGACGATCGTCTGCTGTTTTATTTTTTCCAAAGCCTGAATAATCATTTCGTAAACCTCCTCACCATGCCTTCCCTCCGTTTTTCCGTATCCCGGCCGCATCAGAAAGCAGATGCCCGGTCCCTCTCCGTATCATCATAAAGCCTCATTCATCATATTCATCTGAATATAATCGCCGATGCAGATCATCCGCGTACTCTTTTCCTCCCTTCCGCTCAGGATTTCTTCCCTTTTTTTCAGGAAACACCGACTAAAGGACCCACTGTTTCGCCTGAAAAAAGCCGGAATTGTTTTGTGCGTATTGTTCAATATATTTTTTATGTTGCCGGCAAAATTGCGCATTCACGCCAAACTAGTTCAGTAATCGACGTTTTTTTCATCATATCAAAGAATTCCCTCCGCGACAAGGGACAACTCAAAGCGTAATCGGAATTCCGAAGCCTCTGACTAGATGACTGCATGCCGCCGTCTTACATTCTTATGTATAAAAATATATGCCCGCCGCACGATGGCGACGGGCATTGCAATGCGGATCCTTATTAATCAGCTGCGCAAATTTGCTCTGATGTTTTTTCCCTGTATCTATATAACTTTTTTTGTCTTCCATACCCCGCTTTTTGTACGGAGAATAAAAAATACCGCTCTCACAACCCAGTCGGCGCACATGGCAAAGGCGATGCCCATAACTCCCATTGAGAACACAACACTGAAAATCCAGGAAAGAAGCAGTCTTACGCAGATCGTCGACGCGATGGATACGATCATGGTAAAGGATACGTCTCCCGCGGCCCTCAGGCCGTTGCCCAGGCAGCCGGAGAACGGAAAGGCAACGGCATTGAAAATATTATGTACGATGACCAGGGAAACCGTTAATGCCACCGTTTCCTCCTGCATATTGTAAAAGCGGAGCAATACGGGCGTAATCAGAAAGACAAACAGATTCCATACAACGGAAAAGGTCAGTGTGATCTTCGTCAGTTTCCTGAAATAGTATTCTGCCGCTCCGGTATCCTTTGCCCCCATGCACTGCCCGATCACCGTGATATACACCGGTCCCAGCGCCGCGCCGGCCAGAGCCGCCAGCGACCAGATGCTCTGGGCAACGCCGTTCGCGGCGATCTGATAGGTTCCGTAAAGGGCCACAATACTTGACAGAGCCACTTTCACAAGCTGGAAAATCCCGTTCTCCGCGCCGTCCTAAGAGGCATGCTTCGGGACTGCGCTCTGCCCGGGCAGGCTTCTCAGAGCCATTTTTTGAATTTGAAATAAATGATGCCGGCCGCCGCGATCAGGATGCTCACGATAATCACCACAGGATAGCCGAAAACGGACTCCAGTTCCGGCATGTATCTGAAATTCATCCCGTACCAGCCCGCGATCAGCGTGAGCGGCATGAAGATTGTGGTCACCACGGTGAGGACCATCATAATATTGTTCTGCTTGACATCCAGGCCCGACTGGTATGTGTCGCGGATCTGAAGCGTATAATCCAGAAGGGAGACAACCATATCGTAGAGTCTTGAGACCCTGTTGGAAAACAGCTTGAAATAACGGATGTTCTCCGACCTGAAGAAATTGTTCTCATTTTCTTCCAGTTCCTGGGAAAGATCTATGAGATGGTCGTAATGGCTTCGGAAATGCCTGAGATATCCTCTGATCTCGTTCAGCTTTTCAAGATCCGCGTCTTTCCCGCTGTCGATCGCTTTGTTTATGACGTCAAGTTCGTTCTCATAGGACTCCAGCAGCGTAAGATCCCCGTGAATAATCTGTTCCAGAAAATCATAGATGAACCGTTCCAGGCTGGGCAGGCGCCATTTTTTGGTCCGGATGATCTTTTCAATGATCTTTATGACACTGTCTCCGGCGTCAATAAAAACGATTCCCTTCTCATCAAGGGCAAAGGCAAACTTCCGGTATCCGGCGGACATATCCTCCCTGTCCGGCAGCGCGAAGGTTCCGGTGACGGAATCATAGTTTACCTCTGCCTTCGTGTTATGGATTTCAAGGATATCGAAATCCATATCGATGCCCATATCAAAATGATCCCGCTCTTTCTGCCATTCTTCCGGAGAAAGAACAGCCACGTACTGGCTCTTTGAGCCGCGGTACTCTTTCAGAGTGCATTCTTTGAGCGTTTCCCCGATTAAATAGTACATAGCGTATTCCTCTTTATGATCCTCCCGGGTCCGGAAACTGATTCTCTCCGGACTGCCGCCTGTTTCCGCCGTTTGCGTCACGCGCCGGTCTGCTGAGGCCGGAACGCTTCTCCAATGCCCTTCTTCCAGAGCGCGAGTGCGAAAGGAATAACGATCAGCTCCGCCAGGAGGAATGCCGTCCAGACCAGGTTCAGCTCTCCCGTCCGGCTGAGGAAAAAAGCAAAGAGGAGGGGCAGAACCGCCTGCCTGAGCATGGTCAGATACATGCTCCTCGTCCCCATCGACAGGCCCTGAAGAGCGGAAGCGAGTACCAGATTCGTAACCGATATAAGATATGCCACTGCAAGAATTCTGATGGCAGGCACTCCAATCCGCATCATATTCTCAGAGGCGTCGAAAATCTGAAGCATCTGTACGGGAAACAGCTCGAGCAGCAGGAAAAACGGCAGATAGAAAGCCGTCCCGTAAAGAACCGCGTACCGCACGGCATCATCGATTCTGTCCCGCCTGCCCGCGCCGAAATTATAGGCCGTGATCGGGATCAGGCCGTTGTTGATCCCGTGGACTCCGACCGTCACCAGACTCTGCATCCTGGCGCAGACTCCGAAAACCGCCACCGCCGTCGCGGAAAAGGCAAGCAGGATCGAATTCATGGCGATATTCACAAATGATGTCAGGATCTGAACCAAAGTAGAAGGAATTCCGACCTTCAGGATTGAACGGATGCTGTCCGGATCCGGCCTTAAGGTAAATGCAAAGGGAATCTCCTTATTCCACCTTCGGTTTATCAGAATTCCGGCGATACATCCAACACACTGGCCGGTTACGGTTGCAATCGCGGCACCCATCGTCTCCATCCTGGGAAGCCCGAACAGGCCGAAAATAAAGACCGGATCCAGAATCAGGTTGGTGACGGAAGCAGCAGACAAAGTAAAAAGAAAGAGGCCGGATCTGCCGCTGGCAATGACAAAGCGGTCGAATACCCACTGCCCCATCTGTCCGAACGAAAACAGCATGCAGATCATGAGATACTGTCTGCCGTATGAGGCTATGATCTCATTTCCTCCGGACTGCCATCTGTAATACGCGTTTACAAACAGCAGACAGACCACGGAATTGAGAATCCACGCGCACAGCGCGATAAATATCGCGGCGCTCGCAGCTTTCTTCACCTTGTCCGGTCTCTTCTCTCCGAGCGCTCTGGAAATCACGGCGTTTAATCCTACCGCGTTCCCAAGTCCCAGGGCTGAAACGATCATCTGTACAGGCGCGGCCAGCGACAGAGCTGTCAGCGCGTCCTCCGATATCCTCGATACAAAAACCGAATCAACAAAATTATATAAAGAATTGATAAGAAGACTGAGCATCAGCGGAATCCCGGTCATGATCACAAGCCTGCTTATTCTTTCCGTCCCCATGACGTTTTCTTTTTCCACGCCGTCTGTCTTCTCCTTTCAGAACTTTGCCGTGCCGGTTCCCGTCCCTTCACGCTCCTTCATATGCCAGATCTTCGGTTCCGGCGGCAATGTCCCCGTATTTTTCTTTGATCTGTGCGGCATTCAGAAGCCGGAAGCCCTCATAGGCAAACGCAGGTGTCGTGACGCAGGAAACAAAAGTGAACCCGTCCTCCTTCAGATTTTCCGCGGCAAACGCGGCTCCCTTCGGAATAACTGCAGCGGCCCGCTCCCCCGCCGCGCAGTCAGCTCCCAGCAGAATCTCCTGTTTTCCGTTTTCCGTCAGCACCGTGATCTTCATTCCGCAGCCTTCGTGGTAATACCAGATCTCATCACAGTCGATCTGATGGAAATGAGAGATCTCTCCCCTGTCCAGCAGAAAATAGATGCTTCCTGCCAGCGGTCTGCCGCCTTCCTTAAACGGGGCAGTATAATATTCCGCAAACCATCCGCCCTCGACATGCTTCTCCAGATTATACTGTCTTTTTAACTCTTCCGCTCTCATCGCCTGTTCTCTCTCCTGTCCTGCCATCCGCCGGCTGTTTATCATTTTTAGAGTAACATAAAGATCCAAAAAATCAAGACTCCGGCCCGCTGATCCGCTTGACAATTCGAACGCATGTTCTGTATAATAACTAAAAAAGAACGGCCGCCCGCATGATCAGAGGATGGAGCAGCGCCGGAAAGGAGCCCCTGCCATGTATAACGGAACGGATCCGACCAGATATAACAGAAACCTGAAGAATGTCCCTGTCATCATCTCCTTCTCTGCCGACGGGAAGATGATCCCTCTCTATTTCCGCTACAACGGCGTCGCCTACCGCATCGACCGGCTGGTCAGCGCCGATACGGACTGCCCGCCCTTTTATAAATATGAGTGCGAGATTACCAGAGGCGATATTGTCCACAAGGTCGGACTGGAATATAATCTGAACAGCACAAGCTGGATGCTGGATCTTGGAAGATGCAGCTGACATGCCGCTTTTCGGGCAGCAGCGCAGCCGGGGCCGGCAGGGATCCCGCCGCCTGCCCATATAAAAAATGTCTGTCTTCCGGGAACAGGTTCATCCTTTCTCTGAAAGACAGACATTATAAATTCTGCTGCATTATTCTGTTTTCCTGCCGGTTCAGTCTGCTACGTCAAGCTCTTCCGTCTCTTCATACCATCCGAAATCATCATACTCGATATGCATCTGTTCATCCTCCTCTGCGAACTTTCTCTATGTTCTCCGCCCTGCGGCGGCCTTTTTCATTTCACAGTTTTATATACGGAGGAATTCCGGGAGATCCACGTAAAAATATTTTTTCCTGCGCTCAGCTGAGAGCCTTCTTCTCAGCCGTTTCCAGTTCTGCCGGCATCATCTGTGTGAACCTCCCATGACTGAAGTCACGAGAATGCGCCGACCAGTTTTCAACGTATAAACTTTCCAACTCCCGGCAGAACTTTTTCCCGCGTCTCCGGAAAGATCAGCCCTTCTTTCTCTTTCCTTTCATCAGCTTTTTCAGGGAATCTGCAGTTGACACATATTTATCCGCCGCAATCAGGATCCAGCCTTCTTTCGAAGCGGGAGCATGCCGGGAGAGCGGCCACATGTGGCAGCGGATCGCATCCTCTGTTTTTTCATCCAGATCCGGGATCAGCTTCCTGGCCTCCTCCACGGAATTCTCAGCGTGTTCCGTCCAGCACTGAATATCATTCTTATAGCGGTTTTTCCTGTCCGCCATCCCGAGATCATGGCACATAGCAGCCACAGAAACACATTTCCGGTCCGTGTGCAGGCCGATTTTATCCAGCGCATCGCAGAACTTCATAGCCTGCTGCTCAACCGCGATCGAATGATCTCCCACGTTGGTAGTATGATGATGCTTCTGCTCCATTATCTTCTGGAAGACAGGGGTATCCTGAATCGCTTTGCCGAGATCTTCCTCAGCAGTCTGTTCCATCAAAATATCCATTCCTTTTTTTCCCCATCTATGATTCCCACAGCAGGCCGCAGGTCTTAAGCAGCAGCCTCCTTCCGTCAGTATGCTTCTTCCAGTTCGTCCCCAATCAGTTCTTTCGTATAGTCCAGCAGACCGGGCAGATCAAACACACATTTTTCCGCTGCGGTTCCTTCCGCATGTATCTCCAGCTTCTCATCGGAAGCATATTCCGCATACAGATAATAACGGGGGCCGGAGACATTGTTTTTCATGTAATATCCATTATGCTCCAGGATGCCGAGTTCTTCCATTTTACCGGCTAATCCGCGGATATATTCCCCGGACACCTCTCCGTTCCATCTGTACACAATGTAAGAGCTTCCCATGATATCGAAGCTCATATTATAACTGTCATCCTCTTTTTCAATCTGCCAGCTGTAATAGCCCATCGGCCATTCATCGTCAAGCCCATATCCGAAGCTGCGGTCAAAAGTCAGTGAAAAATACGTAATATCGTCCGATTCTATGCTTTTGGGAAGATCTTTGGAAAGATCCTGAATCTCGAGCTCTTTTTCAAGATCCTCTTCCCGCACAAAGCGATAGGTGTGTCCCTCGCCATCCATGATCTGCGCATAGGACAGCAGGCTGCCGTCGCTGCGCAGTTCAATATCACCCAGCAGGCCGAATCCTTCCGGCTCTGTCCCTACAAGTCTCGTCGAATAAGCTGTTTTTTCCAGCTCATAAGGATATGTTTCGCTCCATTCGCCGAAACTGATCACAAGCTCCGTGTCATCTATATCCAGCGCAGTATCCCCGTTGACGTCCACCCAGTGTCCCTGCAGCTTCTTAAGCGCAGTATCTTTTGCCGGGCACATACCGCAAAACGCAAGCGTCAGCAGAATACTGATACAGCCGGCTCTCAAAAGCATTTTCTTCATTCCCGGTCCCTCCTGTCCGAACTCTTTAAGACTGCAGCGTCTACGTATCTGCCATCATTATAAATCCCGGAACCTTTTATGCCAACAGGAATAATCTCACTTAATACATAACGCTGGTCACCTGCAGGGTGATGGCCGCGGCAGCAATCAGAATGGACAGGTACAGAATCATCATATTCCGGTTTGAAAAGAAGGCCGCACATTCCCTGACATAGGCATTCGGCCAGAACCACCATTTTGTTTTCGCGCCGAGGCCTTCCGCCGCCAGCTTAACCTTGTTGGCCAGAATACCGCTTCTGAGCACATGATAATTTGTCGTCACATAGCAGACCTTCGCGCCGGATGAGTCCGGATTCTGCCCGTCGATAACCTTTTTGCTGAACTCCATATTCTGGAAGGTATTCATGGACCGGTCTTCCGGAAGGACATACTCAGCGGGGATATCCGTCCCCGCTATATAATTGCTCATCGCCTCTGCCTCCGGCATCGGCTCATTTCTGCCCTGCCCGCCGGAAGGAATGAGAAAGGCGGCCTTTCCTGTTTTCTGCTTCTGCATCCGCCAGAAATCAAGCGCCTTATCAACTCTCGCTTTTAAAAGGGGCGTAAGCGTCCCGTCTTTCCTGAAACAGCAGCCAAGAATCAGAATATAGTCACGGTCCGGTTCCGGTACATGTTTTGCAGCTCTCAATCCGCAGATGATCGTACTGAGCAGAATACATTCCATATAGGTAAAAGCAATACCGACCGCATTTCTTATCATCGTGATGACCCTAAGCGCGTCATAAGAAAGATCGTAATGATACAGTAATCCGGATGCTGCATATGACCCGGCCACCGCAGCGGTCAGAATCATTCCGAGCAGAATACCCAGCGCATTCTGAAAACGAGGGCGTTCATGCCGCAGAAGCGCGATATTGCTGACAATCAGCAGACCGCTGAACAGAAGAAGCGCGGGACGGGAAGCGGCAAAAAACTTTTTTCCGGCCTGGGCAAAATCCAGCACAAGCAGCCAGACCGGATATGCATACTGATTGGACAGATATCTGTAATAATAGGGAATCGCAAAGCATAAAAACATGCCGGAGAAAATCATGACACCGCAGGTAAAAATGGCTTCGTTGGAGTTTGCCAGGGGGCCCCGCAATTTCAGGAAGCCGGCCAGCATGATAAAAAATACTCCGGTCAGAAACAGCAGCACAAAAAGCAGGATGAATTCGCTTCCCGTGAAGCTTCCCGTCTCCCAGGAAAAAGCAGATTTAAAGCGCCCGATTTTAATGGTATCCCCCGCCAGCACCTGTCCATGCGTATCCTTCACTGACATTTCGTACTGTCCCGTTTTTTCCGGCAGCATGGAGATGCTGATGACGGTCCGGGTCCCCTGCAGCGTCATAATGGAGCGGACTTCGCAGGATTCTACAAAAATCCCCTCTCCTTCCCATTCGATCCCGACATCAGAGGATCTCAGTCCTTTGACGGTGTCTCCCAGAGGCAGGTCGAGAACAAAACGTCCGTGGCCCGAAAGCCATAAAGCAAAACCCAGAATCAGCAGACCGGCACCCAGAGCTGCAACCTGTATAATGATACACATTTTCGCGGATCTCAGCGACGGGAAGCACTTCAAGACAGTTCCCTCCTCCCAAAACATAGTTCTGTACCATGACGCAATGCCCCGGATGACTGTTCTGCAGCCCGGCCTTACCGTCTGCCTGCTGCTTTCAGATTCTTACCAGCTCATAGTCTCTGCTTCCGAGGCCGATCTCTTCGGCATGAATCAGGCCGGCCTCCCATTCGGCGTCCGGATGGTTCATGTGGAAATATTCATGGTTGGGGTCTTCCTTCCATAAGGACTTGATATGCCGGTCAAGGCGGCTTCCCTCGCATACGGGCATCTTGTTGCACAGATCGACGCAGGCCTGGTCCAGTGCAACCGGGTCGAAGGATGCCAGCATCCCGACATCGGGTATGATGGGAATATCATTCTCGCTGTGACAGTCGCAGAAAGGCGAAACATCACAGATCAGCGAGATGTGGAAAGCCGGCCGGCCTTTCACCACCGCATAGGTATATTCCGCGATTTTTTCTGACAGAAGGGCAGCGGAATTCGCAACGCTGGGTTCGATGGCATCTTTCGGACAGATTGCGAGACATCGGCCGCAGCCGACGCATCTGGCGTGATCAATATGCGCTTTTCCGTTTTCGATCACGGGTCCCTCATGGGCACAGATTCTTGCACAGGAACCGCAGCCGATGCAGCGTTCCGTCTCCACAACGGGCTTGCCTTCCCAGTGCTGCTCCATTTTCCCCGAACGGGAGCCGCTGCCCATGCCGAGGTTTTTCAGTGCGCCGCCGAAGCCGGCTTCCTCATGCCCTTTAAAGTGCGTCAGCGAGATAATGATGTCGGCATCCATGATGGCCTGGCCGATTTTGGCTTCCTTAACAAGAGGAAGGTTGATGGGCACCAGCGCCTCATCGGTTCCCTTGAGGCCGTCCGCGATGATCACATGGCAGCCGGTCTGCAGCGGAGAAAACCCGTTAAGGTAGGCTGTGTCCATATGGTCGAGGGCATTCTTCCGGCTGCCGACATAGAGCGTGTTGCAGTCGGTCAGGAAAGGCTTTCCGCCGCGCTCGCGCACATAATCCGCAACTACTTTTGCGTACTGCGGGCGCAGATGGGCGAGATTCCCGAGCTCACCGAAATGGATTTTGATCGCGGCATACCGGTCTTCAAACCGGATCTCCTCAAATCCGGCACGCTTCATCAGCCGGTGCAGTTTCTGTGGAAGTGTTTCGGAAGGGGTTGCATGAAAATCCGTAAAAAAAACTTTAGATTTATTCATAATAATACCTCTCTGACCCTTGAATCTAAATTGAACAGATGGTTGACCTTTCCTGCAATATAACAGATAATCCCCCCTTTCTTCAAGTCACTCTTATTCACGGCCTTCCCAGGCTGCTATACACGTTCCTCCACACATCAGGTAACATAAGCGGCCTGTGAAGAAATCTGAATTTCCTTATTCCATAATATGTAGTCCTGTGATACAATACATGTAGTAATCAAAACTACATTGTTCCACATTGTAAATTAAAGAGGTGAATTATGGTAAAATATATTGCCGATTCGGCCTGCGATCTGAAAGACTACCCTGGTATCTGCTTTGAGACGGTTCCTCTTACTTTATCGACCGACAGCAGAACGATTGTAGATAGCCCTGATCTTGATATTCATGAGACGCTGGATTATTTTTACGGACATCACGGCCGCTCCTTCACGGCATGTCCCTCCACTCAGGCCTGGATCGATTCCTTTGAAGGCGCGGATGAGATCTATGTGGTGACGATCACGAGCGGTCTGTCAGGAACATGGAACAGCGCGAATGTAGCAAAAAGACAGTATCAGTCAGAGCACCCGGACGTGAAGATCTATGTGGTGGATTCCCTGTCCACAGGACCCGGGGAAGTTCTTCTGCTTGAAAAAATCGTCGAACTGAAACAGCTCGGCAGAAGTTTTGAGGAGGTCTGCGAAGAGGTGGAACGCTACAAGAGCAGTCTCAGGCTTTATTTCGGACTGCGCAGCCTCCATAACCTGGCCCAGAACGGAAGGGTCAGCAAGCTTGTCGCCTCCGCCATCGGATTTATGAATATCCGGATCCTGGGAACCGCGAGCAAGGAAGGAACGATCGAGACCGTCGCCAAATGCAGAGGAGATAAAAAGCTGGTCGATACCACCCTTTCGGAGTTCAGGAAAGCCGGCTACAAAGGCGGAAAGATCCGTATCTGCCACGTGGAGAGCCCGGCTCTTGCCAAAACGCTGGAAGACCAGCTCCGCGGTGAGTACGGGGAGGTCGATATCAAAACGATTCCGGCCAGAGGGCTCTGCAGTTTTTACGCCGAGAGAGGCGGTTTCATCATCGGATGTGAATGCTGAAAAGATCGTTTGCCAGAAGAGGCGTGAGAAAAGGAACTTCTCCTTTTCCCACGCCTTTCTTATGACCTGTTTTTATTCCTTGCACAGACCGTGCCGGAGAAAAGCCCGATACAGCCCGTCCTCCGTCACGGCCGGGCAGATCTCATCCGCGATCTGCTTTATTTCTTCGCTGCC
>OCTX011536509.1_pt1 | contig 12121 bp, 12 predicted proteins | sample 1539691 | NCBI WGS metagenome assembly OCTX01 (sample SAMN02144231, study PRJEB22623) | gut metagenome | biome: sheep rumen | host: Ovis aries | place: New Zealand
GCCGCAAAAAAACAACCATAAATAAAAAGGAACTACTACAAAATCAAAAAATATCCCCCATAATAATAATGTATATGAAAAATTCTTTGTACCTTTGCAGCCGCTTTTGGGCTTAATGCCTATTAGCAGACAGGGAAATCTGCTGCCGTTCTGAAGGTTCTGTCAAGGACTTACAAGGGAAAACGCAATGGCCGATGGACCAGTGGGATGGAGCTGACTGTGCTCCAGACAGATTGCAGTCCGGAACCTTATGGTTGTCGGAAGAAGGAAGATTGTGTATGAACACGAATGGACTAGACATAAACGGGACGCAGCGCTGGTATATACTGCGGCATCCCAAACCCACTTTGATTGACGACATCTTCTCACGAAAGGTGAGCGTGTCGTTGCAGGTGGATGAGGTGCCATTGGGCGCTTTCGAATTTTTCATCCCCTTTTGCGAGATTAATTTCCGGCCATCCATGATGCCGAAGGAGACGGATGCCTACGACGACCGTCACTATAACCCGATGCTCGATGGCGAGGCTTTCCGTAGCGACCTTCACAGCTACGTCTTTGTCTATGGCAGCGAGAAACTCATCGACACCATACTGCTCCGCTCGTGGAACAGGAACCTGAAATTTCCGCTCAGGGCGCTCCGCGAGAAAAACGGCCACTACGCCACGCTCTCGCGCGAGAAGATGGACAGCTTCCGCAATGCTATTCAGCAGCGGGACTTCCAAATCAGCGAGTCGCATCCTGTCACCGAAGATGTGCGGAAGGACGATGCGGTCAATGTCGTCGACGGCCCGATGAAAGGCTCCAGCGGCTATGTGACCGAGATACGCGAGCGCAACGGACAGGTTAGCCTGACCGTCGCCTTCCAGATGTTTGGCAACATCGAGGTGCAGGTGCCGGGCATACAGATTGACCACGTGCAGCTACAGGACAGCCGGACAAGCCATTTGCTGCGCGACAGCGTTCTCTCCAATTTCGAGAATGAGCTCATTGACCTGCTCTGCCACCGGCACGGCGCGCATGGCTCCGCAGAACAGAACAAGGCCGACAGCCGCCAGCTCGACTTCCTCCTCAAATATGCTGAGATGAAGTTTGAGAACGACGAGGACAGCAGCAAGTTCACCGCCCTGATGCTTATCTGCGCCTACTTGAAAAACGATGCCGCGCTCGTTGAGAGATACACCCTACAGGTAAGGCAACTCCTCGAGGACGTAGAGCAGCCATCCACCGACCTGCAGTGCTATCTCATGACAGCACTCTTCATCGCCACCCACGACGTCAACCTTCGCCATCGCGTAAAACACTATCGGCAGACCCATCCCGATTGCTCCCTCACCATCCGCCGCTTCCAGTCTATAGCCAAGAAAATCAAACTATAGGCACAGCCCGGCAGGATAACTATTGCTCAAAACACAACACGTACTCTTCGCTTTCGAGCTCGGCCAGAATGGTGACATTCTCGTCCAGAAATCTCCTGTCTGTACCATCCAGACTCGAACAGAAGCAGACTGTGAGTCGTTCGGAGGCAAGAGGGAATACATCAAGGTCCTTGGCATCCGCCTCGGCGAGAAGATGTACGAGACACTCCTCACCAAGAAGGAAGCTGCTACGGCCGAAGATATGGGCAATTTCTACTGTATCCCTGCCGACAACTGTGACCTAAACTACGACAAGTATTTTAGGGAAGGAGATGACAAGCGAGCCACCATCGAGTATTTCAACAGCGACAACACTGGCTGGTTATATCTAGAATATAATAAAGCAAAGATTTCCCAGCTAATGTGAACTTCCGCATAACAGCCTGATACTGAGTGTAAAACTGAAAACCGAATTCCTGTTTCATCAGACATTCATCAGACATCCGGGAAATTGAGCCTTTTCCGCTCATTTCTATACAAAAGTACTACTTTTTACGCGAATACGCAAGAGCGTTAAGATTTCTTATCCATTGAGAGTGAAGAAATGTTAATTTTAAGGAGGCTGGCTGAGGTGACTGAAGGGGTGTTTGAGAGGAAAATGAGAGGAAATCGAGAAAAATCAGGGCTCGACCTGTTCTGAGAAAATACGAGAGAAGTTGAAAAGACCTTCGTATAACTTGAAAACAAAAATATACACTTCTAAACAAAGTTTAACAATATCTATTGGCTTCGGTAGTTTAGTCACTGAAAAAATCAGTACGAAGAAATATCATTTATGCTGCAAGAAGGAGAGATAAAATTTGCATTCAACGAGGAGGCTTTGCAGGTGGGAGATATTCTGCTGATGAATACATACCACGAGCAGCAGCGCAGGTTGATGGGTAACTGCATTTATGATCATGCAGCTATCTATGCAGGTGATGCTTTCCTATTGGAGGCAGATGGTTGTGGTGTCGTGCAGAGTCACATCTACTCCTATGGCTTCCGTGAGGCTAATCATGCTTGTGTGCTGCGACTCAAAGACTCTAACCCGCAAGTTTTGAATGATATGATTATTGGTTGTCGTGAGCAATTGGGAAAAGGTTTCAGCACTGGAGAGGCTAGAAGGACACTTCTGTATCGTGATACTAATCAGGAGGCTCAGAGTAACGAGACGTTTTGTTCACGCTATGTGGCCACTGCCTATCATAGTCATGGATATAGCTTGGTGAAGAATGCCAATTACTGTGCACCGGATGACTTCCTTCATTCTGACATGCTCAATGCTATTGCAGATGGCATTCAGTCCGTCGCGGCAGAGTTGTTACCTACTATTCTGAAGAATCAGGCAGATCGAGAGAACCCGAACACAGTCCTTCAAGATGCTTTTGAATTGTTCAGTAAGTTCTATGGCACTCCTATTCAATCTATGGAAGAGTTGCTACTCGCTTCTATTCATCACCCAGAACAAGATGCCGAGGCCATCAGTCTTTTGGAAAACAACACCAAGCTATTCCGTGCAGCGGATGAGACCGTTGAGTCATGGCCTTGGTTTAACGATGACGAAGCTTTTTTTGACCATTTTACGACGGTGGAGAATCGCTTGTTCTTCTTGACGAACCAGTTCCTGCACTACGATAATACATATTTGCCACTCTTTGCACGCAACTGCATTACACTCAGTGTCCTGAAGATGTATTTCAAGAATGCGAAGTTCTTGGCCCGAGTTTATCAAGGCTTTGATGCAGTCTTTCATGAGGCAGAGCGTGTTCGCAAGCGTTTGTACTATCTGTATATTGAGACATCAAAACGAGATGCCGAGGCCTTTGATGAGTTTTCACGCAACTATGGTTTCTATCATAATCATGAATTTCACCAACCAGTGACAGACATTGGTTATATAATTCAAGCTGCTATGCAGTTTGGATTCCCGTCGATTGATATAAATACATAATAAGATTCCAAATGCACGATACATTAAACCATTTCCTTAATGAAGCATTACAGGTACCAACACCTTGTGATTGCTCTGATATGACAGTTGATGCTATTGTCTCTCTGATTCATACGGTAGTTAACTGTAAAAGAGATGATGGTAATACTCGTAACGATGCTTTTTATGCAGGTATTTGCAAAGATGTGAAAGACAATATGCAAAGACATGGTAATAAAAGTTATGTTGCACTTGTCGACTGTGGAACAAGAGATAAATCTGGTTCTGTTGAAACAAAACTTAAGGAATTAGGTTTTGACGTGGGGAAAAAAGCTGATAATGGAGGAGATGACGAATCGACTATCGTTTATGTCATCAAGAAAAATAGTAATTTTAGACGGTAATTCTTTGGTAGCACAGGTGAAGCGTAAGCTTGCAGTTCGATATTTACCTGCCAAAACAAATTTAAAAACGAAAGTTTAACCATGCCACTTATAACACCACCAATCAAGAACATTAGAGAGGTGTCAGAGCCTCTGAAGGAGCAGATTCTGAAGGGTAATGTCCATACGATAGATGAGATGAGGGCATGGCTGAAGCCGTTGGACTACAGCGATACGATCAACGAGGCGGCAATCAGTTTCGTCCTGCGTGATTTCGTGATGAGCAAAATATCTTCCGAAAACATGATGAACATGGATATGGTAGTTGATCTTCTTCGTCCCCAGTTGGAAGTCACAACGAAGGATATAGAGCCAATTATTATCATGGGATTATATCATCATCGTAATTTGATAGGTTCTACTAGTTCATTTATAAAGTCAATTTGAAATTATCATTATATGAAGAAAGTAATGTTAGTGTTTGGAACACGCCCGGAGGCTATTAAGATGTGTCCGCTGGTGAAGGAGTTCCAAAAGCACCCTACAGAGTTTGAGACTATAGTGTGTGTAACCGGTCAGCACCGTGAGATGCTGGACCAGGTGCTTACCATCTTTGATGTGAAGCCCGATTACGACCTGAACATCATGAAGCAGGGGCAGGACCTCTACGATGTCACTGCCCGTGTGCTCACGGGTATGCGCGATGTTTTCAAGGAGTGCAAGCCTGATGTAGTGCTGGTGCACGGTGATACCACCACCAGTACAGCAGCTGCTTTAGCTGCATTCTATCAGCAGATTCCTGTTGGTCACGTGGAGGCTGGCCTGCGTACACACAACATCTACAGCCCCTGGCCTGAGGAGATGAACCGTCAGATTACAGGTCGTATTGCTACATACGACTTTGCTCCTACACCCCTTAGTGAAAAGAACCTGCAGGAGGAAAAGGCCCACGGTCATATCTTTGTCACTGGTAACACCGTGATAGATGCCCTCCACATGGTGGTGGATAAATTGAAGACTGACAAGGCTCTTGCCAATGAGCAAATCAACGTGCTTAAGAATGCCGGTTACGATGTAACCCGTCTTGACGGGGGCAAGAAACTTGTGCTGATTACTGGCCACCGCAGGGAGAACTTTGGTGATGGTTTTATCAGCATGGTAACTGCCATGAAAGACCTCAGTGAAAAGTATCCTAATGTGGACTTCGTATATCCTATGCACCTTAATCCCAATGTGCGTAAACCTATTTATGAGGTGTTTGGTGAGGACTTGACCCGCCCCAACTTCTTCTTCATTGAGCCTTTGCAGTACCTGGAATTCGTTTACCTGATGGAAAAGAGCACCGTGGTGCTGACCGACTCAGGCGGCATTCAGGAGGAAGCACCTGGCCTTGGCAAACCCGTCCTCGTGATGCGCGACACGACAGAGCGCCCCGAGGCTTTGAAGAGCGGTACTGTACATCTGGTGGGTACCAACCACGATCTAATTGTGAATGAAGTCAGCACCCTGCTCGATGATGCAGTAGCATACGAAAAGATGAGCAAAGCCGTGAACCCCTATGGGGATGGTAAGGCTTGCTCACGCATTGTAAGAGCGCTTAACGGTGAAGCAGTTGACCGTTACGAAGTGAAATGAAAACTTGGAACAGTTAACGGTTAACAAATTAACAATTTAACACGAAGTAATATAATTTATAGAATATGATTAACGTAATTGGATTGGGCTATATTGGACTGCCCACAGCATTGATGATGGCTTCTCACGGTGTGGAAGTCATAGGTACAGACTACAACAAGGAGCTTGTTGCTACTCTTAACGCCGGTAAGACCACATTCAAAGAAGACGGACTGGATGAACTCTTCCAGGCAGCAGTTAAGGCTGGCATCAAGTTCACTACAGAGTACCAGAAGACAGACATGTACATTGTCTCTGTTCCTACTCCTTACGACAAATTTTCCAAGAAAGTGGATGCTTGCTATGTAGTAGCAGCCGTTAAGGAAGTAATGAAAGTTTGCCCCAAGGGAGCAACCGTAGTGATTGAATCTACTGTTAGCCCCGGAACCATTGATAAGTTCGTTCGCCCTGTCATTGAGGAGAACGGTTTCAAGATTGGCGTGGACATCAACCTTGTTCACGCTCCTGAGCGTATCATTCCCGGAAACATGGTATATGAGCTGCTTCATAACAACCGCACCATTGGTGCTGACAGCAAGGAGATTGGTGAAAAGGTAAAGAGCTATTATGCTTCTTTCTGCCAGGGCGAGATTGTCGTTACCGACATCCGTACAGCAGAAATGACCAAGGTGGTAGAGAATACCTACCGTGCTGTGAACATTGCTTTTGCCAACGAACTCAGCCGTATCTGCCGTCACGACAATATGGATGTGTACGAGATTATCAAGATCTGTAACATGCACCCCCGTGTTAACATCCTTCAGCCCGGCCCTGGTGTTGGTGGTCACTGCATTTCTGTTGACCCTTGGTTCTTGGTGGGTGACTATCCTCAGCTGGCTAAGGTGATTGACGAGTCTATGAAGACCAACGACTACCAGCCCGTGTTTGTACTTGAGCGTATCCACGAGATTATGGAAGAGAATGGCATCACCGATAACCGCAAGGTTGGTCTCTATGGCATCACATATAAGGAGAACGTAGATGATGTACGTGAAAGTCCCACACTCCAGATGATTGACATTCAGGAGCGCCACCTTGCCCGTCCTCTTAAGAGTTTTGACCCCTTCTTTACTCAGAAGGAGATTGTCAAGAACCAGATTCTGGACTTTGACCAGTTCTTGGATGAGGTTGATATGGTAGTCATTATGGTGAAGCACGACCATATCAAGCAGAATTGGGATAAACTGAAGGGTAAAGTAGTGCTAGATTGCCATAATATATGTCCTCTTGAAGGGGTCTATCATATTTAATATTGAGGGGACGGTAGTTACAATTAAGACCACCGTCCTCACTTCTCAAAATCGTTGTTGCATTTCCATATTCAATTGTTATTTTTTTGAAATTCATTTAGATGAATGATGACATTGAAATCTGTAAACAATAGGCGTATAGAAAAGCATGAGTGATGCGCATTTAAGCAATAAAAGAATAGCAAAGAATACCATATATTTATACCTAAGAACATTCATCATAATGATAGTCACCCTTTTTAGTAGTAGGGTGATTTTGAATGCTTTGGGCGTAGAGGATTTTGGTGTATACAATGCTGTGGCTGGACTCGTGTCAATGTTCGGGTTACTGACGTCGTCGTTGTCTACAGCGATTAGCAGATATATAACTTATGAGCTTGGAAGAGATTCTTCAGATAATGATAAGTTAAGAAAGTTATACTCGATAAGCATAGACATACAGGTTCTTTTTAGTATCATTGTTTTGATATTGGGAGAAACGGCAGGTCTATGGTTTGTCAATACACAACTCAATGTGCCAGCTGATAGGATGGTAGCGGCTAATTGGGTTTGGCAAAGTGCCTTGTTCTCATTTGTATTCAGTCTTGTCCGTGTTCCTTACAATGCAGTGATGATAGCTCATGAACACATGAATGCATACGCTATTCTAAGTGTTTTGTACTCTGTCTTTAAGCTCATCATTTGCTATGCTGTTATTGTTAGTCCAATAGACAAACTTTCTTTTTATGCTCTACTGCATACAACAGTCGATTTTGCATTATTTGCCGGCTATTATGTCTATGGAAAAAGACATTTTGCTGAGTGTAGATACAAACATTCCAAAGATAGGAGTTTGGCTCGTGAAATGTTTGGTTTTGCAGGTTATTCTTTCTTGAATAACACTGCAAATATTCTGAATCTTCAGGGTGTGAACGTTTTAATTAATATTTTCTTTGGAGTAACACTTAATGCAGCAAGGAGTATTGCAACTCAGGTTGAAGGAGCAGTCATGCAACTTGTTGAGAATGTTACATTCTCAATAAATCCACAGATAACAAAGTCATACGCGGCAGGAGACAAAAAAAGAATGTTCTCTTTAGTATGCAAAGGAACAAAGTACTCATACTATCTGATGCTTCTTTTTGCTGTGCCTGTTTTTCTTGAATCAGAGACTATATTGCGTATATGGCTTAAGACAGTTCCTGATTGTACAGTACTGTTTTTGAGATTGACTCTGATAGGTGCGTTGTGTAAGATGTTGGGTAATACAGGCTATACAGCATGCATGGCTACTGGAAACATAAAGAAATACTCTATATGGATAACAGCAGTAGGAATTTTAGTTTTTCCACTGACATGGATTGCCTATATCTTAGGTGCTCCCGTAGAGTATGCATATTATGCTTTTATATTGATATATGTGTTAGTACAAGTTGTAAGACTATACCTTATGAAAAGTATGCTTGAATTTCCTCCTATGTTATATGTAAGAGAAGTTGTTGTAAATATATTTTTAGTTACCCCAGTAGTCGTTATTTTGCCTTATCTGTGCTATTCTCAATTGGATGCTGGATGGCAAAGGCTATCGATTGTCCTTGTTGTAAGTACATTATCTTTTGTAGCGGGGGTATACATCTTTGGATTGAGTAGAGCGGAGCGTAATTATTTTATTGGTATGGTGAAGTCAAAATTTAGATAACGATATGCTGAAAATTCTATTAATGGGTGGTACAGGCGCAATGGGCAACCATCTTAAAGATATTCTTTTAGAAAAAGGCAATGAAGTATATATAACTTCTAGGTCACACCATGATGACAGAGGCAATCTTCACTATCTTCAAGGAAATGCCCTTGACAGGAATTTCATATGCCCTGTTCTTGAAAGTCAGCCATGGGATGCAATAGTGGATTTTATGATATATTCAACAGAGTCATTCAAGACATTTTCAAAAACTTTGCTGTCTTCTACCAAACAGTATGTGTTTATTAGCTCAGCAAGAGTTTATTCTAATCATGATTCTCTTATAACCGAAGAGACACCACGTCTACTTGATATTTCTGATGATAAAGACTATTTGAATACAGATGAATATGCCTTGAGGAAAGCAAGAGAAGAAGATGTTATCAATCAGAGCGGTTTTCACAACTATACCATCATAAGACCTTATATCACATATAGCGAAAATAGACTGCAACTTGGTGATTTGGAGCATAGCAGTTGGTTGTACAGAGCTTTATCTGGGAGAACAATTGTTTTTTCAAAGGATGTGGCAAACCATATAACTACACTCACATATGGGCGAGATGTAGCCTATGGCATAGCAGCTAGTATAGGTAATGAAAAAGCTTATGGTCATGCTTTTCATATTACATCTCCGGATTCTTTCAAATGGAGAATGGTTTTAGAAATATACCTTGATGCCATAGAAAAGGTGACCGGTAATAGACCAAAGGTTAAGATGATTGCGAAGTCATTGAAATTGCTTGATAAAAAATCTCAGTATCAGGTGAAATACGACAGGCTATTTGACCGACAATTTGATAACACTAAAATTCTTGCTCTTACAGGGGATTTTCAGTTCACCGAAGTCAAAGAAGGTCTGACGAAATGCATATCAGAGTATGTGAAAAATTGGAAGGAAACGAAACCTTCTTATTTGGAAGAGGCAGAAAGAGACATCCTGACTCACGAGTATATTCCGTTTAGGAATATCGATACTTTCAGAAATAAGGTGATATATTTCGTTTGTAGGTATCTTAGGATGTCTGATTTATTAAGAAAAATAGCAAAATCAAATTAATTATGGAAGGTAAATATTATAGTTCTGAGCGTAGCATACAAATTCTTATAAGTCTGCTGAAGGCTCATTGTGTCAAAAAAGTCGTAACTAGTCCGGGTGCCACTAATGTAACACTGGTGGCTTCTTTGCAACAAGATTCTTATTTTGAGCTTTATTCAAGTGTAGACGAGCGTTCGGCGGCATATATTGCATGTGGTTTGTCTGCCGAATCTGGAGAACCAGTTATGTTGTCTTGTACAGGTGCGACAGCTTCTCGTAATTACGTGCCAGGTTTGACGGAGGCATACTATAGAAAATTGCCGATACTTGCTGTTACATCTACACAGGATTTGTCAAGGATTGGACATTTAAGAGCTCAGGTTATTGACAGAAGAGCCCAATTTAATGATATTGTAAATTTAAGTGAGCAAATACCTGCAGCAAAAACAGAAGAGGAGGAATGGGATGTAAATCTTCGTATCAACCGTGCTTTATTGGAACTACGTCATCGTGGCGGTGGTCCAGTGCATATTAACCTGACGACGACATATAGTAGGGATTTTAGTGTTAGGGAACTTCCAACGGAACGGATAATAAGAAGATATACCCAGAACGATGATTTGCCAGAACTCCCGAAAGGCAGGACAGCTGTTTTTGTAGGCAACCATAAAAGTTTTTCCGATTCGGAAACTATAGCAATAGACAATTTTTGTGCGGCAAACGATGCTGTTGTATTTTGTGACCACACGAGTGGATACTATGGAAAATACCGAGTGCAGTTTGCTCTTGCTATTAATCAACGCAACATGGTTTCAGATTTGCGTTTCCTTGATACACTTATTCACATCGGAGAAGTGTCGGGCGATTCTTCTACACAGCAATTGAAAGCTAAAAGAGTCTGGAGAGTGAATGAGGACGGTCAGTTACGTGACACATTTCAAAAACTAGAAAATGTTTTTGAAATGCCAGAAGAAGTATTCTTTAAACACTATTCGAATGGAAGTGAAGAAAATCATACTCAATATTTAGACAGTTGTAATGAGATTTTAGAGAAGGTACGTGAGAATATACCTGAATTGCCTTTTTCAAATACATGGATAGCAATGCAAACATCATCACGGATTCCTAAAAACTCAGTTTTGCATCTGTCGATTCTCAATTCATTGCGCAATTGGAATATGTTTGAGGTAGACTCTTCGATTGTTAGGTCAAGTAATACGGGAGGTTTTGGTATTGATGGTATGATGTCTTCTTTGTTAGGAGCTTCGTTGGCAAATAAAGATAAGCTCTGTTTTTTGGTGATTGGTGATTTGGCATTCTTTTATGACATGAACGCTTTAGGAAATAGGCATGTCGGAAGAAATATAAGGATACTACTTATCAATAATGGTAAAGGTACAGAATTTAAGAACTTTGATCATCCTGGGGCAGCATTCGGTGACGAAGCTGACCTTTATATTGCCGCAGGGGGACACTATGGCGGGCAATCAAAAGATTTGGTAAAACATTATACTCAAGATTTGGGATTTGAATATCTGACAGCAAGCAATAAGGAGGAATATCTTTCACAGGTAGATGCTTTTGTAAATCCTCAGATGATAGATCGCCCCATCGTTTTTGAAGTTTTTACACATAGTGAAGATGAAAGCGATGCCTTAAAGACAATTTATTTCTCAATGTCAGATTCGACAGGCAGAGTGCGAAACTTCGTCAGAGGAGCTTTTGGGCAAAAAGGTGTTGAATTGGTAAAAAAAATAATCGGTAAATAAAGGATACAGAATGAATCTCAAAAAATTTTTTTTCTTGATATTATATTATGGTATAGGATACCATCTCCCTCAAAAAACATCAAAATGGGGGGGGGCATTTTCTCGAAAATTCCGCTATTGGTGTTGTAAACACATTTTTAAGAAAATAGGTATAGTTACAAATATTGAGCGACATGCTTTTTTCGGTAATGGAAGTGAGATAGAAATTGGTAACTATTCAAGTCTAGGCGTGAATTGTCATGTACCTCATGATACAATTATAGGCGATTATGTGATGATGGGTCCAAATTGTTTTATTTTTGCAAGTCAGCATAATACATCACGTACTGATATTCCAATGGTTTTTCAAGGGAATACTAGAACTATGCAAACTATTATAGGAGATGACGTATGGATTGGGCGTGATGTAATAATGTCGCCTGGACGCCATATTGGGAATGGCAGCATTATAGCTATGAGATGCGTACTTACAAAGGACTTTCCACCATATAGTGTAATTGGGGGTTGTCCATGTCGTATATTGAAAAAAAGAAAAGAAATCAATGAAAATAGGAATATTAACTTTACCCCAAGAAACTAATTATGGTGGAATTCTTCAAGCATTTGCCCTGCAGCGAATATTGTGTGATATGGGCCATGAAGTGCTGACTATCGACCGTCATAACCGCAGAGAATATCCCTCTTTGATGATTCATTTTGCAGGCTATTGTAAACGCTTGTTTTTTCACTATTTGCAAAGAAGACATGAAATTTCAACTAAATGGAATCCTTTTATTTCGGAGGAAGAATATAAAGCATCTTCTGCAAAAACACAGCAATTCATAGAGCGCAACATTCGACTTACTTGTCACGTATTCTCTGATGAATTGGCAAAGATAGAAGAAAAATATAGATTCGATGCTTACGTTGTTGGAAGTGATCAGGTGTGGCTTGATAATTATTGCCCTGCTTCATTTTTG
>OCTX012244653.1_pt1 | contig 12114 bp, 10 predicted proteins | sample 1539691 | NCBI WGS metagenome assembly OCTX01 (sample SAMN02144231, study PRJEB22623) | gut metagenome | biome: sheep rumen | host: Ovis aries | place: New Zealand
CATGAGCAGAAGTCGCTGTTCATCATGGATAGTGTTGCTGCCGACTTGGCTGTGCTGAAGACTCCGGGCGAGTGGGGTGCCGACATTGCAGTGGGCGACGGTCAGTCGCTGGGCATTCCCATGTCTTATGGTGGTCCCTATGTAGGCTATATGTGCTGTACGGAGAAGTTGATTCGCAAGATGCCAGGACGCATTGTGGGCAAGACCGTTGACAATCGTGGTCAGCGTGCCTTCGTGCTCACCCTGCAGGCTCGCGAACAGCATATCCGCAGACAGAAGGCTACGTCGAACATCTGCTCCAATCAGTCGCTGATGGCTTTGCATGCTACCATCTATATGGCCTTGATGGGTCGCGAGGGACTGCGTGAGGCTGCAGAATTGGGTTACGGTGGAGCCCACTATCTGTGCGACGAATTGGTGAAGACAGGTCGTTTCCAATTGGCTTACGACCAGCCCTTCTTCAATGAGTTCTATGTGAAGTACGATGGCGATGCCCAGACGTTATACCAGCGTTTCATCGAGGCTGGCATTCTGGGTGGTGTTTGTTTCGAGGACGGCTTCCTCTTTGCTGTCACTGAGAAGCGTACGAAGGAAGAAATTGATAACCTTGTAAAGATTGCAGCCTTATGAATATTTGAAGCCCCTTGATAAGGGGCTGGCTTAAGCCAGGGATTCAAAATAAAAACGATTATGAATAACAAATTATATGGTAATTTAATATTTGAATTATCTCATGAGGGGCGTAGGGGCTACAGTCTGCCTCAGAACAAGTATGAGCATAAGTTGAGCGAACTGCCTGCAACGCTCCGTCGTCAGGAGAAAGCCCAACTTCCTGAGTGCGACGAGATGACCGTGGTACGCCACTATACCAATCTCTCGCTGAACAACTTCGGTGTGGACAATGGGTTCTATCCGTTGGGCTCTTGCACCATGAAGTATAATCCCAAGATCAATGAGGAGATGGCTGCTTTGCCAGCTTTCCAGAACCTGCATCCCTTGCAGCCCGATCATACCGTTGAGGGTGCTCGTACGGCTATTGCAGCCTTGGAGCACTATTTGTGCCGTCTGACGGGTCTTGCTCATTTTACCTTCAAGCCTTATGCTGGTGCTCATGGCGAGTTGACGGGTTTGATGGTTATTGACAACTATCATCGTTCTCGTGGCGATGAGAAGCGCAGAAAGGTGATTGTGCCCGATTCTGCTCATGGCACCAATCCTGCCTCTGCTGCTGTTTGTGGTCTCGAGATTATCGAGGTGAAATCAACAGCAAATGGTCTAGTCGATCTAGTTGACCTAGAAAGACTAGTTTTACTAGAAGGTCCCAACATCGCCGCTATGATGATGACCAATCCCAATACGCTGGGACTTTTCGAATGCCAGATTCCTGAGATTGCCAAACTCATTCACGATTGTGGCGGACTGATGTATTACGATGGTGCCAACCTGAACCCCATGTTGGGCGTTTGTCGTCCTGGCGATATGGGATTCGACGTAATGCACATCAACCTGCACAAGACTTTCTCGACACCTCATGGTGGTGGAGGTCCTGGTAGCGGTCCTGTTGGTGTTCGTGAGGGCTTGCAGGAGTTCTTCCCTGTGGTTTCTCCTTATCATGGCAACTTTGCTGTGATGATGCGCGCCTTGGCTTATATTGTCACACTGGGTGGTAACCATGTGAAGGAGGTAGGCCCGTTGGCTACGCTGAATGCCAATTACATCAAGGAGAGCTTGAAGGATGTCTATGAACTGCCTATCGACGGACTTTGTTGTCATGAGTTTGTGTTCGACGGACTGAAGGATAAATCGACGGGTGTTACCACGATGGATGTGGCTAAGCGTCTTCTGGACTATGGCTATCATGCACCGACTATTTATTTCCCCTTGCTGTTCCATGAGTCTCTGATGATAGAACCAACGGAGAATGAGTCGCGCGACACCATTGATGGCTTCATTGCCGTGATGCGCAAGATAGCTGAGGAGGCAAAGAACGATCCTGATTTGGTGAAGTCGGCGCCCCACAATACGCCTATCGGTCGTGTGGACGATGTGTTGGCTGCTAAGCATCCTATTGTAACCTATAGACAACTTCTCAATGATGCAGACTGATCTGTTGATAATAGGTGCCGGCCCTGGTGGTTATCGTGCAGCGGAATATGCTGTCCACGAGGGTTTGCAAGTGGTCATTGTAGAACAGGACGAGGTAGGAGGCACCTGCTTGAATCGTGGGTGCATTCCTACCAAGACCTATGTTCACAGTGCTTCGTTTGCTGAGGCTGTCGAGCGCCAGCAGCAAGTGGTGGCTCAATTGCGGAGTGGGGTAGAGGCTATCCTTTCTCAGCCTAACATCACCCTGCTTCGTGGTCATGCTGAATTTGTGGATGCTAACACCGTTCGTGTGGGCGAAGAAACCGTTGCTGCCAAGAACATCATCATCGCTACGGGCAGTAGCGCCAAGATGCCTCCCATCGACGATATCAACGACCCTCGCGTGATGACCAGCACAGAACTGCTCCAACTGAAAGAGCAACCCAAGCGCCTTTGCATCATTGGTGCTGGCGTTATCGGCATGGAGTTCGCCTCTGTCTTCAATCGCTTTGGCACAGAGGTAACAGTCATCGAGTTCCTGAAGGAGTGTTTGCCTATGGTGGACAGCGATGTGGCTAAGCGTCTGCGTAAGCTGTTGGAGAAGCGAGGCATCACGTTTAAGATGAAGACCGCTGTTCAGCACATGGCCGATCTGGATGCCGATGCTATTCTGGTGGCTACAGGTCGTAAGGCTAATACCGAAGGTCTGAACCTCGAGGCTGCTGGCATCACCTTGGCACCTAATGGCACCATCCCCGTTGATGATAACTATCAAGTTGTAAATAGTAAATGCTATGCCATTGGTGATGTGAACGGTCGTCAGATGCTGGCGCATGCTGCTGAGATGCAGGCTTTGCGAGTCATTAACCATATTGTTGGCAAGAAGGACGGCATTCGTTTCGACATTATGCCTGCTGCTATCTTTACGGAGCCCGAAGCAGCTTGCGTAGGTCTCAGCGAAGACCTGGTGAAAGAACAAGGCATTGATTATGTCTGCAAGAAGTCGTTCTGGCGAGCCAATGGTAAGGCGCTGGCCATGAACGAAACGGAAGGACTGCTGAAGCTCTTTGCTGATGTAGAAGGTCGCATTCTTGGTTGTCATGCCTTTGGCGCCCATGCTGTCGACATCATCCAAGAGGTAAGCGTACTGATGTGTCGTGACACCACACTCGCCCAATTGCGCGATATGGTGCATATCCATCCCACTTTGAGTGAGGTACTAAAAACAGCAGCTGAGGGTTGATTCCTCAGCTGCTTCTTTTTTTATTCTCCGTAAATCTCTGTCAGTTTCTGCACAAGGTCGTAACCTCGCAGGTCCATCGCAATGATTTTTCCTTGCGGGTCAACCAGTACACTGCTGGGGATGGAGGAAATGCCGTAAACCTCGCTGGCTGCACACTTCCAACCTTTCAGGTCGCTTATCTGGGGCCACGACATGCCCATCTGCTGAACAGCGTTTACCCATGCCTCTTTCTTCTGGTCGAAGGAAACACCCACCACCTCGAAACCTTTGGGATGGAACTTCTCATAGCATGCAATCACGTTGGGCATCTCCTTCCTGCAAGGTCCGCACCACGAAGCCCAGAAATCTACCAACACATATTGGCCTTTGCCCACCCATTGGCTCAAGTTCACGTCCTTGTCGCTCATGTCCTTCATCGTCAGTTCGCTGAACATCTTGCCTGGGGCGCGCTTCTCATAACCAGCCAACAGCTTCTTGGCTCTCTCCAACTCAGGATTGTTATAGTAGGCAGCCTTGGGGTCGAGCACCTCTTTCAGTCCCTCGTAGCCCAACTCATACATTGCCTCTTTAATATAAGGGACGGGAATCTGGTTCTTCTTGTTTTCACGAGCTATGCGACGAATCAACTGCACCTGCAGGTCGCTGATGGAGTCGAGCATCTGCGAGAATGCCGTAATCTTAGCACGTGTGGTGGGCAATTCGCTCTTAGGGTCTTGCTCCATCAATGCCTTATACTGTTTCACAATGGCTTCGCCCTGTGCGTCCAGCATATCCATCTCAGCCTTGTACACCTCTTCCTGTGCCATCACTGCCAGCGACGTCATTACCAGCAGTGCCAATGTCATAATCTTCTTCATATCCTTCTTTTTCGTTTAGTTTGCCTGCAAAGGTACGAATAAGCGAGCACAATGCAAAATAAAACTGTTTTTATTTTTGCTCAAACGACGTGATAGAGTTGCTCAAACACATAGATATACGCTATCTTTGTCAAACATCTAGGCTATCTTCATCGTACATATACGCTATCTTCATGCAACATAGCCTATATTTACATCGTCGATATAGGCTTCTTGCTTGGTGCGGAACCACTACTCGCATAGTGAGTAGCCTTTCGAGGCGATGCGAGGAGCAACTCCGCTGCATGTAAAAAGCCTTTGGAGACAATGCCAAAAGTTACTCCGCCAAATGCTCAGCTGTAACAATTCGCAAAAACTATCCCCCTATACACCAAACACCCCGCGACCACCGATGCACAGGACGTTTGCGCATGGTGTATAGTTCGGTAACTATACACCAACTATACACCATACTATTCACCTGAACCCAAAATCGACTCCAAAATTCTTTTGGTGTAGTGCTGGTGTAGTCTTGGTGTAGTGTTAGAACAACTATACACCATCATCAATCCCTTTCTACATCGGCATTTGAAGCCTGTTTGGTGTATAGGGGGATAGTTTCTCGAAAATAAACTATCCTTGCCTATAATTGTCCTCTGATTTTCCACTATCAGTCTCCATTTCCCTTTGTTCCGAGCGGACTAGACGTTTAATCGGAGCGGAGCGGGAGTCCGCTCCGAGCAAAACATCATTTTCAATTATCCATGTTTCAGCGCATGACAGTTGACAGTTTGGTTACAACCACTTTTGTCTCTGAAAATTTGGAAGTCTCAGAATTATGTATTATCTTTGCAGACGAAACAACATTGTAGAACAAATAAAACTGATTGCCTATGGGCTAGGAAATAGATATACGGACATATAGGATGAATATCCGCTTTTAGATTCTTGTTCTAGAAAATCGGCAAAATTTCTCAAGAACAATCAAGAACTGAAGTAGGAGTTCACGCCGTTCGGCGTGGGCATTACTCGTTTAAGATTGTTGGGCGTTTGCCGATGCCTCTAGAACGTAGACGAAGTACTTGTCCACGTTTTCTTTTTGTTTGTAACCAATTAACATAATATCAATAATAATTTAAAACTAAAAAGTATGAAGAAAAAAGACTATGAAAGGCCTGCGATGCAGGTCGTCCAGTTGAAACAACAGCCAACGCTGCTGGCTGGCAGCCAAATAGAAGACGTTGGCATGCAGGACTACATTCCAGGAAGCGAAGAAGAGTAATGAACCCACAAAAACGAAGAAAGCAATGAAAAAGACATTTAGATTTCTTAGCATGGCCACCCTCGCACTGGTAGGCGCAGTAATGACCAGCTGCTCTAACGAAGATGACAGCGTCAGCAATCAGCAGTCCGAGAACAATAGCAACGTTGTAACCCTGACTGCCACTGTTGGCTTTGGCGGCTCCACCCGCGCACTGACCTCAGCTGGCGCGAAGACCTTCGCCGATGGCGACGAGATTGCAGTGATTTATAAGAATACAAGCGGTGAAACCAAGAAGGCAGTGGGTACAATTGCTTCCGGTGTTGGCTCGAGTTCTGCCACCTTCACCGTGACACTCACCGACCCGAACAAAGACGCGGCTATCCGCTACATTTATCCCGAAGCGATATCGAAGAATTACATTCCCCCGACTGCTAAGATAGACGATAATGGCACCGTGAACATCGCCAGCCTCTATATTCAAAACGGCCAGCTGGCCACACTCGGCAACACCCTCGACCTCTGCACCTTTGACGCAGACAACTGGTCATCTGGTACACTGCCTACTGGCACGCTCGCTAACCAGCTCACCATCCTAGCCATCAAACTCAAGAAAGGCGACGACGTTACCAGCACCATCACGCAAATGACTATCAATGCAGGCGGCCGTTTTTACAACATCGAAGGACACGATAGCGACGGTCATATCTACGTGGCCATCCTCCCCTGTTCCGATTATTTCACGGTTTCTGCTACCGACGGCTCAAAATACTACTATAAGCATTTTGCGAACAAAGTTTACTCGAAAAACACATGCATCCAAGCCACTTGGAATATGGCAGATGAGTTCTGGAGCAGGGATGAGACCGCCGAAAACGTCTTAATAGGTGTAAGTTCTTTTACCCTAGACAATATTACGTGGACCGGTGCAAGAGTAGTAGAATATGATTGCTTCCTCCCAGCCGGAACATTCGAAGCTCCCTCTGGAAAAAAATTCGCCAAGATTGAGATATTTACTCTTGACGAGATATTATCCCCCTGGTCATATAATGATGATAGGAATGCATTCACATGGACTGGCAGCGCGTCATCAGTATCCTATACAGTTAATAACGACAGTGATTTTTACCCAGAAGGAATATTGTTCTATTATGAATAAGAGTAGATTACGGGCCTGTGGTTCTTGCTTCGTAGGTCAACCTTACAGGAGGCTCGAGCCCCCTGTAAGGTTGACCAAAACAACATAATTTCAAATCATTGGGGACTGGTTGTTTGATGTGAATTCACGAATTCAATCAAAACCAGTCCCCTCTATGATTCTTTTACGCCAGAATTAAAGTAACTCTCTTTCTCAACGAGATGCGCTTTCATTCTCGATGATAGTTATTCTCGTTTCCAACGAAAGTTATTCTCTGTTTTTACTGTTTATCTTTCCGACAACTTTGCTCTTGGAGATAAGCTACGATAGGTGTCGTAACCACCAGTGTCGGAAGGATAAATAATGGTGTCGATGAAGTAAATGTGACGATTGGGGAAGGAAAAGTACACCTGCACGGAATCGAACCGTGACCAACGGAACCGGAATCCGTTATTCTATCCTTTAAACTACAGGTGCTCAAGGCTTAAAAACGGATGCAAAGGTACAATAAAAAAGTGAAAAGTGAAAAGTGAAAAGTGAAAAGTTCCGTAGAATTATATTCTTTTAAGTGTTGTGAGTGACTGCAAAATGTTGGTGAAAATCAAGAATGAGTGACATTTTGCAAAAATAATTATGGAATTTGCTTGCAATTTAATATAAAAGTAGTACCTTTGCACGCACAAATCGTAAATAGTAAATCGACAAATTGTAAATGCAAAGATGAGTCAATTGATAAAACCCATAGACTACAAGTCCCTGCTCGACACGAAACAGACGGAGCAGGGCATTAAACTGATTAAGGAATTCTTCCAGCAGAACCTCTCGACGGAACTGCGCTTGCGTCGTGTGACAGCTCCCTTGTTTGTATTGCAGGGACTGGGTATCAACGACGACCTGAACGGAGTGGAGCGTGCAGTGACATTCCCCATCAAGGATTTGGGCGATGCAAGGGCTGAGGTGGTTCACTCGTTGGCTAAGTGGAAGCGCTTGTCGCTGGCTGAATATAAGATAGAGCCTGGCTATGGCATCTATACGGACATGAACGCCATTCGTGCTGACGAGGAACTGGACAATCTGCACTCGCTGTATGTAGACCAGTGGGACTGGGAGGCTGTGATAACGAAGGAACAACGTACAGTGGCTTTCCTGAAGAATGTGGTGGAACGCATCTATGCAGCCATTCGCAGAACGGAGTATCTGACCTGCGAGACTTATCCGCAGATAAAGCCTTTCCTGCCTGAGAAGATTCACTTTATCCATGCAGAGGAATTGCTGCAGATGTATCCTGACAAGACGCCCAAGGAGCGTGAGGATGCTATTTGTGAGAAATACGGTGCCGTATTTATAATAGGTATAGGCGGAAAGTTGTCGAATGGTGAGAAGCACGATGGACGTGCCCCAGACTATGACGACTGGTCGACGATGGGCGAGAACGGACTGTTGGGACTGAATGGTGATATATTGATTTGGTATCCTGTGCTGGGTCGTTCATTCGAATTGTCGTCCATGGGTATCCGTGTGGACAAGGAATCGCTGCTTCGCCAATTGAAGATAGAAAACAAGGAGGAGCGTGAGAAGTTGTATTTCCACCAGAAACTGCTGAACGACGAGTTACCACTGAGTATAGGTGGTGGTATCGGACAGAGTCGTCTGTGTATGGTGCTGTTGCACAAAGGACACATTGGCGAGATACAAGCCAGCATATGGCCTGACGAGATGCGCCAGGAGTGCAAGAAGCTTGGAATGCAGCTCATTTAGTGAATAGTGAACAGTGAATAGTGAACAGTTAAGCTAGTTCAAGATCTAAGAGGTCCCTCAATTTTCCGATTGAGGGATTTTCTTTTACCATCTGCTCATATTGTTCGCGACGAGTGAGGATGCGCACCTGCTCATGGTGCTCAGCCACACGAACGGTAAAAGTGATGGACTTGTTGTGAAGATAGGTCTTCAGGGTACTGAGGATGCTACCCTTGATTTCCTCAATCTGGTCCATAGCCAACTGGTTCTCTACCACCAACTCAACATGGGGAAACTCAGTGATTTCGGGCGTCATGTTCTTCATACGAGTGGCCACACCACTAAGACGCTGGGGCATGCGATTGCACATAGACATCCACTGCAGTTCCAGATCTTGCTGGCTGAACACTTCTTCGTCGTTAAGACGCGTCACGTTAGGATCGTTGTCAGCAAGTGTTCCTGGAATGATGTGCATCTTGCTCTTTGGATTGTTCTTGTCGTTCAGATTCTTCCAAGAGAAACCTATCTTCGACTTCAATTGAGGGCGAGAGGCAGAAGTGTAAGTGGTTGTAGGGACGCTAGTAGATTCATTAGTATTACTAGTTTGACTAGTTTCACTAGATGGTCTAGATAGTCTAGAATCACTAGAAGTGGACACAACAGGCTTAGCCGCAGCCACCTGCGGAGCTGCTTGCTTGGGCTGAGCCTGCTGTATCAATTGCTTAAACAGGGATTTCAGTCTTCTGGGCTTACGCCCACTGCCAGCCCCCTCGTCAGGCTGTGTAATCTGAGCGATTTCTATCAATGTCAGCTCAACGAGCAGACGCTTGTTGCTGGACTGACGATAATTGATGTCGCACTGGTTCATCAGTTGCAGAGCCTTATATAAGAAAGGTATAGGGCACTTCTTTGCTTGCTGCTGATAGCGCTCACGCTGTTGGTCGCTCACTTCGAGCAAGGGAAGAGTCTGCTGGTCGCGAGCCATCAGCACATTGCGAACATGCTTAGCCAGACCGCTGATGAGCAGTCCTCCGTCGAAGCCCTTGCTGATGATGTTGTTCAGCAGAACCATAATGTCAGCCACCTTGTTGTCAATGCTCAAGTCGACAATCTGGAAGTAATTCTCGGAATCGAGCACGTTCAGGTCTTCGATAACCTTCTGATAGGTAATGTTGCCCTGACAGAAAGACGTAGCCTGGTCGAAGATACTCAGGGCATCGCGCATTCCACCATCCGCTTTTTCAGCAATCACAGCCAAAGCCTCTTCTTCGTAAGTGATGCCTTCCTTGTCTGCCACACTCTTCAAGTGGTCGATGGTGTTGCGCACCGTCATACGCTCAAAGTCGTAAATCTGACAGCGACTGAGGATGGTAGGCAGAATCTTATGTTTCTCCGTAGTAGCCAGAATGAAGATGACATGTGCTGGTGGCTCCTCCAAAGTCTTGAGGAAGGCATTGAAGGCTGCAGTAGACAACATGTGAACCTCGTCGATGATGAACACCTTGTATTTTCCAACCTGTGGTGGGATGCGTGTCTGTTCCATAAGCGACTTGATGTGCTCCACGGAATTGTTGGAGGCAGCATCCAACTCAAAGATGTTGTACGAACGCTGTTCGTTGAAAGCCTGACAGCTCTCACATTGTCCACAGGCCTCACCCTCAGCAGTAGGTGTGAGACAATTGATGGCTTTGGCGAAGATACGAGCGCAGGTGGTTTTTCCCACACCTCGAGGTCCGCAGAAGAGATAGGCGTGAGCCAGCTTTCCACTCTTCACGGCGTTCTTCAGTGTGGTAGTCAACGCCTGCTGTCCCACCACAGTATCAAAGGAGATGGGCCTGTATTTTCGCGCTGAAACGATGTATTCTTCCATATGAAAAACAAATTTGGGTTCAAAGGTACGAAAAAAAAGAGAAATAAGAAATAAGAAATGAGAAATAATTTGTATCTTTGTGCCCGAATAAGAAAAATAAGATGAAGAAGGTGAGGAATTTTATGCTCCGTATTTACCACGTGAAAGGCCTGAAATATATCGTTGTGGTCTTTCTCGCAGTCCTCTTTATCGGCTTTCTGGATGAGAATAGTGTGTGGAAGCATCTTCGCAACCAGCAATACATCGGAGAACTGAAAGATGAGATTAAAGAATACGAAGAGCGCTACAAGCACGACAAGGCCCAGATTAGGGAACTGGACAGCGATCCGAAATCGATTGAGAAAATAGCTCGTGAACGCTATTTTATGAAAGCCGACGATGAGGACATCTTTGTGCTGAGCGATGACGAACGCCTTCCATCAAGTGTCCTGTCTAATGAAACAACTGAGTAGTATTGAAACAGCCATTCTGCTTATTGGCGGATTGCTGATGGTAGTGGGTGCAGGCGGAAGTATGTTCCTGCAGTCGTGGGCTGCCTATATCTTTGCCCCTGGTGCCTTGTTGTTTGCTGCTATGCAAATGCGCCAGTCGTATGAAGGCAATAACTTTACCATACGTCGTCTACGCCGCATCCAATTGACGAGCGATGTACTTTTCATGTTGGCTGGACTGCTGATGCTGGCCAACCAGTCGAACTTCTTTGGCATTAACCTACTGCTATATATTAAATATGTACACAACAACTGGATAGTTGTGTTGCTCGTGGCAGCCATCTTACAACTATATGCCAGCCATAGAATTGCAAATGAATTAGAAAAAGAGGCAAAAAAACGCTAATTATTGCGCAAATGTTTTAAAATGCGCAAATATTTTTTCGTATTTCAATATAAGGTAGTACATTTGCCACTGATTTAAGTAACTATGATTTGTCTATGAACAAAATACTCTATATGTTTGTCCTCGTTGCAGCGGTTTCATCGTGTGCAAGTTCCTATAATGTGCAGGGCTCTTCGTCGATTTCTGCACTGGATGGAAGCAAGCTCTATCTGAAAGCGCTCAAGAACAACGAGGTGAAGAATATCGACTCTTGTGACGTGGTACATGGAGAATTCCACTTTGCCGGACTGCTTGATACAGTGCGTATGGCCAACCTCTTTATGGGCGACGAGAGCATCATGCCCGTTGTGCTGGAAGAGGGTGAGATTACCATCAAGATTGACAATGCCTCGCAGAGCGTTGGTGGAACACCGCTGAACGATAGTCTTTATAAGTTCATAGACAAGCATAATCAGTTGTCAAACCGCATGAATGAGCTGTCGCACAGACAGAGCCAGATGTTGTTGGACGGTATTGACGAACAGGAGATAGATCAGAAACTCTCAGCAGAGGCTAATGCCATTGCAGCAGAGGAAGACGAGTTGGTGACTAAGTTTGTTGTTAACAACTTCGACAATGTGCTGGGTCCTGGTGTCTTCATGATGATTACAAGCCAGTATCGATTCCCAGTGCTGACCCCACAGATTGAGGACATCATGTCTAAGGCAACTGAGAAATTCAAGAACGATCCTTATGTGAAGGACTATTATAAGACAGCACAGGAGAATGAGGCCCGCATGAATGGTATGGACGAGGCTGCACAGCCAAAGCCTCAGCCCGACTCCATGCCGTCGCAACCTACAGTTCCACTGACCAACGTTCCTGAACAGAAATGAGAACACTCGTTAAGGGAGGACGCATCGTCAATGAAGGTCGGATTTTCGATGGCAGCGTTGTTATCGAAGACGGCAACATTATAGATATTACCAAACAGCAGCCCGAGACATCGTTTGATGAAATCATCGATGCCTCGGGTTGTTATGTATTGCCAGGAGTCATTGACGACCATGTGCACTTCCGTGAGCCAGGACTTACAGAAAAGGCGGATATAGAAAGTGAGAGCAGAGC
>OCTX011946753.1_pt1 | contig 12106 bp, 7 predicted proteins | sample 1539691 | NCBI WGS metagenome assembly OCTX01 (sample SAMN02144231, study PRJEB22623) | gut metagenome | biome: sheep rumen | host: Ovis aries | place: New Zealand
CGGCGTGGCCGCGCTGTTCGATCCGGGCAGGGAGCTCAGGTTCGACGCCGCGGCGAAGCGCTTCGAAAACTCATCCGCCGCGAACGTGCGCCTCGCCCAGCCGCGCGTCGAGGCGTGATTCGGGCGCTCGGCGCGGGGCTCGCCCGAACCGTCGCCTGCGGCACCCCGCCAGCATGACTCACTGCTGTAAATAAAGTTTACCGCTTGTCGCTTACGCTTACAAGTTCACCGAGGTTTATGCTACGCGCTGCAGTCATGCTGGGCCGCAGGCTCCTCTCGTGCGCCCCCGCGTCTCCCGCCCTCTGCTATATTCATTGCTTCGCTCGCTTGTGAATCGCCCGAGAGCGGGAGCGTTTCGTTGAAGGTGTGATTGCAACGCGAGCACTGACTGGGGGAATCATATCCCCCGAGGCCGAAGTCCGAAGTCGCCGCAGGCGAGCTCAATGCGGGGTGCGTCTCGCCGCTTCTTCACAAATCGATCCACAACCGCCTCTATGCTCCAGGGGGTCCGTCGCGCGGGGCCTTGCGGATGCTTCGCAGTTCGCGCTACGCGCTCACCCAACCCGACGCCTTTGGCGCGGGCGCATCACGCGACGGACAAGCTATCGCTGCTTCATTGGTGACTTTGTTCACTCTTCATTGCTCCGCCGCGGAGCGACGGAGCCCCCTGAAGCACCCATCTCCCAAACTCCAAGACTCCCAGCAGCGAAAGCAAACCCCCTCTGCGCACTCTGCGTCTCTGCGCCTCTGCGTTAAAATCAAACACTCAAACAATTCCCATTTCGCCACTCCGTCAATTGCCATCGAAATTTGATATAATGTTCCCGTTCGCCTGAAGGCATAGGGGTCCAACAAACCCGGTAGGGCGGCCATCGGAAATGATGCTTATTAACTTGCGGTGAGGAGAGCCCCGGAGCCAAGGCGTCGAAGGGGCGAATCTGCGAGGCCAGCGGGCAGGACGCGGCAGGGTCCATATCACCGGCGGTGGGTTACCGCGAGGGGTTACTGCTTAAGCACAGTGCCACTATACCCCGGAGGCATCATGAAAAATCAGCAGGAACAAACTATAGTTGCAGAAGGCTATGAAACGTGGATTCGATCAATCAAGGCGCGAATCCAACGGGCGAGGATCAAGGCATCCATGCTCGTCAACTCCGAGCAGACTTTGCTATATTGGGATGTCGGACATGAGATATTGGCGAAACAGGAAAAGGAGGGATGGGGAAGCAGGGTAGTGGATCGGATGTCGGCGGATTTGAAAGCGGCGTTCCCTGACATGACAGGATGGTCGCCACGCAATTTGAAGTATATGCGTGCTTTTGCTGATGCCTGGAAGCGGAATGAAATTGTGCAAGCGCCGCTTGCACAATTGCCGTGGTACCATCATTTGGCCTTGCTTGAGTGCCTGAAGTCCCGTGGAGACCGCATTGCATATGCAGCACTCGCGATAGACAACGGATGGTCTCGTAATGTGATGGTTCATCAGATAGAACTTGGTGTTGCCGATCAGCATGGATCTGCGATAACAAATTTCAAGAGCCTGATGCCACCTGTGGATTCCGACATGGCAGTGCAGACGCTGAAAGGCGAGTATGATCTTGGTTTCCTTCCGGCGACAGCAAAGACAAAAGAAAACAGGCTCAGACAGATGCTTGTCGACAAGGTGGCAAAGTTCATGGTCGAGCTTGGCGCGGGGTTTTCCTATGTCGGCAAGGGTTTGGCCATTGACGTAGGAGGGGATGAGTTTGAAATCGACCTTCTTTTCTATCATGTACTTCTCCATCGCTACATTGTAATAGAGTTGAAAACCGGGAAGTTCCATCCGAAAGACATAGGGCAGCTTGGCTTCTACATGACGGCTGTTGATCGACATGTAAAGTCGGAGATGGACGGCAAAACGATAGGCATATTACTATGCAAGTCACGGAACGACATAGTGGCTGAATACTCCCTTTCCGACATGAACAAGCCGATAGGAGTGTCGACATACCGCCTCGGCCTGCTGTCGCAGGAGCAACTCCAGACGCAGTTGCGGAAGGCTCTCTCCGAAAGGAAGAAAAGTGGCGCGAAAAGAAATGTGGCAAGGCGGTGAAGGGATTGGCTCCTGCCGGCAAGGGGGTCCATCGCTCCGCGACGGAGACCCTGAAGCACCCATCTCCCAAACGCCAAGACTCCCAGCAGCGAAAGTAAACCCCCTCCGCGCCTCTGCGTTAAAATCTCCCAATCCGTCAATCCTACAATTCCCGCATGAATTTTGCGGTGGATGGGTCCGCGTGAACGAAAAAGAACGCCGGCAGGGGTGACCTGTCGGCGTTCAGTCGTTCTTTGCTGATTTCATGTCAGTCTACAACCATCGCTCATATCTGCGTTCTCCTTTCCTTTTACCGCCTTTGCCCGTCGGTTTCCGCGGCTTTCCGCCGAACGCGACCCGCCTGACGACGCTGGTTTTGCTTTGTTCGGCGGAACGCGTTGTTCTCTGCCGGCGATGTTGCGTCAATCTTCGGTCTTCATCCGCGGAAGCGCCCTCGGCCCGTCCGAACATCGGCACTTCGCTGTCAACGGTGGATAGTTTAGCAAATCCCCGTTCCATAGGCCAATCGGAATAAACCTCAATCCTCCATAGGCCTGTCCGATGGGGCCGTCATGCCGCCTCCGCGGCACCTCCGCCGCGGTAGGGCGCGGTCGCCGAACGCGCCGCAATGGGCTGGAAATCCGAAAATTTTCTCGCGAGGTACCCCATGTCCACCTCGCGAGGTACCTGCCATGTACCTCGGGAGGTGCCCGTTGCCTTTGGCGACAGCTCATTTGCCCCTGCTGCGTGGAGTTTCGCAGTCTCGAAGGGGGTCCGTCGCTCCGCGACGGACCAAACCCCGAAATCCGCTCCGTTTGCACAAGCGATTTTTTGGTATAATATTCTCATCTCGCGAGGCGCACTGCGCGGCGCGGGGTCATAGTCCGGAAAACGGGAAACCCACCGGGCGCTTAATCAATGTAGCATCAACGCTACACGTCGTTCCCACAAAATACGACCAAATATTTTATCCAGAACGACATGTAGGTGATGATGCGCCTAGCTGGGCGCATTGTCTCTTCTGCATTCGTGTTAGGCCTTTGGTCGGGCTTCGATGGAGTGCATGAATGGGATATGCGCCTTTTTTCATGCATGCGAGGCGGTCTCCGCGGCGATTTGTGCGCAGGGGAAACGATGCTGGAGACATGGCTGATTCGCAGATAAAATCACGCGAGAGGGTTCGCGCACACGGCGAGGTGTTCACGGCAAATGGGCAGAAAGCACAGAAGGGATGGGATGATAAGGCGTCAGAGATTCTTTTTGTGCTCGGACTATAAAGCATTGTTGAACCGTTTGAAGCGGAACCAAAGCGCACAGTGTGTAATTATAGTATATAATATGTGTTAGCTATGACTGAGACAGAAAAAAGATATTTTGACCTTCTTACCGCCCGTCGGTCTAAGCTGGCCGACGCCTTGGAGGACCCATGTCTTCGGGGTATCAAGACGAGTGTTGTTGATAAGTATTCTGATCAAGCTCATTTTATTTATGAGCTCATCCAGAATGCTGACGATGCGCGCGCGACGGAGGTTTCCTTTGACGTATGCCCCGACAAGCTGGTGTTCACGCATAATGGTCTGCGGCGCTTCACGGTAACCAATCCGATGTCGGAAGCCGAGGACTTTAAAAATCATTGTATTGGTGACATTAATGCCATCACGGGCATCGGGTTTTCAAGCAAGCAGGACGCAAACAAGAAGGGGAATGCCATAGGAAAGTTCGGCATGGGGTTCAAGTCAATCTTTCAGTACACGAACACGCCGGAAATCTATGACCCCAATGTCGCATTTAGGATTGAGCGGCAGATTGTCCCGAGACTGCTTCCCCATGACTATCCCGGTAGGAATCCCGATGAAACCATTTTTGTTTTTCCATTCGACAACGCCGAGGCGAAGCGCCCTGCGCAAGATTCTCTTGAGAAACTCCGGTCGCTTTTGTTCCCGACGCTGTTCTTGAATAATCTTCAGGTTATTACGTTCAATTGCGGGGACTGCATCGGCGAGTATCGCAAGCGCATCACGGAGTCTCTTCGGTTTGAAACCGATGGTGTTGAGACGCAATGCGAGCGAATTGAGCACGTCAAGACGATCCGTGATGTTGTCGAGAAGAAGCGAATGCTGCTCTTCTCGCGGAAGGACACGGAAGGCCATCGTTATTCTATTGGTTTCATGCTTGGGGAAGACTGGCGTCCGGTACCTTGCGATCTTAAGGCTTTTTGTTTCTTCCCAACGAAACACGAAACAAAACTCAAGTTTCTGATTCATGCTCCGTTCCTGCTCACGGACAGTCGCGAGGCAATCAAGGTGTCTGAGGAACATAATCAAGACATGATCGGCAAGCTTGCCGAGTTGATGTATGATTGCTTCATCTATATGCGCGACATGCGGACGACGGAGGGTTTGCGATTGATTGACGATGATATTTTAGACATTGTGCCGATAGGTGGTAAATTGGATGAATATGATTACGATCATTACTGTTGCAAAGATTACGATGATTGGGAAGATTGGGAATTTTTCAAGGCTTTCTGGACGAAAGCGTTCGTCTGCTTCCAACAGGAGCGGATGCTACCGACTGCTGATGACTACACGGAGTACGAGTCGTCATATTGGCCCGTGACAAAGCAGCTGCCAAGCATATTCCCAGACGATAAGCTGCAGGCCCTCTATGGCACAGATGTCCATTGGGTATTCAGAAGCAAATGGAACGATTCGGCTCTGGATTCCGATGTGTCGGATTTCATTGACGGATGTACCAAACACAGCCCGAGCGAGGTTCAGGTTCTGGATCGTATTACCGCTGAGTTCATTGAATCACAGCCCATGGATTGGTTGTCAAAGTTTTACAAGTGGATCGGGATGAGCGAAGACAGGAGAAAAAAGGCTGCAAAACTTCCGATCTTTCTCGATAAGAATGATAAGGCAGTTGCGGCATTCGATTCCAAGGATGAGCATATCCTATTCCTGCCTGCGCTTGGAGCGGATGCCTACACGACCGTCTCGGAAAAGATTCTGCAGGATGAGTCCGCAAAGGAGCTGATCGATTGGTACAAGATTACGACGCCTTCAAAACGCGATTTGATTCGTTTCATTATCGAGGAAAAGATCCCGACGGCAGAAGGGGCCGAAGCGGATCGTTGTCTTTTGCAAGTGCTAGAATACTACGCATCTTCGCCGCAGAATGAAAAAGCAGACACCGTAACACGATTGAAGGGGAAGGTTAAGCTCAAGAGCGTTGATCTTGAAACAGGTGCGCCGGCATATGAGTTGGCCTCGGAACTGTATCTGAAGACGGATTTCATCCGCGACTACTTCACGGGAATCGCAGGCGTTAATGTAGTCGACGACGATCATTACCACAGACTCGTAGGGTCGCGTTTGGAAGCAGATTTCGACGACCTCTTGCCTCAGTTGGGCGTTGATAGGATGCCGGTAATTATGTCACGAAAGTTTAGCGATTACAGGAGTTACAAGTGGCGATTTTCATCACCTGCCGAAAAGTATTGGGGGGACCAGGTGTTCACCGAGCAATATATCCACGGGGCTAGTGCGTTCTTAAAGCGAATTGATTCGGAGGAAAATCCCGCTGTCAAGAAACGGCTTTCTCTGATGCTGTGGGACCTCCTTCGGTTCCATGCCGACAGATATCGATCGCAATCGGGGGCCGAACACAAAATACTCAGACACCACTTTTATCGATACGTAGGTAATGCCAATGCCAAGGCGAACTTCTTGAGCGGTCTGCACGAGTATTCGAAGCGAGGATTGAACTATGAAGGCTTTGACAGTCGGCAACTCGAGGAACTTCGGAGTATCAAGTGGATTGTTCTTGACGAAGGGCGAAGTAATGCGCCGAGCGAGATTCCGATCAATAGGCTACCTTCGGAATACACACACACGGCCGGAGAGGACTTTTTGGTCCAAATGCTGGAGTTCAAGCCAGCCGAGGTTTCGGTTGCGGATCGTGAGGCTGCGGCGGCCGAAGCGGTTGCGCGTAGGGAGGCAAGGGCACGGGAGGATCTTTCTGCCGGACAGAAGAAGAATCTTGAGATGGGCGAGCTTGTCAGCATACTAGATCTTACGCCTGAGGATCTTTACGAGGCGAAGCGGAGAAAAGACGCAAAGAAGTTGGCCGAGGAGCAGGCGTTTTCCGCCACGCAGCACTCCGGTTCGGATAGTTCTTGCGACATTGACGGGGAAACCGAACGGATTATCGACGGCGAAGCCCACGTTCGAGCGCATACCCATGCTCGTTCGACAGGCGGAAGTGTGGTGGATAACATTGTGAAAAACCTCAAAGAGTTCAAGGCTGCCCAACGTGCAGATATACCGGCCCCGCCGTTGCCAGAACCCGACATCTCAGGCAATGACGATGACGAGATGATGCCGATGGCGATTGACTTTGGGGCGAGGATTCGTAACTGTGAGCTTCGGCAAGCTCGCGAGATTGCGGATCTTGAGCGTTGCGACGCATTGCAGCAGAAAGCGACCGAATCTGAAATCTATACCTTTGGCTGGTTTAAGAGCCTTCTCGATTTGGAGCTGTTGGGCACGGAAAAAAGCGGGGCGGAGCAGCGGGAGGTATCCCTGGCCTTTGCTAAAATGGAGAAGGAGACGGGTACCGATCGGACCTATGTGTTGAAGCGGCCGTCCAGAAACATACCGCAGTGGATCGAGGATCTTTCGGGCATCCCGCTGGATCTCTGCGTCAATGGAAAAACGATACGTCCCGTCATTGAGGTGATGAGTGTCCAGTCCTTCAATCTTCGCGTCAAGTTGAAGGCAGATGCGAAAATTGAAGGCGTGGACCTGACGCAGTTGTCGGAAGCGCGAATAACGGCCACGCGCCCGGCATTCCTTCTGGAAGAATTGAAGAAGGGTTTTTGCGACCTTAAGTTTGAGGATTCCAAGAATCTGAGAGATGACCTTACGGAGAAGATCGAATTCATCTTCGGCCCGCCCGGAACAGGCAAGACGACGTACCTTGCCAAAGAACGGATTCTCACGCTGATGCGCAGTGAGCGCGATTTCCGCGTCCTCGTGTTGGCTCCGACGAACAAGGCCGCCGATGTTCTGACGTCGCGCATCCTGTCTGTTTCGGGGAATGCTGATCAGTGCAAGAAGTGGCTGGTGAGATTCGGCTCTACGATGGACGAGAAATTGGAAGCGGCGGGTGTCTGCCCGGGCAAGGACGTCAATCTTGCGCTATTGCCTCGCCATGTGGTTGTGACGACAATAGCGCGGTTCCCCTACGATTTTTGCGTCACAGGCAATTCGGCGCCTCAGCGGCTGGTGGATCAGCAGTGGGATTACATCATCATTGACGAGGCCTCGATGGTCTCCCTCGCAAGCATCGTTTACCCATTGTATCGGAAGCGGAACGCACAATTCATCATTGCAGGCGATCCATCGCAGATCGAGCCGATCATCTCGTGCGATATATGGAAGGACGCTAACATTTACAAAATGGTCGGGTTGAACAGCTTTGTCAATCCGAAGACAATTCCTCATGAGTATCAGGTCGTTAAGTTGACGACCCAATACCGGAGCCTCCCCGCCATTGGACGAATCTTCAGCCGCTACCAGTATGGAGGTATCCTCGCGCATCATCGTGCGGAGGATGATCGGCGGGAACTTGAACTTGAGGGGATGCCCGAGATTCGCCCCTTGACGTTGCTCAAGTTCCCTGTGAGTCCATACGAGAGTGTCTATAGGCTGAAACGGCTTGGACATGGCCAGAACGGCGGGTCGTCATACCAGGTCTATTCGGCATTGTTCGCCTTCGAGTTTGTTTTGGCGATTGCGAAGAGAATGCCCTCGGACACGGCCCTGTTTCGCATTGGGGTGATCTCACCCTATCGGGCGCAGGCCGATATCGTGCAGAAGCTCGTCGAATCTGCCCGTCTTCCTCCTAACGTGCACATTTCAGCGGGAACGGTGCACGGTTTCCAGGGCGATGAATGCGAGATGATTGTTGCGCTGTTTAATCCGCCGCCCGGCATTTCCAATCGCAAGGGCTCGTTCATCAACAAGAAGAACATCATCAATGTCGCAATTAGCCGTGCTCGCGATTATCTGGTTCTGATGATGCCAGACGACAGGACGCAGAATCTGGCGAACATGGTGGAAGTTCGCAAGATTGAGCGCCTGATGCGCGAGGATGCGGAGAACTGCATTGTGCATGAGACTTCGGTTGTCGAGGAGGCGGTGCTAGGAAGCGCAACCTTTATCGAGGACAATGCATTTTCGACGGGACATCAGTCCGTTAATGTTTACGGAGTGCCTGAGATGCGGTATGAAGTTCGCGCAGAGGAGACGGCTGTTGACGTGCAGATTCAACACGATGTAATCGGTCGGACGACGGCACAGGAAATGTCCTCTCGCTCGCGCACAAGTTGAAGTGCGTATATGTGGCATGGGTATACTTCATAACAGTCGCAAACGGGGAAAGGGGATGATGCGTGGAATGAAGCGGTTTGATATCGGAGCGGGCGCGTGGGAATCCGTTTCCCGGTTTTGCCAGGTGTATGGTGAAGCAGAAGAAACAAGACGCATTATGCATATAAAATCGTCCCCATCCAAGATTTCTCCAAGCCTTGGACCGACGACGAGCTATATAAGAAGTACAATCTTTCGAAAGACGAGATTGCATTTATTGAATCAATGATAAAACCGATGGAGTGAGGTGATGTTTGAAGCTGATAATATGATAGAGGAAATGGTGCGCCAGGATGCAAGAAAGCCAGCTTTGCTTTATCATTATTGTAAAAAAGAATCTGCCCAATATCTTATGGGGTATGGAGCGGATATATCGGCGCGATCAATCTTGATGTCTCCAAATGACAAACAGGAGTATCGTACTGGCATCAATTTGTTCATCAGGTATATCAAGACGCATCGATTATTATCGCAGAATGTATGTACTATCCTCGCAAAGAAATTGTCCGACAATTTAAGTTTTGCAGAAGAAAGAAAAGGGAGCATAATTCCGTTTGCCTTTTGCTTTACAACTTTATTCAATTCCCCTTACCATTGGCATGAGTTTGTTGGGGATGGTGGCGGGTTTTGTCTCGCATTCTCACGAGTGGGTTTGGAAGATATGATTGCGAAAGTTGTGCAAAGTGGAAAAGTGTCTTTACGACTTGAACGATGCCTTTATGTTGGTTACGATGATTTGGCGATAGATTCAATGTGTGCAGCAATATGCAAGGATCGTAGGTGTGATTTTGTCAAATTGGAACAATCCAATGGTGATGATGCTAAAGCTGGTATTAGAATTATGAGTCAAGTCTGTATGTTTGCTTCAAGCATAAAATGTGGCAACTACTACCCAGAGCAGGAGTGGCGTCTAATAATGGCTTCGCCAAACTCAAAAGAGGCGAATGGGAACGGTTATTTGGCAACAGGAATAAAGGAACATTGTCCGCATAAAGATATCTTAAGTATAATGAGGGGTGTTATTAGTTCACCGACAGGAAATCATCTAGATGAGCAAAAGTGCCTTTTAGATCTGCTGAGTTCTAGAAACGGGATGCCTTTTGTGGACGATGAGTAAGAGATTTATGAAAATTGTGAGCGAGCGCGGACGCGCTCGCTGGCGGGACCCTTCGAGGAGGCGGGAGCTTTGGAGACGGGTGTGTTCCAGGGGCTCCGTCGCTCCGCGACGGAGCGATGAAGAGTGAATATAGTCGCCAGTGAAGCGACGATTGCTTGTCCGTCGCGTGATGCGCCCGCGCCAAAGGCGTCGGGTTGGGTGAGCGCGTAGCGCGAACTGCGAAGCAGCCGCAAGGCCCCGCGCGACGGACCCCCTGGAGGATAGCGGTGGTTGTGGATCGGTTTGTGAAGAAGCGGCGGGACGCACCCCGCATTGAGCTCGCCTGCGGCGACTTCGGCCTTCGGCCTCGGGGGATATGCTTCCCCCAGTCAGTGCTCGCCTCGCAATCGCACCTTCAACGAAACGCCCCTGCTCTTGCGCGATTCTCGGGTGAGCAAAGCCATGAAATCAAGCGGAGGGCGTGAGGCGCGGGGTGGTTGCGCAGCATGATGAGCGACGGCGCAAAACCATGAGGGCGACCCGATTTCGACGCGCCGCCCTTTTTGCCGAGAGGCTTGGCGGCACAGGCAAAAAGGTAAAAGGCCGCGAAATCGATGTCGCACCGTGGTTTTGCACCGGGCCTTGCGCCAGCAAGGCAGCGAATTACTGGCAAGCAACCGCCCCGCGCCGAGCGCCCGTAGCGCCTCGGTATTGACACCTCTCCGTAGATATGAGATAATGCCCCTGTTTTCAAAACGGCTGTTTTCAAAACGATTGTTTTCAAAAGGAGATGGCTGATGAAGTTCTTTGGTAGGCGCGAAGAAGTGGAAATGCTCCGCAGATGTGGCGAAAACTGAGGCAAAAGGCCGGACTCCTTTCCTTGTCGGACATGTAACTGAGGAAATGAGGGGCGGCATGAACTGGAGCTGGGTGAGTGCGGGGTTCGTCATCCTCGCGTGGGGAGTGACGTTCGCCAACACGCGCGCGCTGCTGCGCGACTTCTCCGCGCTCGAGATACAGCTGCTGCGCTTCGCGCTCGCGTGGCTTGCGCTGAGGGCCGGGGAATTGCTGCCGAGGCGCGGCGAATGCGCCGCGGACGCGTTTTCATGGCGCGGCGAGCTGCTCTTCGCCGGCATGGGGCTCGCGGGCGTCGCGGTGTACCAGTTCCTCGAGAACTGCGCGATCTACTACACCAACGCGAGCAACGTCGCGATCCTCGTCTCCTTCGGGCCAATCGTCACCGCCGTCCTCGCGCGGCTCATCACCGGAGACAGGTCCCTTTCGGCGCGGCTCGTCGCAGGCTCGCTCGTCGCGATCTGCGGCGTGGCGCTCGTGAGCCTCAACGGAGTCGTCAACTTCCAGATGCGGCCCATCGGGGACCTCATGGCGCTCGGGGCCATGGCGAGCTGGGGGCTCTACTCCGTGCTCGTGGACAAGGCGAACGCGAGGGGCGTCCCGCCGCTGACGGCGATCAGGAAGGCGTTCTTCTGGGCGCTCGTCATGATGGCCCCGCTCGCCGTCTGGGGCGCGACGGAGCAGGGATACTACGCGCTCGACGGATCGTTCAGCGTTACGCTCGACTCGGACATCAACATCGAGCGCTTCTCGCGTCCGGTGAACTGGGTCAACATCGCCTTTCTCGGAGGCGTCGCGTCCGCCGCGTGCTTCGTCCTCTGGAACGGCGCGTGCAAGGCGCTCGGCGTGGTGCGCACCACGGTCGGACTCTATCTCACGCCGATAGTCGGCGTCGTCTTCGCGTCGCTGTTCCTCGGCGAGAGGCTTACGGCGATGAGCGCCGCAGGCGGCGTCGTCATCGTCGCCGGCGTTGTAGTTGCAAACTATGGATTCTGGAGGGATGGAAAATGAAAAGGACGATTCTCGCAGTCGCTGCGTTTCTCGCGCTTTCGGCCGCCGCCGCAGAGGCGCCGGCGAAGGGAGGCTCCGCGCCGAAGCCGGAGAAGAAGGAGCAGGGCCAGTGCTGGGCGGTGACGAAGTCCGGGAACCGCTGCACGCGGCGGGCGCGTCCGGACGAGCGCTACTGCAAGCAGCATTCGTCGTCCGTCGCCCCGAAGAAGCCCCCGGCCCAGTGCATGTCGATGACGGAGAAGGGGAAGCAGTGCGAGAACAAGCCCGCGGAGGGCAAGCGCTACTGCTCCCAGCATCAGTGATGTATTTACCGCAGAGGGGTTAAGTCGGTTGCGGACACTCCGCTCGCTGCGCTCCCTTCGCGTCCGACATTCCAACCCTTCGGCGAGACGTCTTGTGTAGCGACCGCCGCTTGTTTTGCAATCGATGAAAGAACGTAGCTCCCGTTCCCCGCGATTCTCAGGCGAGCAAAGCCATGAATTCAAGCGGAGGGCGTGAGGCGCGGGGTCGCACGAGAGGAAATTGGTGGCCCGACGTGGCTGGGAAATAGAGGTGAATTTAAGCGGAGGGGTGTGGAGGCGAAGGTCTCACAAGAGGAGTGGTCTTGGCTCGCAGGCGTATGTGGTGTATCGTATG
>OCTX012245988.1_pt1 | contig 12106 bp, 8 predicted proteins | sample 1539691 | NCBI WGS metagenome assembly OCTX01 (sample SAMN02144231, study PRJEB22623) | gut metagenome | biome: sheep rumen | host: Ovis aries | place: New Zealand
GGAGGCAGGCAGCAGCGACGGCGCATAAAAGGGCGAAGCCCTTCCTTGATCGCGCCTAGTCCCCGGAGGGGATTCGAATCTGCCCGCGTCAAACAAAACCCCCGCAGATACCCAATCGGATATCTGCGGGGGATCTCTTTTCCGGGCGCAGCCTTATTTTTTATAGCAGCTCTTGATATACTCCGCAAAGCTGGCGTCGCCGACGATCGTGTCGCCCACCATCTCCTCGGTCAGTGTCCACTTGGAGAAGCGGATGATGGCCTCCTTGCCGTTTTTCTTCTGCTTGTTGACCCAGGCCAGCACGTCGAAGAGCCAGACCGGCGCGCGGCTGATGTTGGGCTCCTTGCCGGCGGCGGCAAAGAACATCCGCGCCAGCTCCTCATAGCTCCAGGTCTCCTTGCCGCCCACGTTGTAAAGCTTGCCGCTGTCGCACATGTGTTCGACGATGAAGGCGGCGAAGTCCGGCGTGTCGACGACGTTGCAGTGGACAGCCTTGCTGCCCAGCAGCGTGACCTTGCCCTTTTCGATCATGGGCATAAAGACCTTGGCGATGTCATAGAAGTATCCGCTCGGACGGAAGATGACCCAGCCGAGGCCGCTCTTTTTCAGCTCCTCTTCAAACTTTGCCTTGGCGTCGAGCATCGGGACGGCGGGGTTGCCGTCGGCCTTGAGGACGGAGATATAGGCAAACTGCTTCACACCGGCGCGTTTGGCCTCGGCGAGAAGGTTCATGTTGCCCTGATAATCCACGTCATAGCAGCTGACCTCGGCGCTGGCTTTTGTCAGCCCGACGGTGGAGATCACCACGTCCGCCCCGTCACAGAGGCCGCGGAGCGTCTCAGGCTTCTGCGCGTCCGAGGCGATCGCGGTATAGCCCGTGCAGCCGGGCACCTCGCGGACCGTGCGTCCGGTCGCAACGACCTCATGACCCTGGCGGATCAGCTCGCGCAGAATGTCGCTGCCAAGGTGGCCGAAGGCGCCTGCCAATACAACTTTCATCTTTTTTGCTCCTTTCGTCTGCGGCTCGGCCGCGTCTGCGTGTTTGACAGAAAGATTTTTCGGAAAGTGGTAGCGCCGCTTGCCGACCGTCTTGGTGCCGTATTCGATGGCCTCCTTCGGGCAGGAGGAGAGACAGGCCATGCAGTGCGTGCACTTCCCGCCCCAGACGGGCTTGCCGTCCCGGAGCGTGATGTTGGCATAGGGACAGACCTTCGTACACTTGCCGCAGCCGATGCACGCGTCGGTGGCATAAAAGTCGTCGGCCTTGACGAAATACTTATAATACAGCTCGTTGACCGGCACCGTGGCGGCGAGGGTTGCCTTGCCGGGCTGCTTCTCGGGAATGATCCCGTTCAGGGAGATGATCTCCGCCGCCTTGTCGATGACGGGAACGGCCTCCTCCACGATCCTGCGGCATTCATAGTCCTGCTTGACCGTGAAGAAGACGGGATAGTTCGTCGGCATCCGGACGCTGGCGCTTCCGTGGTAGACCATGCCCTTTTCCTCGGCGAGCCGTTTGGCGAAATAGCCCGAACAGCTCATCTCGCTGGCGGCGGTGAAGACGAAGAAAATGTCGCGGCTGCCCGTCAGCGGCGTGGCCTTCAGCCAGTCGCGCACGATCCGGGGCATCTCCGCCACATAGACCGGCGAGACGATGACCCAGGGCTTTTCCGAGAAGAGCGGGCTGTGGTCGTTGGTGCGGAATTTTTCCAGCAGGCTCACGGCCTCGTCACCGATGCGCCCGGCAATCCGTTTGGCGGCAAAGGCACAGTTGCCCGTCGCCGAGAAATATAAAATCATAGCTTGCGTCCTTCCTTGCTGCGCTCCTCGCCGCGCCGGTCTAGGGCGACGTTGCGGAAATACAGCACGATATCAATGGCGACCATGGCGATGTCTGCGAAGTAGAACCAGATCGAATAGGCCCAGACGCCGGTGCGGCTGTAGGTGATCAGCTTGCCCAGCAGCCCGACGAGATAGCCGAAGACCACGATGAACTCAAACATGACGCTCTTGCCCTTCGCCGTGCGCGAGCGCCAGGATTTGGCGATGTTGAAGGGCCAGGAAAAGCCGAAGGCCACCAGCATGCCGATCTCACAAAGCTGTACGATATCCATTTTATTCTCCTTATCCTCTCATGCTTCCGGTTTCCAAAAATCTCTGGTGCCAGGACAGCGCCTGCGTCAGATCGTGGGGCGTGTGCTGCCCCCTGGAAACCTTCTGCGCGTGTTCAAAATACTCCCGCAGCAGCGGGCGGTAGTCCGGGTGGGCGCAGTTCTCGATCAGAAGCTCGGCCCGCTCCCGCGGCGTCTTCCACCGCAGGTCGGCCACGCCCTGCTCCGTCACGATGACGTGCACGTCGTGCTCGGTGTGGTCCACGTGGCTCACCATTGGCACGATACAGGAGATCGCGCCGCCCTTGGCCACGGATTCGGTGGCGAAAATGCTCAGCCGCGCGTTGCGGGTAAAGTCACCGCTGCCGCCGATGCCGTTCATGACCGAGCTGCCCATGATGTGCGTGGAATTGACGTTGCCGTAGATGTCCAGCTCGATGGGGGTGTTCAGCGCGATCACGCCGAGACGCCGGATGACCTCCGGGTGGTTGGAGATCTCCTGCGGGCGGATAACGATCCGGTCGTGATAGTCCGGCAGGTTTTCGTAAAAGCGGCGGCGCGTGGCCTCCTCCAGCGAGACGGCGCTGGCCGAAACGCGGGCAAAAACGCCCCTGTCCATCAGCCCCAGCGCGGCGTCCTGCATGACCTCGGTGTACATCTCAAGACCCCGGAAGCCTCCCTCGTTGAGGGCCTGCAGCACGGCGTTGCCCACGCTGCCGACCCCGGACTGGATGGGCCCCAGACCCTCCGGCAGGCGTCCGGCGGCGACCTCGCCCTTCAAAAAGCTCACGACGTTTTGACCGATCCGGGCGGTGACGGGCGTGAGAGGCTTGAAGCTGGCGGGCTGGTCCGGCCTGTCCGTCAGGACGATGGCGGCGATCTTCTCCGGCGGGCAGGGGAGAAAGGGCGTGCCGATCCGGTCCGCCGGGGAGAGGATGTTCAGCGGCCGCGCGCGGGGCGGCAGGCCGATCTCGAAAATGTCGTGCATGCCGAAGAGATCCAGCGGCAGCGTCTCGTTGACCTCCACGATCACCTTGTCCGCCGCCCGGACGATCGCATCCATGCAGCCGACAGAGGCTGTCGGGATCAGGCCTTCTTCGGTCACGGCGCTGCATTCGACAATGGCAAAGTCGATCTTCGGCCCGACGCCCTCGGCGATCTGGCGCGGGAAGTGGGAGATGTGCATGTCGCTGTAGCCGATCGTGCCGGCGTTGATGGCGGCGCGCATATCCCGGTTGGACTGGTAAGCGAAGCGGCGCCGCACCAGGCCCGCGCGGGTCAGCGCGCCGTCCAGCTCGTCGCCCACCGAGGCGCCGACGCAGATCGTCAGATCGTCCGCGTGGCCGCTCTCGGCCAGAGCCAGCGGCACGGCTTTGGGGTAGCCCACCAGCGTAAAGCCGCTCATAGCAAGCGTCATGCCGCTGCGGATCTTCTCCGCGGCCTGCTGCGGCGACAGGATCTTTTCCCGATAGATGGCTGCGACACGTTCCATGGCGCGTCCCTCCGTTTCGCCTGTTAAAATTTGACTTGCAAAAACATATTCTATCATAAAAGGCCGCCGTTGTAAATCGCGCGGCGCGCCGCGGGAGAAGAAAAGCCTTGTCATCTGTTCCGTCGCGCGATATGATAAAAAAAGAAGAAAAGGAGCGTGAGACCATGAGAAGAAAAGACCGGGAGATCACGGACCGCGAGGAGATCCGCGCGATCCTGGAGCGGGCGCGGGTACTGCATCTGGGCATCAACGCCGGAGGGCGGCCCTATGTCGTGCCGCTGCACTATGGCCTCGCCTGGTCGGACGGCCTGCCCGTTTTCTATGTCCACGGGGCAAGAGAGGGCCGCAAGCTTGATCTGCTGCGGCGCGACAACCGCACCTTCGTGGAGATCGACACGGACGAAGCGCTCGTTTCCGGCGGCGAGACTCCCTGCAAATACGGCGCGGCCTACGCCAGCGTCATGTGCGAGGCGCGCGCGGAGATCCTCGACGAGGGCGAGGAGAAGCTGCAGGCGCTGAAAATCCTGATGAAAACGCAGACCGGGCAGGACTTTTCGATCACGCCCGAGATGGCCCGGAGCGTGTGCGTGCTGCGCCTGAGAGCCGAAACACTCAGCGCCAAGGCGCGCCGCGCCTAGTTTTCAGTGTCCGGGGCCTCGTTTTCAGAAATCATAATAAAACACCGGGGCGGAAGGGTAAGCCTTCCGCCCCGGGTTTTTTACCAGTCGCTGTCCCAGTCGGTCGAGCCGCTGTCCCAGTCGCTGTCCCAATCCCAGTCGCTGCCGGAATCCCAGTCGTCGTCATCGTCCCAGTCCCAGCTGCTGGAGGAATCCCAGTCGTCGTCATAATCATAGTCGGAGTCGGAGCTGTCATAGTCGTCGTTGTAATAGTAATAATCACTCTCGGTAAAGTCGCTGACGCCGTAGTCATCCGAATAGGAATAGGAGGCGTAATAGTCCTCCGCGTTGTCCAGCAGCTCGTCCGAGACACTGATGGGATACCAGCCGTCGTCGTCATAGAGATACCAGTCGCTGTTCTGGCTGTAATAGGTGTTCCCGCCGTAGTTGTAATAGCCGTTGGCGGGGCGGTGATGGTGCGGGAGCGCAACGTGAGCCACAGCCGCGCGGGCGATCGTGATCGCCGCCGCGACGCCGATGATCACGCCGAGGATCGCGCGCTTTTTCTTCTCCTTGCGCTGCGCGTCAAAGCCATCGGCGCTGTTGTAGGGATTGCGCGTCTGGGCCTCGCTGCCGGGATAGCCCGATCTGCGCGCGTTTGCGACGCGGCTGCGCTGGTTCGTGGCCTCCTCCTTGAGCTTCTGGAAGATCTCGTTTACGGCGTAGGCCTCGTCCGGGCCGCGGTAGCGCACGGAGCGGCTGCCGTCGGCCTTGTTTTTATAGACGACGAAGTTGCCGTCGCTGTCCTGAAAGATGCCGAAGGCCTTTGCCCCCGGATAGTCCAGACCGATGAAAAAGCGCATCTTCGCCAGCGGCAGCTCGTGCCGCTCGCAGAAGGCCGTCAGCTCGTCGATGGTTCGCGGCGTCTGCACGCGACGCCGGGCGGACGGCTCCGGCTCTGCCTGCGCGGCCGCGCCGCCCTGGGGGACGGGCGCGCCGCAGTTCTGACAGTAAAAGCTGCCCGACGTGAGCTCCGATCCGCAATGTTCACAGTAGTTTGCCATATCACATCCTCCTTGCGGGAAGAGATTTCTGCTGCCAGTATATTCCTTCGTGCGGGGAAAAGCAACCGCGAGGCGCGGGAAAAGGCGCGCCTCAGGTCAGATACGGCCCGACGCTTGCCAGGATCAGGGTCGCCGTCAGCTCGGAGATGCTCTCCACGGTCAGATCGCGCCTGTCGTTGACCCATTCCTGAATCAGCCCGATGCAGCCGTTGATGATAAAGGCGTTGTATATGCCGTAGCGCAGCTCGTCCGCGCCGGGGGCGATGATCTGCCAGAACAGGCGGCACTGGCTGTCCACGCGCTCCTTGACCCGGTCGACAAACTGCATGTCGCCGTGGGGCGAGAGCATGATGCGGCAGAAGCTGCGGTTTTCATCGAGAAAGGTGAAGATCGCGTGCAGGTAGGGCGAGACCGCCGTGCCCCTGCCCGTAAGGGGCTCAGAGTCCGAAAAGGGCTTGCGTTCGGTCAGCGTTCGGTCAAACTGGACAAAGAACTCGTCCTCCATGGCGCGCAGCAGGTCGTAGATGTCCTGATAATGAAAATAGAAGGTGCCGCGGTTGACGTCCACCAGATCGGTCAGCTCCTTGACGGAGATCTCGTTGATCGGCTTTTCCTCCATCAGCCGCAGCAGCCCCTCGCGCAGACGGCGCTTGGTGTTGCGGACGCTGCGGTTTTCCTGCCCGGATTTGTTCATGCGCCGCGCCTCCTTTGAACAGTTTTCAAAGAATTGTTGATTGTTCGTCACATTCGCCGGAATCATCGGTTGACAGGGGCGAAGCGGAGATTATAATTGAACTATAAATGAATTTTCAACACTTGTCAAGAAAGGGCGAAGGCGTGAGAGACACGAACAGACGGGATATCATGCATGACGTTGCCGCGGCCATTGTGAAATGGCGGGGGCTTTTCATGCTGCTGTTTCTTGTCGCCGCGGTCTACTGCGCGCTGTCTCTCGGCCGTGTGCGGGTCAATTCGGATCTGACCTTTTTTCTCTCCGGCGATACCGAGACCCGCCGCGGCATCACGATCATGGAGGACAATTTTGTCACCTACGCCTCCGAGGACGTGATGGTGGCCAACCTGACCTATGAGCGGGCGGAGGAGCTTGCGGAGACCATCCGCGGCTTTGACCACGTTTTTTCCGTGAGCTTCGACGGCACCGAGGCGCACTATACCAGCTCCGCCGCGCTCCTTTCCATCGCCTTTGACGGCGTCGACGGGGACGGCGGCGTGGACGCGGCCAAGGAGCAGATCCGCATGCTGCTCGCGCCCTATGACAGCTATACCTATTCGATGGACATCAAGAACTATTCCAGGCAGCTTGCCGGCGAGATGGTGGGCGTTATCGCGATTGCCGCGGCGGTGATCGTGGTGATTTTGCTCTTCACCTCGCGCAGCTATTTCGAGGTCGTGATCTTCCTGATCGTGTTTGTGTTCGCCGCGCTGCTGAACATGGGCACCAACTTCTGGCTGGGGGAGATCTCGATGATCACCCATTCCATCGCCATCATCCTGCAGCTGGCGCTGGCGATCGACTATGCCATCATCTTCTCCCACCGCTATCAGGACGAGTGCGAGCGCTTCGAGAGCGCAAAAGCCGCGCTGACCGAGGCCCTCGCCAAGTCCATCGTGGAGATCAGCTCCTCGAGCCTGACGACGATCTCGGGCCTTGTTGCGTTGATGCTGATGGAGTTCCGGCTGGGCTACGATCTGGGCGTGGTGCTGGCCAAGAGCATCGTCTGCAGCCTGCTGACGGTGTTTTTGCTGATGCCGGGGCTGATAATGCTGTTCCCGAAGGCGATCCGCCGCACGGCCCACCGCAGCCTGATCCCGGATATCACGCCCTGGGGCCGCTTTCTCATGCGCTCGGGGTACTGCTTCGTCTGGATCTTTCTGCTGCTGCTGCCCGCGGCCTTTTACGGCGCGCGGCATGTGAACTACGCCTTTGCCGACAGCTCGGTGACGGAGCTGGTCTATTCCGAATCCCGCGCGGCCATGCGCAAGATCGAGAGCACCTTCGCCCGCTCCACCAGCGTGGTCCTGCTCCTCCCGGCGGAGGATCTGGAGGCGGAAAAAGCCATCCTGCGCGAGGTCGAGGCGCTCCCGTCGGTCAAAAGCGCCATGGGCCTTGCCAATATCGCCGTCGGTGACGGCCGCGTGCTGGGCGACCGGTTTTCCTCCCGTGAGTTTGCCGAGCTGATGGATCTGGGCCAGGAGGAGGCCGACCTGCTCTTCCAGGCCTACGGCGTGCGGCATGAGGAATACCAGGCCCTCTTCGGCAGCCGCGAGAGCTACCGCGTGCCGCTTGTGGACCTGGCGGACTTCCTGTTTGAACTGATCGACCACGGCGTGTTCACGCCGGATGCCGGGCAGGCCGGGGAGCTCGACGAGCTGCGGGACACGCTCGCCTTTGCCCAGGATCAGCTGCGGGGCAAGGACTATAACCGCGTGCTCCTCTCCGTGGACCTGCCGGTGGAGGGCGAAGAGAGCCGCGCCTTTGTCGAAACGCTGCGCGCCATCGCCGCGCCGTACTATCCCGGCGGCGAGGTGCTGATCGTCGGCGACATCACCAGCGCCCGGGATCTGGGCGACTCCTATACCGGCGACTCGCTGCTGATCAGTCTGCTGACCATCGGCTTTGTGTTCGTGATCCTGCTTGTCACCTTCCGCACGGTGGTCGGGGCGATGATCCTGGTTTTCGTCATCCAGGGCAGCATCTGGATCAACTTTTCCTTCCCCTATCTCCAGCATGTCAGCCCCTCGTTCGTGACAAACATGATCGTATCGGCCATCCAGATGGGCGCCACGATCGACTACGCCATTGTGCTGATGAACCGCTATCAGTCCCTGCGCGCCGGTCTGCCGATCCGCGAGGCGATGGCGCGCGCTGTGAAGGAGAGCTTTGCCACCGTGCTGACCTCCGGGTCGATCATGACGATCGCGGGCGTGCTCATCGGCGTGCGCGTCAGCGACGTGTATGTCAGCCACATCGGGCTTGCCGTCGGGCGCGGGGCGTTCTGCTCGGTGATCCTGGTGCTGAGCGTGCTGCCCCAGCTGCTGGTGCTGCTGGACAGGGCGGTGGAAAAAACGCGTTTTCGCCTGAGCCTGCAGGAGGAAGAAACATGAAACGGATACTCTGCGCGCTGTTATCCATGCTGCTGCTCTTCCCGCTCTCGCCCGCGGTCCTGGCTGCGGAGGAGGCGGCGGGGGAAGCGGAAATCAAGGAAAAGACGATATCTACCGCCCGCCAGCTTGCCCATTTCACACGCTCCTGCTCGCGCGAGAGCTATTCGCGCGGCGTGCGCTTTGTCCTCACGACCGACATCGACCTTTCCGAAAGCGGCGTCGAGATCGAAAGCGCGGGCTATTTCGTCGGGGAATTCGACGGCGGCGGTCATACGATCCGCGGCCTCGCGATCACGGCGACGGGCTCGCGACTCGGCCTGTTCCGACAAATCGGGCCGGAGGGCAGCGTACACGATCTGAACGTTGAGGGCAGCGTGCTGCCCACCGGCACCCAGGGCGAGATCGGCGGCCTTGCCGGCTTTAACGAGGGCACGATCCGCAGCTGCAGCTTTGCCGGCGAGCTGCGCGGCGTGCAGGACGTCGGCGGCGTGACCGGGAAAAACACCGGCACGGTGACAAGCTGCCGCTTTGAAGGCTCCGTCGCCGGCGAGCACCAGGTCGGCGGCATTGCGGGGACGAACGCGGGTGTCGTATTCAACTGTGAAAACGAAGGCGACGTCAACACCGTGGCGATCACGCCCAGCGGCGAGCGCCGTTTTGATCTCTCCTCCTTCTCCCAGGAGGATTTCGTGGACATCGGCAACATCGGCGGCATCGCGGGCGAAAACACCGGCACGGTCCGCTTCTGCCGCTCCTCGGGCGGCGTCGGCTATTCCTATACCGGCTACAATGTGGGCGGCATCGCGGGGAAAAACAGCGGCTTTGTGGACAACTGCCGCTTTAGCGGCGCCGTCGAGGGACGGCGCGACGTGGGCGGCATCGTGGGGCAGAGCGTCCCCTACGCCGCGTGGGAGCTGTCGGAGGGCAAGCTGCAGGAGCTCTCCCGGGCGATCACGGCCATGAACGGGATGCTCTACGCCGCCTCGCAGAAGCTCAGCGGCGCCAGCGAGAGCGTCCGGAGCTCGCTGCAGGCCATGAGCGGATCCAGCACCCAGGCCATGGGCGCGATCACAACGCTGCTCAATGCTGCCGCCGGACAGACGGCCCACTATCTCGAGGGCGTCTCCGTGGATCCGGAGAGCGGCGCCATCACGCTGCCGAGCGCGAACTACGCCGCCGCCGACACCTCGGCGCTGACAGCGTCGCTGAACAGCCTCTTTGCCCAGTCCGCCGCGCTGAGCGGCGCCATGGACGGCGTCGTGGGCGGCACGGCGGAGGATCTCAAGGGGATCTTCGGCCAGATGAGCTATATCTTCAACCTGGTTAACGCCCTGATGGGAGAGGTGGGCCAGGGAGATCTGATCTCCTCGCGGGATCTGTCCCTGGAGGAAGCCTACGACCATGACGAGGGCGCCGTCGCGCGAAGTGAAAACCGCGGCAGTGTCCGCGGCGAGGCCAATGTGGGCGGCGTGGTCGGGACGGTGGCCTTCGAGCTGTCCTTCGACAGCGAGGACACCCTCGGCGCGTCGAACTATCTGCCGACGCGCGCCGAACAGCTCCTGTTCGCCGTCGTGCGCGGCTGTGAAAACCGCGGCGCGGTCCGCAGCCGCGGCAGCTGCGCCGGCGGCATCGCGGGCCGCATGGATATCGGCGCGATCGTGGACTGCGTCAGCGCGGCCTCGGCCGCGTCTCAAAGCGGCGATTATGTGGGCGGCATCGCCGGCGTCAGCCAGGGCTCCGTCGCGCGCTGCTGGGCACGCAGCGAACTGGAGGGCGGCAAGTATGTCGGCGGCATCGCGGGCAGCGGCAAAACCCTGACGGACTGCCGCGCCTGGACGCATATTTCCCGCGGCGCGGAATACTGCGGCGCGGTGGCCGGCTGGGCGGAAGGAGAGGTGAGCGGCAACCTGTATGCCGACACCCGGCCCGACGGCGTGGACGGCATCAGCCGCCTTGCACAGGCCGAGCCGGTCAGCCTTGAAGAGCTGCTGGCGCTGGAGGGAGCGCCGGAGGACTTTGAGAGCGTGACCGTGCGCTTCCTGGTGGAGGACGAGACGGTGAAAACCCTGACGCTTCCCTTCGGAGGAGAGGTCAAGACGCTGCCGGAGGTGGAAAACAGCGGCAGTGCCTACTGGGTCTGGGATCCCTTCGACCGCGCTCATATCTACGCCGACACCGACGTGACCGGCCGCTATCTGGCCCCGGAGCGTACCCTCTCCTCCAGCGAGGATTTTCCGCTCTTCCTGGTGGAGGGCGAATTCTACGAGGGCCAGAGTCTGGACGTGCAGCCCTTCGCCGCAGAGCTGGACGGTGTCGAGCGGGAGGGATATACCCTCAGCGTGGACGGCTTTGAGGGAACGCTGACGGTCCGTATGCGCAGCGAGGACGGGGCGAGGATCTGCATCCGGAGCGCCGACGGCGGCTTTGCCGGGACGGACACGGAATGGGACGGACGCTATCTGGTCTTTGCGCTGAAAAACGGCGGATCCTTCCTTACGGTGCCGGAAAGCCGGCGACCGGACAGCCTCCTTTATGCCGCGCTGGGCGGCGCGGCGCTGCTGGCGCTGCTTTTATCGGCGCGCGCGCTGAGACGGCGGCATAAAAACCGTCGCCGAACTGCCGCGGACAGCGAAGCAGACGCACCGGAAGAAACAAAGTGACCGAAAAAAAGAGGGAAAGCAACGGCTGCTTTCCCTCTTTTTCACAAAAAAACAAAAAGGCGTTGACTTTAGCACCACATAGTGCTAAAGTAGGGCCATCTTCCACGGAGGGTTTTGCGATGAAGCTCGTTCGCTTTTCTTTTGCATACCGCTATTACCGCTATTTCAACAGGAAATAGGGGTTGTTTGTGCTGCAAAGGGAACGTCGCTGATCACAAAGAAAGCTGACAGGGGCCGCACAGATGACTGTGCGGCTCTCTTTTTTCCCGGGGGAAGAAATCAGTTTGGAGGAAATGAAAATGAAAAAGATCCTTTCTCTTATCTGCGCGCTGTGCCTGCTCTTCACGCTTGCCGCCTGCGGCCAGAGCGCACCCGCCTCTTCCGCCGCGCCGGCCGCGGCGCAGAGCGACAAGGTCTTCAACGTCGGCGTCTGCCAGCTGGTGCAGCACCCCGCGCTTGACCTGGCCACCCAGGGCTTTTGCGACAAGCTGGGCGAGCTGCTGGGCGAGCGCGTGAACATCACCGTCCAGAACGGCGCGGGCGACCAGCCCAGCTGCGCCGTCATCGCCAGCCAGTTCGTCTCCGACGAGGTCGACCTCATCATGGCCAACGCCACGCCCGCGCTGATCGCCGCGGCCGGAGCCACGAACGAGATCCCCATCCTCGGCACCTCGATCACGGCCTACGCCGCCGCCTTTGAGATCGACGAGTGGGAAGGCCGCAGCGTTGCGAAGAACGTCTCCGGCACCTCCGACCTCGCGCCGCTCGACGAGCAGGCCGCCATGCTGCACGACTTCTTCCCCGACGCCAAGACCGTGGGCATCCTCTACTGCAACGCCGAGGCCAACTCCCGCTTCCAGGTCGAGACCATCACCCCGCTGCTGGAGGCCTTCGGCTACAAGGTGAAGAACTTTGAGTTCTCCGACTCCAACGACGTCGCCGCCGTCACGACCAGCGCCGTGGGCGAGTGCGACGTGCTCTACATCCCCACCGACAACACCGCCGCCTCCTGCGCCGAGGCGATCAACAACGTGGC